>SXGS01217957.1_pt1 | contig 22355 bp, 20 predicted proteins | sample 3174681 | NCBI WGS metagenome assembly SXGS01 (sample SAMN11356861, study PRJNA531348) | freshwater metagenome | isolation source: freshwater sample F1-80 | place: China: Fuxian Lake, Yuxi | collected 2017-12-25
GTCGCGTCTTGATCAGGTCTGTTAATGCTTAGTTTTTGGCAATAGGCCTAAAAATCCCCTATAAGACCTTCTCTTGTGAAAGTTTGCGCACAAAAGCGCCTTGTGCGCGCTCGAAACATCAAGAGTTTTGCAAGAGGCTCTATTTATACTGTTTTCTCTCATGGTTCTCCTGTGGACGGCGTTAGGATTATCCTCCAAGCGCTTGCAGGACGAGCGTAAACCGACCATTCTCCCGGCCAATTCTGGTAAAGTAGCGTTGAGTCGCCCGGGGAACCTATGGCCCAAGAACTCTCCTTCGATCTTGATGATGAGCCGCGCGCGGAAGGAGAAGCCTTTTGTGTTGACGTAGATGGGTTTGAGGGTCCGCTAGATCTGCTTTTGGAGCTTGCGCGCAGACAAAAGGTCGATCTTGCGCGAATCTCAATACTCGCGCTGGCCGAACAATATCTAGCTTTCATCGAAGAGGCGCGGCGCACGCGCCTAGAATTAGCCGCAGATTACCTCGTCATGGCCGCCTGGCTTGCTTTCTTGAAGTCTCGTTTGTTGCTACCAGAACAGCCAAAGGGCGAAGAGCCTTCAGCGGCAGATCTTGCCATGGCGCTTGCCGAACGCTTACGTCGTCTTGAATTAATTCGTATTGCCGCTGATCGACTGACCCAACGCGGTCGGCTGGGACGTGACATGTTCCTGCGTGGCGGCGGCGAGGGAATTGAAACAATAACTCAGTCGCGGTTTCAGGCTAAGCTTTTTGATTTATTGGCTGCCTATGCCCGTCAGCGTCAAAAATCCGTTACTTCTCGCGTCGTCGTTCAGCAACGCGCTGTATGGTCTTTGGCGGAAGCGCGGGAAGCTTTGGAGCGTCTCGCCGGCATTGCTGCTGAGTGGACTGTTCTTGATGATTTTCTTCTCCATTATTGTGTAGATATGCAAACGGCGCGGACAATTCGCGCCTCTGCTTTCTCAGCATCGCTTGAAATGGTTCGGGAAGGGCGCTTTGACATGCGTCAGGATCAAGCCTTCGCGCCGCTTTGGGTGCGGCGGCGCGCTGAGACTATTCAAGATCAAAACAACGATGTTCTTTAGGTTTGGGCATAAATAAGGAGTTTGCTCATTGGCGCAGGCGGCGGAAAAAATTGAGCTCTTTGACGTCGATAGCGATGAGGCGCTCGCGCGAAAGGAAGCAGCCTTGGCTGAAGCGGAACGTATTGTTGAAGCGCTTCTTTTTGCCTCGTCTGAACCCCTCGAGGAAGCCGAGCTTAAACGGCGAATTGATGAAAGCGTTGATCTTGACGCTGTTTTAGAAAAGCTTCGAGATCATTATGCTAACCGCGGGGTAAATCTCGCGCGCGCAGGAAAAAAGTGGTTTTTCCGTACTGCGGTTGATTTGTCGTGGATCTTGGCGCGCGAGAAAGTAGAAGAAAAAAAGCTCTCCCGTGCCGCGCTCGAAACTCTGGCGATCATTGCTTATCATCAGCCAGTCACTCGGGCCGAGATAGAAGAAATTAGAGGCGTAGCAATTTCTAAAGGCACGCTCGACGTGCTGTTGGAGACAAGCTGGATACGTTTGCGGGGCCGTCGCAAAGCGCCCGGTCGACCCATAACATATGGGACGACAGATGCTTTCTTGATGCATTTTGGGCTTGAGCAAATCAGCGATTTACCAGGTCTGGATGAGCTTAAAGGCGCTGGATTGTTTGATGGTCGCTTGCCAAAAGGATTTGGCGTGCCGCAGCCTTCAGATGATGTTAATTTACGCGATGACGAAGATCCGCTTGAGGATGACGCCCCGACATTGCTTGAAATGGATTTTACCGAAGAAACTCTTGAAATCGACTTTGATGAGAGCGCAGAAGCTCAAGAAGAGGAATAAAGTTTTGACGGTCTTTTCCTTCGGTTTGTGCTGCTGATCTTGTTTTTGCAGAATTGCGGGCTTAGGTTTCACGGGGAGAGCCGGGACACTTTGGCTTACATCCATTTTGGAGGAAATTGGTATGGGCGGTCTGTCGATCTGGCACTGGATCATCGTTGGCGGCGTTGTCTTTGTGTTGTTTGGCGGCAAGTTCAAGATTTCTGACGTGATGGGGGATGTTGCTAAAGGCATTAAGGCTTTTAAGAAGGGCATGTCGGAGGACGATGAGCCTTCGAGCAGTGCAAAATCTTTAAATCTTGATCATCAAGAGGCTCGCGCCATTGAGGCTGAAAAGTCAGCTGAAAATCGCAAGCTCTAACGCGCTAATACGAGTTAACGCATGTTCGATCTCGATCCTGGTAAGTTGATCGTCATCGGCGTTGTTGCACTTATTGCCATTCCATCAAAAGATTTGCCTAGAGTGTTACGCACCCTTGGCCAATATTCTGGCCGCATGCGGAGAATGGCGGCGGAATTCCAAGAACAATTTATGGAAGCGCTACGCGAGTCTGAGCTAGAAAATATTAAAAAAGATATGGCGCATACTAGCGAGAGCTTGAAAGAGGCCGTTGACCTAGGTGGCGCATTTGATCCGATAAAGGATGTGCGCAAACATCTCACCCAGGCTATAGAAGGATTGGCTTCTGACGAAACTCCTAAGCCATTATCAAAAGTGGATGCGCCTCAGTCGCTTGGTGAGAGTGAATGATCGAAGATCCTGAAGGTGACATCGACGCCAGCAAGGCTCCGTTAATTGAACATTTGATGGAATTAAGAGAGCGTTTAATTAAAGCCTTAGCTGCATTTGTCGTTATGTTTATTTCTTCGTTTTTTTTTGCAAAAGATATTTACAATATACTTGTTGTTCCCTACACGCGCGCAGCGGGTCCAGAAGCTAAACTAATATATACTGCGCCACAGGAATATTTTTTTACTCAGATAAAAGTTGCGCTGTTCACCGCAGCTTTTTTAGCGTGCCCTGTGATCCTATCTCAAATTTATGCTTTCGTAGCGCCAGGATTGTATCGTCACGAAAGGGCGGCGTTTCGACCTTACCTGTTTGCAACGCCTTTGTTTTTCGCTTTCGGGGCCCTTGTTGTTTATTTTATTGTTATGCCAAACTTATTAAACTTCTTTATTGGTATGCAGCAAGCCAATGAGCCTGGTAAGGCGCAGATTGAACTGCTTCCTAGAGTTTCTGAATATCTCTCCCTCATCATGACGCTTGTCTTAGCGTTTGGAATAGTATTCCAAACACCTGTAATTTTAACGCTTTTGGGTCAAGTTGGGATTGTGAGCTCTGGATTCCTTGCCGAAAAGCGGCGCTATGCGATTGTTATTATATTTATAATTGCAGCAATTCTAACCCCGCCAGATGTCTTTTCGCAACTTGCGCTCGCTCTTCCAGGAATGCTGCTTTATGAAGCTTCAATATATTCAGTTCGACTAATTGAGAAAAAGAGGGAGAAGAGTGAATAGCGCGTAGGCCTATTCATCTTAAATCGTATGCATGACATAAAACTGATCCGAGACAATCCAGACGATTTTGATAAAGGTCGCCTTCGACGAGGCTTAGACCCGCTATCAAAGGAATTGCTCCGGCTAGATGATATCAGACGTGCGGCTATTTTAGAATTACAAAAAGCTCAGGAACGTCGTAATGCGGCGTCCAAGGAAATAGGGATAGCTTTAAAGGCGGGGGAGGGACTCCGTGCTGATGCGCTCAAGGCGGAAGTGGCGGAGATTAAAGAAAAATGGGAAAGTCTAGAGCAGGGCGAAAGGGAAGCTGTAGCAATTCTTGATGACTTGTTAGCCAGTTTGCCAAATACCCCATCAAACGAAACTCCTGACGGCAAGGATGAGCAAGATAATTTAGAAATTTTAAAATGGGGTGCTATTCCATCATTTGATTTTAAACCGAAAGAACATTTTGAAATAGGTGAATCTCTTGGGCTAATGGATTTTGCAATTGCAGCCAAGTTATCAGGCGCAAGGTTTGTTATTAACAAGGGAGCGCTGGCGCGGTTAGAGCGCGCGCTAGCTCTCTTTATGCTCGACAAGCATACTGCTGAGCATGGCTATATGGAAATTAATCCACCATTGCTTGTTCGGGATGAAGCAATGTTTGGAACAGCTCAACTTCCTAAATTTCGTGAAGATCAATTCTTAGTTGATAATGGCTACTGGCTAATCCCCACAGCAGAGGTTCCATTGACTAATTTGGTCAGGGAATCGATTGTCGAGGAAGGCGATCTCCCACTGAGGTTCACTGCAGGCACCTATTGTTTTCGAGCCGAAGCAGGAGCTGCGGGGCGAGATACGCGGGGTATGATAAGACAACACCAGTTTTATAAAGTTGAGTTAGTTTCAATTACGACTCCTGAACAAGCACTCGCAGAGCACGAAAGAATGACAGCTTGTGCGGAGAAAATTTTGCAAGATTTGAATTTACCCTATCGTAAAGTTTTATTATGCGCCGGCGATATGGGGTTTGCTTCCAAAAAGACCTATGATCTTGAGGTCTGGCTGCCTGGTCAAAACATGTATCGAGAGATTTCATCGTGCTCTAATTGTGGAGACTTCCAAGCTCGACGCATGGGGGCGCGTTTCCGCGCTGCTGGTGAAAAGGGAACACAATTTGTGCACACGCTTAATGGTTCCGGCGTAGCAGTCGGACGTTGCTTAGTCGCAGTTCTCGAGAACTATCAGCAATCAGACGGCTCTGTTATCATTCCAAATGTATTGCAGCCTTATATGAACGGGTTGGATCGAATAATTCCTATGGCATAGAGTATGATTGATGCGTATTTTGGTTACAAATGATGACGGCATACATGCTCATGGGCTGAAAATTGCTGAAAAAATCGCCCATGATCTGACCGATGATGTTTTTGTCGTAGCGCCTGAATATGAACAATCTGGCGTGGCGCACTCATTGTCATTGAATGATCCGTTGCGGCTTCGCGAGATTTCTCCCCGTCATTTTGCAGTAAAGGGCACGCCTACAGATTGCGTTATCATGGCTGTGCGCAAGCTTTTACTTGATCATCCCCCGGATCTTATTCTTTCAGGCGTCAATAGCGGTCAAAATCTAGCTGAGGATGTCACATATTCAGGGACGATCGCGGGGGCGATGGAAGGGACAATTCTTGGCGTTCCCTCGATAGCGCTCTCACAAGTTTACGATTTTTTTGCAGGACGGGAGACAATCATCTGGAGCTGCGTTGAGCGCCATGGCAGGGATGTTGTTAAAAAAGTAATAGATGCCGGAATTCCAAAAAATGTCTTGATCAATGTAAATTTTCCTAATTGTCAGCCAGACGAAGTTGCAGGAATAGCGATAACCATGCAGGGCAGACGGAGCAGCGACCTTATGAAAATCGATACCCGAGCTGATGGTCGCGGTAATCCGTATCATTGGATTTCATTCCAACGTAGCGCATTTACGCCAGCGCCAGGTTCGGATCTATCAGCGATTGAAGAGCAAAAGATTTCCATTACGCCTCTACAGCTTGACCTGACAGATCATCCTTCTGTTACGCATTTATCGCTGGCCTTTGAAGGAAGCAGATGATTGCTCCGCCGCTTTTACAAAATACTCCAGAAGAACGTGGCTTGCTCTTATTAAGCATACGACAAGCTGGCGTCCGGGATATTCGAGTATTAAGAGCGATAGAGACGACGCCAAGGGATGAATTTACTCCTTTTCGTTTTCGCGATTTAGCAAATAAAAATATCTCAATTCCTATTGGTTGTGGTCAAACAATGACACGACCAACTGATCTAGCTCGCAGTTATGAAGCGCTTGAAATTGATCACTACCATCGTGTGTTAGAAATTGGCGCGGGAAGTGGTTATGGAACGGCTATTTTGGCTAAGCTAGCCAGTGAAGTTGTTACCTTTGAGCGTTACAACAGCCTGACAGGCGCAGCGCGTGAAAGATTAACGTCGCAGAATATAGATAATGTTTTACTGCACGCGTCAGATGGATTTGAGGCGTCGATCGATATCGGTCAATTTGATCGAATTGTAATTCATTTAGCGCTTTCACAGACGCCGCAAACATTGACTTCTTTTCTTAAGCCAGGCGGGATCATAATTTTTGGTAAACGTGAGACTGGCTCAGTCGCACGGGACGCTCGGGAACGATTGGTTAAGGTTAATTTGAAGAGTGATGGTCTTTCTGAGCAAATAGATATAGGGCCCGCTCGCCTTGGCGTCCCATGCCAAGGTCCATCTAAGTATATGTAATAAAAAGATTTAGCGTCTTTATAAAATTTTATATTTATTACTAAGGCCTGATTCACCTTAAACATCTCTTTAACCCAACTCAGGATACAAGGGGAGTGTGGAGTTTGAGTGCGGGTGGGTTGCGTCATGTTAAAAGAGCATCAATTTATATCCTCAAGAGTGGCTTCGCGGCTTATGGCGGCTGTAGGGCTTGCGGCTCTTATGGCGGGTTGCGCAGACTCATCCCGTCTCTCGGATCCATTTTCCGATCCTTTCACAGGACTAAAAAAATCTGTCGCTTCTCGTAGCGTCGATCAATCCCCGACGGGGACCATACAGCAAGATCTCCCATCACGCAGCGCATCATCATCGGCTGTCGAAACGCGTCCCCTCGCTGCTCCTCAACAGGCGGCATTAAGCCCTTCTTCTCAGCCCGTATCTGCGCCCACACCACAAGCTTCGCAGTCCGTTAACTCAATTAGCGGCGACCCTCATTGGACAGCTAATGGCGGCACGCCAATCGTAATCGCGCAAGGGGATACCGCTGCTGTTATCGCCAATCGTTATGGTGTTCCGACTGATGCGCTATTAAAATCCAACGGCTTTACGAGTGCTGCGCAAATGCAGCCTGGTGCGCGTATTGTTATTCCTGTTTATCGCGCAACCGCTGTTGCTTCAAACAAGCCAACACAAGAACCAGTAAGCAAGCCTCTGACGAAAGCGGAAAAGATTGCGATTCATCAAAATGAATTGAAATTAGAACGAGAACGTAAGGCTTTAGAGCAGCAATCTTTGAAGCAGAATAATGCAGATAAACTTGTTTCTCGCCGTGAAGAGTTAAAAATTGAGAAGGATCGTAAGGCTAACGAGGCGCAGGATAAAGCGCTGAAACAGGCCGATGCTAAATCTCAACTTGAAAAATCTAAGTCATCACAGTTGGCTAATCTAAAGACTGGGCAGGAGAGTCTTGCGCCTACGCCTGCTCAAAGTGGTAAAATAAACCAAAAACAATCTACTTCGGATAAGGTTTTAGCAACAGCGGAAGCGGGTAAAAATGTCGATAAGACATCAACTGCGTCTATTCCTCCTGACGAAATTAAATCCGCTACAACAGACGACGGTCGCCCAGAGTTTCGGTGGCCTGCAAGAGGGCGAATTATTCAAGGGTTCTCATCAGGTGGCAATGATGGCATTAACATAGCAGTGCCAGAAGGTACGCAGGTAAAGGCCGCGGAAGGCGGGGAAGTCGCATACGCCGGGAGTGAATTAAAAGGCTACGGCAATATGGTTCTTATTCGTCATCCAAATGGTTTTGTTACGGCTTATGCGCATAACGGCGAGTTAGACGTCAAAAAAGGCGATAAAGTAAAAAGAGGGCAAACGATTGCCCGCTCAGGGCAGTCTGGAAATGTTGGATCGCCGCAGCTTCACTTTGAATTACGCAAAGGATCAACGCCAGTCGATCCAACGAATTTCTTAGCTGGTCTGTAGGGCTTGTAATCTCTTCGAAGTTGGCGAGACACTAGCTTCGGAGATAATACGGGTGACAGGTCCTAAGAAAGGCCTGTTACCCGTCTTCACTTTGTCAGAACGGTTCAATTTACATCTATTTTGGCAGGGATTCTTCTAGAATGCGCCGTAAATTAGCATTGATCTGGGCTGTGATGATAACCACGCCAGCCCTAGCTGTAGATCCAACAGGTATCGCTCAGTGTGACGCTTTTTTGAAACGTTACGAACATTGTTCAAGTCAGCTGAACGCAAAGCAAATCCACGCCGCGCAAAAAGAATTATTAGAAAGCGCAATGAGCATGCGCGCTGCAGCTAACAATCCTGCCGTTCGGGCTGACCTCGAGCGTTTTTGTCAAGACAGATTTAATCAGATGAAAGCTAAGAGTGATATCGCCGAGTGTATGGCTAAGCTGGATTAGCGAAGCGTGACAAAAAATCATCAAGATAATTCTGAGTTCGCATCTCCGATAGCCTAGAAATTGTTCGCTTATATTCTTTTGACTCGATGCCATGACTCGCCGCATAGAGTTTCTCTGGCTCCGCTGCCGCTGAAATGGCTAATAATGATCTTCTTTCATATAAAACGTCAATTAACGTAATTAGTCTGCGAGCTTCATTTTTTTGATCAGCTTTTAACACTTCAATATTATCAATTAAGATCGCGTTGAATTTTTCTGTGATTGCGAGATAGTCTTGAGCAGAGAGAGGCTGTTCAATGATGTCCCTAAACTGAAATCTGGCTATTGTTTTGTAAGCTATAGGTACGTGGATAATGCGCCCTTTGATCTCTATAGAGCTAGATGTTCCTTGGTTATTTTCAGTTAAAAAATAAAATAAACTATCAAGAGATTCTTTTGCAAATTGATCTGCTGGAATAAAAAATATCTGACTAATAGTGTTGTGCTTCATTCTATAATCATCAGTGCCGTCTATTTTTATTACTTGCGTATTTTTAATCAAAACATCAATAAAAGGAATAAATTGGTCTCGATTTCTTCCGCCATCATATAATTTTTCTGGCTTTACATTAGAGGTGGAGACAATGACCACGCCCAATGAATAAAGGTATGAAAATAGTCGAGCTAAAATTGTCGCATCAGCAATATCATTGACTGCGAATTCATCGAAGCAGAGCAGCTTTGTCTCTGAAGCTATTGCTTCTGCAACGAGTTTTATTGGTTCTTGGTTCGATATATTTGAATTGCGAATTTTAAATAGTCTTTCATGAGTCTCCGCCATGAAATTATGAAAATGAACTCTTCTTTTGTTCTCAACTGGCGCTATTTGGTAAAATAAATCCATAAGCATTGTTTTACCGCGGCCGACATCTCCATATAAATATATTCCCTTAGGCGTATCGTTTGGGATGCGCAAAAAATTAAATAAATTAAATAAGTTTTTCTTTGCCGGAGCGGTGTTGCTCCTGAGCTGTTCGATAAGCGCTTGGAGCCGTGCGATGGCTAATAGTTGCGAGTCATTTCTTGATAAAGCGCCATCTTTAATTAGGGTCTGATATCTTTCTAACATTTCTGGAAAATAAGCAGATTCTCTCATTTGCAGCGCATTCTGCCGATTGTTGCGTTCAGCGCACCCTCTATCAACTCACAGTAGAGCAAGCGATCAGGATCCACGGGGCCAGGCATGGTGATTTGTCGTTTCGGCACTTTGCTGAAACCCATCCTGGAGTAATATTCCTCATCTCCAACAAGAAATACCAGGCTATGTCCAGCGGCCCGCGCTGCATCAAGAGAATGTTTCACCAGTGCTTCACCAACGCCTTGCGAGCGAAAAGCTGGCTCAACTGTCAAGGGACCAAGCAATAGAACATCCGTAGATTCTACCAAAATTGGCGTCATTCGGTTGGCGCCGATCAGTAGCGTGCCAATGCGCGCAACAAATGAGAGCGATAAATCTGCTTTGGTATATTCTCTCAGGCGATAGGCGGTGCGCGCAAAGCGTCCAGGACCGAAAGCGCGTTCGTCGAGTTTTTCTATTTGAGGTTCGTCGGCCGCGGTAAGCGGGAGAAATTTTATCGCCAGATCAATCATTATGGCTCTTTTAAATCAATATATTAGCAATGTTGCAAGCCTGAGGGGCTTATCTTTTTGCGGTCTAGGGCGATCAAATTAGATAAACCGATGTTTAATTGACGTAAACGATCTCCCCCTATGGATCGATCCGGTATCAGGCTCTCGGCTCAAGGTTGTAGTGATTTTATCGAGCCGTTCTTTTTTATCCTCACCAGTATGGCGACATTTCAATATTGTTTAAAACTTCATCTATGCGTCTCTGCGTTGCTGGGGTGGCGTCATTTGGTAATTGATCAACTGGGAAGTATTTGACTTCAGCGATCTCTTTATCAGGTAAACGTGGGCCTTCATCGCAGAAATTGCGAATGACGAATAGAGCAACGTGATCCCGAGATGAGGATCTCTTATTTAAGTAAATGTTGTAGAGAAGGGGAGGTGATTTCAGGCTTACTGCGCATTCCTCAAATAATTCTCGCTCTAAGGCTTGCAAAATGGTCTCGCCAGTTTCAACCCCGCCGCCGGGTAGATAAAAACCAGATACATAGGTGTGTTTAACCAGTAAGACTCTGTCATCTTTATCAATAATCAATCCGCGAACCCCAAGTGTCATTGGTCTTTGAAATAAGGCTCCAAAGGCAATGAGCTGATGAACGAGGCGCGTTCTTATTGAAGGTGTATGGGACATCTGTTTAGTATAATGCGTCGGTCTTATCGATGAAATCATTGTTTCAGGTTAGGGGAGTGGTTTTTGAGCTTTATTCTAGCCCATTTATCTGATGCGCATATTGGGCCTATTCCGAGACCAAATTTCTCGCAGCTGCTTAATAAACGCTTAACGGGCTATATGAATTGGCTCTACAAGCGGGCAAATCAGCATGCAATGAGCGTCCTGATCGATATCGTTGACGATTTAAAAAGTCAGGGGCCAGATCATATTTTAATGACTGGCGATATCGTTAATATTGGCCTTCCAGCTGAGTTGCAGATCGCTGAGGAATGGTTGCTATCTCTTGGATCCCCAAATCTCGTCAGTTTTACGCCAGGCAATCATGATGCTTATGTCGCAGGCGTAACAAAGCTTATTGAAGACAACTTTGCCCCATGGACGACGAGTGATGAAACTGTACCTGGATTTCCATATCTGCGTCGCAGGGATAAGCTTGCGTTGATTGGTTTAAACTCAGGCGTTCCCACAGCGCCATTCGTCGCGTCTGGCCGTCTCGGACCGCAACAGCTCGAGCGCCTGTCAGAACAATTGGCGCGAATGAAACAAGAAGGGCTAATTCGGGTGGTTTTTCTGCATCACCCGCCCAATGTCGGAGGCGCTAGTCTGCTGCGCGGTTTAGAAGATGCGGTCGCCTTTGAGGAGGTGATTGAGCGCCAGGGCGCAGAGTTAATTTTACACGGGCATAATCATAGGCCCAGCGTCGCCTATATTCGTGGGCCGAGTAAGGCTGTTCCGGTAGTGGGCGTTGCATCCGCTTCAGCTCGACAGGAAGGGCACCGACCGTCGGCTTCTTACCACATCTATCGCTTTAGTCAGGTTGATAAAGAATTAAAAATCAATGTGATAAGAAGAGGACTTAATAATAAAGGTGAGATTGCGGATCTGGCTAATTTTGATATCTAAGTCAGTCTGAAGCGTCAGTTCGCGCCAGAGGCTCGATAAAACCATAGCCCAATGATGATAAGCAAAAGCAGAAAACAGCTCGCGCTTAAAAGCTCACAAAGCTGAAGATAAATCTTCCAAACCGCACCCTCAGTTTTGTTGTCTTTGATCTGTGAGGATCGAGCCTTTAAGAGCGCGTAGCCGCCGCTGGCATAATCGATTGATAAAGCTTTTTCTCGCTCAACAAGTCGGTGGGCGACATAATCGGTGACGGCGGCGACGATTGGATCCACTCGATCGCTTTCACAGATTTTAATCCGGCCGTATCGGGTGTCTTGTAGAAAGCAATAGACTCGTTTGTCATGATGCATCTCGATAAAGCCAAGATAATCTATAAAGAGACGCGGATGTTCTCCCGGAGAGATCGCGAGATCAAAGATATCGCACTCTTTTGGGATCTGTTGAAAAAGATCCCTAAGCGCTTCTTGAACGATCTCGAGACGCGTAACTTCAGCAAGTCGAAGATCAATCAACGCCGCAGACTGCTCGGCGTTATCTAATCGCGCACGACGAACTGCCCGAGCAAGCGTATGCACGCGGCCGTCAAGAGAATGGGGTGGGATGCTCGTGGGATCTGGCTCATCCTCATGGGAGAGATTTGGACTGTTATCTTCCATGAGCCCATCATTAATTTTTACGCTGGGTGGAGTGTGAGGGAAAGAATCATCCATAGAATTTCAGGTCTTTCCCCTGTTCGGCTGAGCGAAAATTTGGTTAATGATAGCCTAATTTGCCGCCAAAGCGAAGCGGCCTCAAACCTATAAAATTCCCCGGGGTCGACTTTTTAGCTGCGCTCCTGCATTTGAAACTAATTGATATAAATCTGATTCCATGAAAACGGCTTATTGTGCGTCGTTGCTTATCCAGACGGAGAAGAAACTCAATGGCGGCCAACCACGGCGAAGCAGCTCAGGGCTTGTTGCGTGTTGACTGGTTATTGTTGAGCCTGGGTCTCTTTATCTTTGCAGCAATTCAAACAGCTCATGGCCCTTCAGGCGCAATTTTAGCTGGGCTCTCGGCCGCAGGCGCCATTTATCTGATTCGTTTTCAGGCTGATCTTAAGCTGTCAGCTCAACTCTTCGCAGTTGATTTTGTCGCCGTCGCGCTCTTTGCCAGCCTCGTTGATGGCGATGGGATTTTGTGGCGCGCCCCTGCGACCTTATTAAATTTGTGCCAATTTTCTCCGATTGGCGGTGTGTCATCGCTTCTCGTCTATTTCTTTGGGATCATTGTGCTCAGAGCACGGTCGCAATTAGCTTTAAGATTTGGCCTGGCGCTTATCCCCTTCCTATTTAGTCTTTTAATTTCGCTGGGTGCGCCGCCCATCAGTCAATTGGGACAGATATTTTTTCTAGGATTCAACGCTCCAGAGGGAATAGCCAGTCTTATTGGCCGCACCCTGGTTTTATTTCTATTAAATGAAGCAGTCGTTATTGGCGTTCCCTTAGCGCTTGGACGTTTTCAGCCTCAGGAGTGGCGTCCACATGGCATCTTGCTTTTGTCCGCCTTTCTCGCGTCACTGACCCCTCTTATCGCAAGCGCAGAAACCCTTTTTGTGACGCAATTTCTGCCATATCCTCTTACAGCTCTTCTTGCTGTGGGATTGGGTGCATTAGCCCAAGCGGGGCTATGGGGGCAAACTTATCTCGTAACGCAGGCGTTGGCAGGTTTATTGCGCGCAACGCCTTCTTTGTCAGTTGTTGTTTTTAATGATTGGCGGATCGGGGCGGAGAAAGGCGCTGTCTACGGCCTGGTATTTATGGCCGTTGTGCTTGGCATAGGATTTATTGTGCGTCACCCCGAGATCGTCACGCTCATTAAAATATGCGGGCCTGTCGGAGCCGCCTTTATTGGCGCGGCAAGTTATCCACTTGCACGAGTCATCATGGAGAGCACGGACTCAACGCCCCCTTTTTTTGCGCGGTTAAAGGAGGCTTACCTTAGACCGGTTAATTTTGCGCGCGGGTCGATTGTTGGTGCTGCTGTCGCTATCGCTGTCACGGGCGGCTTACCTGCAGCTGATCCCTTGTACAGATTTTTATTTGGCGCTCTCACAGGAGCCTTTGCATATGCTGGCGTAGATGCCGCATTCGATGTGGCTGCCTTATTACAAAACCGCAGGCAGCATCTTCGGAGCTGGCGTGTTTATACCCTAGGGGCTGTCCTAGGCGGTTGCGTGGCTGGCGCCATCGCTTGGTATCTCGATCTGGGTCAGTTCGAGACAATCATTCAAAAATTTCACGCTTATGAATCGCTTGATTATCGCGCTGATGGACGCAGCATTAACGCCTATATCATCCGTCCGTTATTTTCAAAATGGGGCGCAACTGATCTCGGCTATGTCGATGGTTCGGTTCGCTTGCTTTATGATGAATCCTTATCTGGCGTAATTCAATGGGTATTCGCCGCCCCATTATTCTCTATAAATCTTTTTTTTCTCACTGCAGTTATGCAACGTAGTCTAAAGCCATTGCGTCAACTCGCCAGCCTTGAGGGGTTGGATCTGCTCATCGAAAATGCAGTTCGTGTCCTGAGATGGGGACTTTGGATGGCTCCCGTCATCTACTCTTTTCTTAAAGCTGCCCCAGATCCAACCTGGTACAATCAAGACGGTTTAATCAGAACAGCCGTTGCTAGTTGGATGAGCTATTTCCTTCCCGATAATGAGTTTCGGGCTTGGAGTCTCGATATCTTCACAGCATTGTTGGCCTATGACGTATTACGTGTGCTCATTTGGTTTGATCACATGGGCTTGCGCGTAGCTACTTTGGTTAACCTCTCCTTTGTTGGCGGGGATATGCTTGACGAGAAGGCGGCGGTCTTTCTTGGCAAGGAACAAACAAGCCGCGCAATTCCAGAGGGTACTCGCCGTTTTGGCACCTGGGCTCCCTTGCTTCTTCCATTTTATATTCCACGAGGCGATCAGTGGGACAAAGCCTGGAGCGCAGCAGAACAACTCAGTCAAACACGCCCCCCTTCCTATGCGTATCTCTTTGGCGGGTATCTGATTTGTGCGGCTATTTTATCATTATCTTTAATTGGCTTCTTATTACTGCGTCTAGCGCGAGCGCAAAAATCATCTTCAAACGAGATCACGGGATCAGGCGGCGTTCCAGGCTCCACGCCGTTAAAACTCACGAATGGATTGATGACGAGCGAATGGTTTCAAGATGGGCAAGGAACTATCCGAATTGAAGGAGTTGCTCGTGGAGGCCCAGCTATAGACTTAACGCGGCGTCCTGATGACCCGGCGCATCCGCGCGGTCGTTTTCTGTTTCTTAAAGAAGAGTCGGAAGCATTATGGTCTCTTGGTCAAGCGCCTACACATCAAGGGGCCTATGAATCTTCATTATCGGATATCGGCGAGAACTGCCTCCTGTTAAAAGCTAAACATAACGGCTTAGCTCTTGAGGCGCGCATTTCCCTGATTGCCGATGAAGCGGTTGAAATTACTAATTTAAAAATCATCAACCTAGAAAATCGTCCTCGTAAGATTTTGATCGCAACTCTGCGCGAGTGGGTTTTAAATGAAACCGGCGTTGAACTCCGTGACGCCTCATACAATGCGCTTCACGTTGGCACATGGTATGTGCATGCATTAAACGCTATTTTTGCACAAAATCGTTTATTGAAGGGTGGAGCAAGGCGTGGAAAAGATCGACCACTCTCGCCTGAAATAGGATTTCACGCCATCGGCGCGCATGATCGCGCAATCGTGAAAATATTGGGCTATGAAGATGTAAAATCCCGTTTCTATGGCATGGGCGCTCTACATGCACCAGATGGTTTATTAGGTCTTATTTCGCCACGTAAACCAGAAGATGAAGGTTTGCTATATGGATTTGAACCTTGCGCCAGTATTCAGATTGAAGTTACGCTGGCGGCCTTAAGTCATACCGAATTGACCATTCTTGATGGTTGGGCCCGCAATATGGGTTTGGCTACGGATGCAGTAACAAAATATTTAGCAAAAGATACAATCTCTCCTGAAACGCTCAATCAAGCGCTCTCTCGGCAACGCAACTTAATCATGCCGACAATACCGAGAGATTATCGGTATCAATTTGCTAACGATGGTCGAAGTCTGAGCGTAGATATAGGGACGCCTAGGCCTTACGCTCATGTGATCGCTAATTCCCTCGGGCAGGGAGCGGTGATGACGAATGATGGCGATATATTTTCTTTTCATGGCAATTCGCGGCTCAATAGTTTTAGTCCGTTTCGGATGGGAGAAGGACGCTCAGCGCCAGCTGGACAAATGGTCTATGTTTATGATCTTGCAAAAGGCGTTGCTTATAGTCCTTCCTTCACGCCATTGCGTCAACGTGATAGCGAATATGATGTAACTTTCTCGCCGGGTAAGGCTTGTTACCGTTCCAATAAGGATGAATTAGAAATAGAGCTATCGGTCTTTGTTGCGCCAATTGACCCAATTGAATTCAAACTACTAAGAATTCGCAACAATTCTAACATTGCACGCTTACTCCAAATTGTTCCCGCTATTGAAATTGTTCTAGCGGAAACTCCTAGCGAGAGCCTTGGCGCAATTAATTCAAAAGTTGCGGATGATCTTAAGGCGATTTATTTCCAAAATCCTTCAAATAAATTCGTGAATGGATGGGCATTTGTCGCCACATCGCTATCTGCAGAACACGCAGAAACGTCAAGGCGACGATTTCTTGGGCATGAAAATCGTACTTCTCATATCCCTTATATGGTTGAGCATGGTCATCCAGATGCAGGCGCTCCAGAGCAACAACGTAAGATTGCAGCGTTTTGTGGCGTTATAGATGCTTTGCCGGGTCAGGATTATTATATCGTTATTGCACTGGGGCAAACCGCAACCTATGAGCAAGCTCAAGAATTGGCGTTGCGCGCAAAAAACACTGATTATGCGCAAAAAATCTTAAAAGAATCTCAGGCAGCTTGGGACGAACAACTTTCTGTTTTACGAATTAAAACAAATCAACCAGCCTTTGATCGGCTCGTGAATGATTGGTTGCCCTATCAATTGTTTGCAGCCCGTCTATGGGGAAGGACAGGGCCTTCACAACGTTCAGGCGCTACCGGTTATCGGGATCAACTACAAGATGTCTTACCACTAGTCGCTCTCTCTCCAGAGCGGGCAAAGGCGCAAATATTATTACATGCCCGTCATCAATATCTAGAGGGAGATGCCTGTAAATGGTGGCATCGTGCGCCAAATGGCGGCACTGGCCTCGCTGACCGAACGCATTCGTCAGATCCTCACCTCTGGCTTCCTTACGTTACACTCAAATACATTCAAGGCACAGGAGATCAGGGTATATTAAATGAAATTGAGCCATTCCTTGAAGCGAACCAAGTGCCATTTGGTCAGGAAGGAGAGGCGACCGTACCACTCATTTCACGCGATCGGGATACATTACTTGGGCATTGCATCAGAGCAATCGATTATTCTTTAGCTAGATTTGGAAGCCATGACTTACCGCTCGTAGGCTCAGGCGATTGGGATGATGGAATGCATCTTGTTGGAGCTGAAGGGAAAGGGGAGAGTGTTTGGCTTGGATTTTTCTTACACGGCATTTTATTGGATATTGCTCCGATAATAGAAGCCAAAAGAGATCAACAACGTGCAAGACGCTACATCGATAGAGCTCGGAAACTTCGTTTAGCCCTTGAAAAATGTTGGACAGGCGATCGTTATATTCGTGATTTTGCAGATAATGGACGCGCAATAAATCCTATGAGCGCTATGACTAGCTCATGGCCTGTCTTAAGCAATGCGGTAGATTCATCTCGAGGCATTGAGACAATTAATAATGCTTTGTCTGTTTTGGGACGGGCTAACCGGATATTGCTGGTTTCTCCAGCGTATAATGAACATTCTGATCCTTATCCTGGACGAAGCGCTGAATATCCGCCAGGCGTTAGAGAAAATGGCGGTCAATATTCGCATGGCGTCTCCTGGTTTGTTGACGCCCTGTCTAAACTTGCCGTTGACGCCCGAGAGAAGGGAGAATTGGAACGATCAAGCCAATTATTCAGCCAAGCTTATGAAACATGGGTTGCCATTTCTCCTTTGTCTAAATTTAACTCTCCAGCCGAAGCGGATATTTATGGTCTACCGCCCCATCAGCAAGCTGCAGATATTTATGAAGGTCCTGGATATGAAGGACATGGCGGTTGGAGTTGGTATACTGGAGCTGCCGCGCGCATGCTGTCGGCTGCATACGCATTATTAGGGCTTGAAGTAATTAATGGCGAACTGCAACCTCGCGCAGATTCTTTTGATCCGAAGGGTGGCTTGAAGCTTGAAAGCGTTGACTTCAAAGGTAAGCGATTTTCAGCGTGAGGCGCTTATCGTCTCAACTAGAATAAAAAACGAGGACTGCACGTGGCGAGTTTGAAATCTTCCAAGCCAATATTGATCACAGGAGGAGCTAAACGCATTGGTCTTGCAATCGCTCAGCGCTTTGCTCGCCTGGGTCATCCAGTCATTATCCATGCTTCTCCACGAACAGCAGAGGCAGCCGAAGTAGAGACAATGTGTCTCGTCAAATCCGGGTTTATCGCCAGATGTATAATTGCCGACCTGTCCAAAATTGAAGAAACAGCAGGCCTTATCGAGCAGGCATCTGAGATCTATGGACCATTGGAAACTCTAGTGAACAATGCTTCGGTTTTTGAAGTCGATGCAGCAGAAAATTTTGATCTTAATCTCTATGAAATGCATATGGCTGTAAATCTAAGAGCCCCAGTCTTGCTCGCGAGCAATTTTTATAGATCTGTTCCAAAAGATTATAATAGCTCAATTATAAATATTATTGATCAAAGAGTTTGGCGGCTTAATCCACAATATTTTTCGTATACCCTAGCTAAGTCAGCGCTTTGGACGGCAACGCAAACGATGGCGCAGGCTTTTGCGCCACATGTTCGGGTTAATGCTGTTGGTCCTGGGCCTGTCTTTCCAAATGCTGCGCTTGGAGAAAAAGAGTTTATAAAAGAGTATCAGGCGATTCCACTTGCCCAATCAGTAGACGTTGCGAGTATTGTTGATGCTGTAATTTATCTTTTTAACGCCAAAAGCGTGACAGGACAAATGATAGCCGTTGATGGCGGCCAACACCTTTCATGGCAAACGCCAGACATCCTGTAAGGAGAAAATTCATGCGGGTGCTCGGCATTGAAACAACATGTGACGAAACAGCCGTTGCTATTGTCGAAGATCGGGTAAGTGGAGGCGGAGAGGTTCTTTCAAATGAAATTCTTAGTCAAATAGCCCAGCATGCAGCATATGGCGGCGTCGTTCCTGAAATTGCGGCGCGCGCGCATATCGAAACATTATCAAAACTGATTACCCGCGCCTTATCTGTTGCCAAGATTGATATTCATGCAATTGATGTTATCGCTGCAGCCTGCGGTCCTGGGCTTATCGGTGGCGTGTTAGTTGGTATGACAGCCGGCAAAGCCATTGCTCTTGCCGCGAACAAACCTTTCATTGCGATTAATCACTTAGAAGCACATGCGCTCACGGCGCGGTTATTTGAGGATTTAGATTTTCCCTTTGCAGCTTTGTTGATCTCCGGCGGCCATACGCAATTAGTTGCGGTTAGTGGAATTGGTTCATATCAGCGTTTGGGATCAACAGTAGACGACGCAGCAGGGGAAGCTTTCGATAAAGTAGCAAAAATGCTGGGGCTGGCTTACCCTGGTGGACCAGAAATTGAACGTCTGGCGCGAGAAGGAGATTCACAAAGATTTGATTTTCCGCGTCCAATGCTAGGTAGGGAGGGTGCAGATTTTTCGCTTTCTGGCCTAAAAACTGCTGTTAGACTTGAAGTGATAAAACTTGGCGTTTTATCAGAAGTCGATAAGAGAGATATTGCTGCTTCTTTTGAAGCGGCGATCGTTGATGTAATTACAGATCGTGTGCGCAGCGGCATGCGACTGTTCAATGAAAAATTTGGTCGCGCAAATGGCTTGGTTATTGGCGGAGGCGTGGCTTCCAATAGTTCCATCCGTCTCGCCTTAACCCGTCTTTGTGCGGAGATCGGGTTGAGGTTTATATCTCCGCCCCCAAAATTCTGCTCTGATAATGGTGCGATGATTGCTTGGGCGGGATTGGAGCGATACCGTTTAGGGATGATGGATGACTTAGATTTCGCCCCTAAACCTCGATGGCCGCTTGATCAGTTAGCCAGTAGTCTTCATCATGGCAAAGCGTAATTGTTAATGTAAGACTTGATACGTTAATTTTACTAAAAAACAGTGATCTAATCGCCAGAAGAATGCAGTAAGAGGCGTGAAACAGCAAATGGCGCAACATATAGCCGTTTTAGGAGCAGGGGCGTGGGGCGTTGCATTAGCTAATGTCGCAGCGCAAAATCATAATAGTGTATTATTATGGGGAAGAAATTCCACCCATATAGAAATTCTCGCACGAGAAGGTGAGAATCCGCAGAAATTACCTGGATTATTTTTAAATCCAACAATTAACACGACAACTGATCTAGCGCTAATCAGATCAGCCAATATTATTTTAGGGGTTGTGCCAGCGCAATCAATGCGGATCGTGGCGCGATTGGTAAGACAATTTATTAACAAAAGATCTACATTTATTATTTGTGCCAAAGGATTAGAAATCGGTAGTAAGAAATTTATGAGCGAAATTGTCTCTGAGGAGTTGCCAGAGGCCAAAATTGCCGTTTTATCAGGTCCTAGCTTTGCATTAGATGTGTGTAATGGCCTTTCCACAGCTGTAACTTTAGCTTCTTCTGATGAGGATCATGCGCAATTTCTTTGTTCTGAGCTCTCTGTCAAAAATCTTAGATTATATAGAAGTATGGATGTTCGCGGTGTTGAAATTGGCGGCGCTGCTAAAAATGTTTTCGCAATTGCCGCAGGTTTAGCTAGTGGTCGCCTTTTAGGCGCGAGCGCACAAGCCGCTTTAATCGCGCGAAGTTTTGCTGAATTTATGCGTCTCGGCCGTCGTCTTGGGGCTCAACAAGAAACATTAATGGGTCTTTCTGGTCTTGGAGATCTCGTATTGACCTGCGGATCTGCTCAATCTCGAAATTTTGCCTTAGGAGAAGCGCTAGGACGAGGAGTAACTCTATCCGAGGCAAAGAAAGGAAAGCTTGTGGAGGGCGCCTATACAGCAAGTGTGTTAGTTGAATTAGCCCTTGCTAATAATATTGATATGCCAATCGTTAACGCTGTAAATGCGATCCTTACAGAGAAAATGACTATCGATGAGTCAATTGAGACCTTATTGATGCGTCCGTTGCGCTCTGAAATTTAGTCGCTTTAATATATCCCATCATCCCCTAGGATACATATCGCGGTAGATACATTTCAATTTTAGTTCCCTTACCAACCTCTGATACGATCCTAACGTTCCCGCCAGACTGTTTTACAAACCCATGAACTTGTGAAAGGCCTAACCCACTGCCTTTGCCAACCTCTTTTGTCGTATAAAATGGATCAAAAGCTTTAGAGATCACTTCTGGCGGCATACCTTTGCCCGTATCTTCTATTTCTAAGACGACATAGTCGCCCTCAGGTAAATCAACTAATAAAAGATGATCTTGATTGCCTATAATACAATTTTTTGTGGCGATAACTAGATTGCCGCCTTCTGGCATGGCGTCGCGAGCATTAACAGCTAAATTTAGAATCCCATTTTGTAACTCATTAGCATCCACCTTAGTCGGCCAAAGTTTATCATCCAGTTTTACAGTTAGTTTAATACTATCGCCAATTGAGCGGGTGAGCATATCTGACATTTGAGAAACAAATCGATTTGCATCTAATGGTTCAGGCGCTAGGGGTTGAATTCGGGAAAAGGCTAGTAGCCGTCTTATTAATTCTGATGCATTATCTGCGCTTAATAGAGCAGAGTCGATATAAGTTGAGAAATCTCCTTCAATCGTATTTAATTTTCTACGCAGTATATTTAAGCTCGCAACAATTACGCCGAGCATATTATTAAAATCGTGTGCAATTCCGCCTGTAAGTTGACCTAAGGATTCTAGTTTCTGCGATTGCCTTAACTGCGCTTCAACTGATTGACGTTTGTTTGTTTCTTCTAAAAGCTTCTCATAGGCCTCTTTAACAGAGTCCCTTGACTCTTGTAATGCAAGCATTTGACGTTGAGCTTGCCATATTGCAAATATTGTTACGCCCACAACGACAAGTATCATTGAAGCAATCGCATTTTGCAGCTGTTCTACTGCAGTTCTATAACTAAAATCTCTTTGCCTATACGATCTTTCTTCGTCAGCGATCATTATCCAGATTATACTATCAACTTGGTTCATTAAGCTTCTGTCGGAGCCGCCTTTAATGATATCAATTGCTTTCTCAAATTGACCTGTTTGAATAAACTCCCGTTTTTGGGACAAAAGACGTAATCGTTCGGAAAGAAGCGGTCGCAGCTCTGCTAAGCGAGCGCTTTGAGCCTTATCTGCAGATATAAGAGCAGAGACAATATTCAGATCTTTTACAATTTGATCTATCGCATCTTTATTGAATTCTAAATATCTGGCATCGTGTGTAATTAAATATCCACGCTCATCGCTTTCGATCCCTCTAATCGCGCCATATAATCTATGCAGAGCATTTTCGACAGTTATCGTGTGGCGCAGCGAAGCTCCTGTATCGCGCCTATATTCATCGGCGCGTAACGTTACAAACCCGGCTAAGGCTAGGATTGCAAAAGCGGAGATCAAACTGAGGATCTCTGTAGAGAGATAATTCCGGTTTTGGGGCATTCGTTAGAGGTGAGCCTTCAACTTAGGGAGCTGTCCTTAAGAGAAGTCTAAAGAAATATGACATGAATGTATATATGCTCCAACGAGGCAGAGCTTAATCTCATTTCTTTGGAGGTTCTTGCAAAACTCGTTTTTTACGCTGAATTAATCATTGAAATTGAATAGAAAGTCGAGGCAGTCACCTGCTTTTCTGCTATTGTGTTTTTACGAAATCCAAAAACAAATCAGTAGGTAAGCATGCCTCTATGCGA
>SXGS01012099.1_pt1 | contig 22353 bp, 25 predicted proteins | sample 3174681 | NCBI WGS metagenome assembly SXGS01 (sample SAMN11356861, study PRJNA531348) | freshwater metagenome | isolation source: freshwater sample F1-80 | place: China: Fuxian Lake, Yuxi | collected 2017-12-25
CGCGCCGGCATCGGCTTCGTGATCCTGAAATCCACCGCGCCCGTCGTGCCCGTGCGCGTCTTCGGCATGTTCGAGGCCTACGGCCGACACCTCACCCTCCCGAGGCCGCGGCCCGTCACGGTGAAATTCGGTGTGCCGGCCGATTTCACTGCGCTGCGTGCGGAGGCGAAGACGTGCACCAAAGAGCGGCTCAAGCAGCTGTATCAAGTCGCCGCCGATGAACTGATGCGGGCCATCGCCCGACTCGAGCCGTGCGAGGACAGGATCGAGTTTCCGTGATCGCGCGCCGCAACGGTCTTCCCTGCGCGAATTCTCAGCTTCCCCAAGCGCGCCGCTTCGTGTTTTAGTCGCGCGGTTTATGAGCAAGACTGCGTTGCTATTCGCCGGACAAGGGGCACAGACCGTGGGCATGGGCAAAGACTTGGCCGAGCAATTCCCCAGCGCACGGGCGCTCTTTGATCGCGCCAATGCCGCGCTCGGTTACGACCTCGCCGGCATCTGTTTCAACGGCCCCGAAGCCGAGTTGACGAAAACCGAGCACGCGCAACCGGGCATCCTCCTCGTAAGCTGGGTAGCGTTCGAGTTGCTCAAAGCGCGCGTGCCGGGGCTCAAGTTCGAGGCCACCGCCGGCCTGTCACTCGGCGAATTCACCGCGCTCACCGCGGCCGGCGTGATGTCATTTGAGGACGGCCTGCGCGTGGTGCGCCAGCGCGGGCGATTCATGCAGGAAGCGTGTGAAGCCACGCGGGGCGGCATGGCCGCGATCATCGGCCTCGACGAAGGACCGACGCGCGAGGTCTGCACCGAGGCCGGCGTGGAACTGGCGAACCTCAACTGCCCCGGCCAACTCGTCATCTCCGGCGCGGCCGAGGGCATCGCGAAGGCGTGCGAGTTGGCGAAGGCGCGCGGCGCCAAGCGTGCGTTGCCCCTCGCGGTCGCCGGCGCGTATCACTCGAAACTGATGGCGAGCGCACAGCCGAAATTGCGCGAGGCGCTCGCGGCCATCCCGCTGAACCTGCCGAGCGTGCCCGTGATCGCCAACGTGACCGCCCAGCCGCACGCGACGTGCGGGGAGATCTGCCAGCGGCTCGTCGAGCAAGTCACCGCCTCGGTGCGCTGGGAAGAATCCATCCGCCACCTGCTCGCGCAGGGCTTCACGCGGTTCATCGAATTGGGGCCGGGCACGGCGCTGACCGGTTTCATGAAGCGGATCGACAAGGCCGCGCAGGTGCTCAACGTGGCCGACGCGGCCAGCCTCGAGACGACCGTGAAGGTGCTCGAAACCTGAACCGCCAAGACGCCATGCCGCGCCAAGATAGTCCTGTTCATCCGGCTAATTCCGTCGAGAATCCACCCCAATTATGAGCTCACTCGCCAACCAAGTTGCGGTCGTCACCGGCGCAGGCCGGGGCATCGGCCGTGCCGTCGCGTTAAAGTTCGCCGCCGAAGGGGCCGACATCGTCTGCGTCTCGCGCACGGCGGAGAATTCGGAGAAGGTCGCCGGCGAGATCCGCGCGCTCGGCCGCAAGGCGTGGGCGCATGCGGTGGACGTGGCGGATGCCGCGGCCGTGGCCGCCGCGGGCGAGAAGATCCTGGTCGAGTGCGGCCGCGTGGACATCCTCGTGAACAACGCCGGCGTGACGCGCGACGGCCTGCTGATGCGGATGAGCGACGCGGATTGGGACACGGTGCTGGACACGAACCTAAAAGGGGCGTTCCTGTTCACCAAAGCCTTCGCACGGTCGCTCATCAAGCAGCGCAGCGGGCGGATCATCAACGTGGCGTCGGTGATTGGTTTGATTGGCAACGCCGGGCAGGCGAACTACTCGGCGAGCAAAGCGGGGCTGATCGGCTTCACGAAAGCGACGGCAAAGGAACTTGCCAGCCGCGGCATCACGGTGAACGCGCTGGCGCCGGGTTTCATCGAGACCGACATGACGGCGGTGTTGAAGGACGACATGAAAGCGGAGTTACTCAAACATATCCCGCTCGGCACGCTGGGGCGGACGGACGACATCGCCTGCGCCGCGCTCTTCCTCGCCAGCCCCGGTGCGCGCTACATCACCGGCCAGGTGCTCACGGTGGACGGCGGCATGGTGATGTCGTGAGGCCGGAAGCGGGAAAATATTTTGCGATTCGACGCTTGACGCCCTGAGGGGGCTTGCGTAGAGACGGGCAGCTTATAGACGCTATTTATGTCTGAGAAAACGATCGAACAACGGGTCAACGCTATCATTGTGGAACAGCTCGGCGTGAAGCCGGAGCAGATCACCCCCGAAGCCAAGTTCATCGAGGACTTGGGCGCCGACTCGCTCGACACGGTCGAGTTGGTGATGGCGTTGGAGGAAGAGTTTGGCAAAGAGATCCCCGACGAGGAGGCTGAGAAGCTCCAGAGCGTCGGTGACGTGATTAAGTACGTCGAAGGAAGCGCTAAGTAATCGACGTCGTTTTTGGGGGCGGCACGAACTGAAGTCAGCTCAAGCCGCCCCCGTCCTTTTATGGCAGGCACGGAACGCAGAGTAGTGGTCACGGGCATCGGCGTCATTTCGTCGCTGGGCACGGAGATCGACACTTTCTGGAAGAACATCCTCGACGGTCAGTGCGGCATCGACCGCATCACCCTCTTCGACGTCTCGAACTACGATTGCCAGATCGCGGCGGAGGTCAAAGCGTTCGACCCCACGCCGGCCCTGCCTTCGCCCAAGGAAATCCGGCGCACGGATCGCTTCACCCAGTTCGGCGTGTACGCCGGCTGGCGCGCGCTTCAGGACTCCGGCCTCGACCTCGAGAAGGTGGACCGCGACCAGGTCGGCTGTTTCATCGGCTCGGGCATCGGCGGCCTCTCGACCACCGAGACGCAGCATTCGGTGCTGACGGAAAAAGGCCCCGGCCGCGTCTCGCCGTTCATGATCCCGATGCTCATCCTGAACATGGCCTCGGGCATGTTCTCGATGTACCACAAGCTGCGCGGGCCGAACGTCGCCACCTGCTCCGCCTGCGCCACCAGCACCCACGCCCTCGGCGAAGCCTGGCGCACCATCAAGATGGGCGATGCCAACGTGATTTTCGCCGGCGGCACCGAGGCGGCCATCGTCCCGATGGGCATGAGCGGCTTCGCCGCGATGAAGGCGATGAGCACGCGCAACGCCGAACCCAAGCGTTCCTCGCGCCCGTTCGACTCACAGCGCGACGGCTTCGTGATGGGCGAAGGCTCCGGTGTGCTGGCACTCGAGGAATTGGAACATGCCAAAGCCCGTGTCGCGCGCATCTACTGCGAGATCGTCGGCTACGGCAACACCGCCGACGCCAACCACATCACCGCCCCCGCCCCCGACGGCGAGGGTGCCGCGCGCTGCATGAAGATGGCGTTGCGTTCGGCCGGGCTTCGCCCTGAAGACATTTCCTACATCAACGCCCACGGCACCTCCACACCGCAGGGCGACGTGTGCGAGACACAGGCGATCAAGAGCGTCTTCGGCGAACACGCCCGAAAACTCGCCGTCAGTTCCACCAAGGGCGCGACCGGCCATATGCTCGGCGCGGCCGGCGCGGTCGAGATGGCGCTCTGCGCCAAGGCGATCCAGAACCAGATTGCTCCGCCCACCATCAACTACGAGCATCCCGATCCGCAGTGCGACCTCGACTACGTGCCGAACACGGCGCGGCCGATGGCCATCAACGCGGTGTTGAACAATTCGTTCGGATTCGGCGGCCATAACGCCACCATTGCCGCGCGCCGGTTTTTGGGATAAACACCACGAACGATCATGCAAGTCGGGTCAAACAACGCCCCTCCGATTTTCACCGCCTCCCGCGAGTGGATGCAAGGTTCCGCAAGTTTCAGCACGACAAAACTGCCTGAGTACGGCGACTACCCTTCCAACTTCGCCGTCAATCGGCCCTACGACAGCCTTTACATCAGCCACGGAGGATCGACCATCCACACGAGCTGGCCCTCCTACGGCCACCAGCCGCATCAAGGCCTCGGCAACCTCGTCGTCGCCGCGCAGAAGTACCTGCACTATTCCGGGATGTAGCCCGGCCACGCCGCGCTTCCGGCTCGGATCTTCCCAACAGTCAGCCCGCTCGCTAAACACCGCTTGACGGTAGGGGCCCGGTTGTTACCTTCGTCTCGTCCTCGGCGTTTAACCCAAGCGCCACACCAAAACAACTCAGTCGTCGCATGCTTGGCGCGGTTCACAACCAGCCTGCAGCGTCGCTTTTGGAGCAGGCTCGCGATTTGCAGGCCCGTTCCAGCGACGCCTCGTTGCGTTCTTCGCATCTCCTGTCGATGCCCCGCGAACGGTCCACCTTCGAGATCCAGAAGTTTTACGGGTCGATCTACGTCGATTGGGCGGACTTCTCCCAAGCGCCGCCCGGCGCGCCGACGCTCAACCTCGCCGGCTCCATCAACATCATCCGGCCGCAAAACTGGTCGCAGGTGAAGCAGAACCCCTACCTGCAATACACACGTTGATCCCGCGCGTTGACCTCATCTCCCGAGGCGTTTTAGGCGTGCGGCCCCAACCTTTATCCTCCAGATTGTGCGCGGATGAATTTCCTCCCGCTGCTCGAAACCAAACGTGACGGCGGCAGCCTGACGCCCACCCAACTGCGCGAGATGGTGGGCGCGTTCACGGCCGGACGCATTCCGGATTACCAGATGGCCGCCTTTCTCATGGCGGTTTTCTTCCGTGGATTGAGCGGCGACGAAACCCGCGTCCTCACTCTCGCCATGCGCGATTCCGGCGATATCCTGCGCCTCCCCGCCGATCCGCGCCCAGTCGTGGACAAGCATTCCACCGGCGGCGTCGGCGACAAAGTATCGCTCGCCCTCGCGCCGCTGCTCGCCTGCCTCGGCTTCCGCGTGCCGATGATCTCCGGCCGCGGCCTCGGCATCACCGGCGGCACGCTCGACAAGCTCGAGTCCATCCCCGGCCTCACCACTCAACTCACACCCGATCAGTTTATCACGCAGGTACAAGCCATCGGCGTCGCGATGGGCGGTCAGACCGCCACGATGGTTCCCGCCGACAAACTGCTCTACGCGCTGCGCGACGCCACCGGCACCGTACCGAGCATCCCGCTCATCACCGCCAGCATCCTCTCCAAGAAACTGGCCGAAGGCCTCGATGCGCTGGTGATGGAGGTGAAGTTCGGCGCCGCCGCCTTCATGCAGACACGCGAACAAGCAAGCGAACTGGCGCGGACCATCGTTGCGCTCGCGGGCGAGTGCGGCCTCAAAACCCGCGTGCTGCTCACCTCGATGGATTCACCGCTCGGCCGCGCTGCGGGCAATTGGCTGGAAGTGAAGGAGGCCGTGCGCTGCCTCGAGGGCTACGGCCCAGACGACTTGCAGGAGATCGTGGTCGAATGCGCCGCTTCTCTGTCGGTGCAAACGGGAAAAGCGAACGCGATCGAGGGCGGCCGTGCGATGGCGCTCGCGTGCCTCGCCAGCGGTGCGCCGCGGGCAAAGTTCGATGAGCTCATCGCCGCGCAGGGAGCCGATCTCGCCGCCTTCCGCCGCAAGCTCGCGAGCGACTCCACCGCGCCCGTCGCGCTCGAAGTCATCACGCCCGAAGAAGGTTTCATCACGCGTTGTGACGCGCGGATCATTGGCGAGATTGTCCGCGACCTCGGCGGCGGGCGCATGCGAAAAGATTCCATCATCCATCCCGATGTCGGCGTGGACATGCTGGCCGAGCCCGGCGAACCCTTCGGCCGCGGCTCGCTCCTCGGCCGCGTTCATGCCCGCACCGAAGAGGAGGCGAACGCCGCCGCGGAACGTCTGCGGACCGCCTTCACCTTTGCAGAAGAACCGGCCGCCCCCGCGCCGCTCATCGCCGAAATGATCTGATCCGCCCCACGCCGTGCTGTGCAAACCCCGCCAAAAAATCTCCGCCCTCGCGCGGCTCTGCGGTAAAAACAGGGTCGGCGTATGAACTGCTTTGTCACCGGTGCTTCGGGCTTCATTGGCGCGAACCTCGTCCACGAACTGACTACGCGCGGCCACCGCGTGCGCGCGTTGCTGCGGCCGGGCGCGGACTTGCGCGGGTTGGAGGGCGCCGATTACGAGAGCGTCCCTGGCGATGTGACAAATCGCGATTCCCTCGCGCGAGGCCTGCGGGGCTGTGATTGGTGTTTTCACGTCGCCGCCAGTTACCATCTTTGGCTACCGGACTACGCGCCGATGTACGCGGCCAATGTGGACGGCACACGCAACGTCATCGAAGCCGCGGCTGGCTGCTCGCGGATCGTTTACACGAGCACCGTCGGCTGCATCGGCCTGCCCAAAGAGATCAACGGCGTTGTGACGCCAACGGATGAGGAGGCGCCGGTCAGCGAGGCGCAGATGAGCAATGACTACAAACGCTCCAAATGGCGCGCGGAAGTCGTCGCGCGCGAACTGGCCGCGAACGGTGCGCCGGTCGTCATCGTCAATCCGAGCGCGCCGGTTGGCCCGCGCGACGTGAAGCCGACGCCGACGGGCAAGGTCATCGTGGACTTCCTCAACCGCCGGATGCCCGCCTATCTCGATACCGGCCTCAACTGGGCGCATGTGCGCGACGTGGCCATCGGCCACTTCCTCGCCGCCGAGCGGGGGCGTGTGGGCGAGCGCTATATTCTCGGCCACGCGACGGGCAACTGGACGATGCGGGAAACCTTCGCCGTGTTGGAGGAATTGACCGGTGTGCCGGCGCCGCGCGTGCGGCTGCCCTTTTTCATCCCGCTGCTGGTCGCGCACATTGCCGAGACGGCCGCGCGATTCACGAAGACACCGCCCGTGGCGCCTCTGGCGGGAGTGCGGATGGCACGTCACAAGATGTTCTTCAATCCGGCCAAGGCGATCCGCGAGCTGGGTTTGCCGCAGACGCCGCCGCGCGTGGCGTTGGCGGACGCCGTCGCGTGGTTTCGCCAGCACGGCTTCGCGAAGGCGGATTGACGGGGCACAATCGGGCTTCCGCCCGCTTGACACGACTTGCCCCACTGGTATGCTCGCCCGCTCCGTGAATACGGATTCGTGGATGGGCCACGCAAATTTTGCTGAGAAGATATGAAACGCCAATACCAACCGTCGAAGATTCGCCGCCAGCGCCAGCACGGCTTCCGCGCCCGAATGAAGACCCGGGGCGGCCGCAAGGTGCTCGCCAATCGCCGCCGCGTGGGCCGCAAGCGCCTCACGCCGGTCTGATATGCCCGCCTCCGCCCCGCTGACTTTGTCGCGCGCACAGCGCATCAAGCAGGGGCGCGACTTCGCCCGCCTCAAATCCGAGGGTCGGCGCGTCGTCCACGGCTGCCTCATCGTGAACTGGCTGGAGCTGCCGACAGGCCGCCCGAGCCGCATGGCGGTGATCACCACGCGCAAGCTCGGCAATGCAGTCATCCGCAGCCGTTGTCGGCGCCTGTTGCGCGAATGTTTCCGACTCCATCAACACGACCTGCGAGAACCGGCCGAAGTCATCCTCGTCGCGCGCGCGTCGCTGACGGGGAAAAATTTCGCGGGCGTGGAGAAGGATTTTCTCACCGCGTTCCGCCAAGGAAAGCTGCTGAAGACAACCGCGTGAACATCGCCCAACATCTGCTCGTCGCGCCGCTCCGGCTCTATCGCTGGCTGGTGTCGCCCGTGCTCGTGACCCTCTTCAGCCCGGGCGGGCTGTGCCGCTTCGAGCCGACCTGTTCGGCCTACGCGATCGAATCCGTCGCGCGCCACGGCGCGTGGAATGGCGCGTGGTTCGCCGCGCGCCGACTGTGCCGCTGCCATCCGTGGGGCGGTTGCGGTCACGATCCTGTGCCGCCGGCAAAATTCGAGATTCAAAGCCCCAGACTCCAATCCGAACCGCTCCACATCGGCGCGGATTCACACTGCTGATTTTTCAAATGGACCGTAAAGCCATCGCCGTCGTCATCGTCTCCGTCGTGCTGCTCGTTCTCTGGTTCCCGCTGGTGAACAAGCTCTATCCGCCGAAGCCGCTCCCCGACCCGACCGAACACTACGTCGGCACAACGAACCGGACTGCCACGAACGGCGCCAGCACCAATGTGCCCGTGGTAACGCCGCCAACGCCGACCACGAACAGCACGACCGCCGTGATCGTCGCCAAGCCGAGTGCGCCCGAGCAGACCCTCGTGCTGACGAATGAATGGGCGCGTTACACCTTCACCTCGCACGGCGGCGGCCTGAAGCAGATCGAACTGCTCAAGTATCCCGCCGACGTCGGCTGCCGCGAGAAGGACAAAGAGAAGCAGCGGGCCGCCGGTTACGCCGCGCTCAACGTGAAGGCTCCCGTGTCGGCGCTCACGCTGATCGGTGCGCCGGAATTGCAGGATGGCCAGCCCTTCACGCTCGCGGTGACGACGAACGGCGTACGCGCGGAGAAGACGTTGACCAACGGCCTGCGGCTCGCACACGAGTTCGCGCTCGGCACGAACTACCAACTCGCCGCCACCACGCGCATCTCGAACACCACCGCCGCGCCGGTCGCCATCGGCGCGCACGAGTGGGTGCTCGGCACCTCCACACCGCTGAACCTGCGTGACGACGGCCTGCTGATGGGCCTGATGCAGAGCGACGGCAAGGCCGTGCAAATCGTGGATCAAGCGTGGTTCGCCAACCGCACGCTCGGCTGTTTCCCCGGCACGCCGCGCGAAGAGTTCTCCAGCATCGGCACGAACGCCGCGTGGGGCGCGGTGTACAACCAGTTCTTCACGATGGCCGCCGTGCCGCGGGACGGCGCGCCCCGCGTGGTCGCGCGCAAGGTGGACCTTCCCGAGCCGACCGCCGCCGAGAAATCAACTGAACCGAAGGCGGTGGCCAAGCCGATCGGTTACCAGGCCGCGTTCGGTTACACGGCGACAGTGCTGAAGCCGGGCGAGCAACTGGAGCGCCACCTCACGCTGTACGCCGGCCCGAAGGAGTACAACACCATCGCGCGCCTCGGGCATCAGTTGAAGCAGAACCTCGACGAGGTGATGAACTTCGGCACGTGGTTCGGCTGGGTGGCGAAGGCATTGCTGCTCTCGATGAACGGCCTCGCCGCGTGGGGGCTCTCCTACGGCTGGGCCATCGTGGCCATCACCATCATCATCAAGCTCGTCTTCTGGCCGCTCACCAACGCCAGCACGAAGTCGATGAAGCGCATGTCCGAACTGCAGCCGCAGATGAAGGCGTTGCAGGAGAAATACAAGGACGACTCGCGCAAGATGAACCTGAAGTTGATGGAGTTCATGAAGGAGAACAAGGTCAGCCCGCTCGGCGGCTGCCTACCGATGCTCCTGCAGATCCCCGTCTTCTTCGGCTTCTACACGATGCTCCAAAGCGCCATCGAGCTACGGGGCGCACAGTTCCTCTGGGCTTGCGACCTCTCGCAGGGCGACACCGTCGCGCATCTCGGCGGCTTCCCCATCAACCCGATGCCGCTGCTGATGGGCGTCACGATGGTCTGGCAGGCCCGCATCACGCCGCCGTCGCCGGGTATGGATCCGATGCAGCAGAAGATCATGAAATACATGCCGCTCATGTTCATGGTGTTCCTCTACAATTTCTCCGCCGGCCTCACGCTCTACTGGACCGTCCAGAACCTGCTCACCATCGCCCAGATGAAGCTCACCAAATCCAGCACGCCCGAGAGCAATGCGGTTGTTGCCACGACGGCCAAGAAGAAATAAGATCACCCGCGACGACCACGAATCCCATTATGTCCAGCCCTGCCAAACCGATTCTCGAAGAGATGCTCCAGAAACTCGGCTTCCCCGCCACCATCCTCGAGCAGTCGCTCGACGACGGCGCGTTGCTGGAGATCCAGTGCGAGGACGCCGGCCGCCTCATCGGCCGCCAGGGCCAGACTCTCGCCGATCTCCAGTACATCACCAACCGCATCCTTTTTCAGAAGGACAAAACGTCGCCCAAGGTGACCGTGGACGTCGCTGGCTATCGTACCCAATCCCGCGAGGCGCTGGTGAAGAAGGCTCAGGAAGCCGCCGAAAAGGTCCGCCGCTGGGGCGACGTCGTGGAACTGGAGCCGCTGAACGCCTTCGACCGCCGCATCGTCCACAGCACCCTCAAGGACGATCCCGATATCGAGACCCACTCCGTTGAGATGGAAGGCTCCGACAAGAAAGTCATCCTTCTCCGTCCGAAACATTGACCCACCACCCGCGCGCACGCCGCGTGGGTTGAAAAACAAAAACCGCGCCTCCTCTCGGAAGCGCGGTTTTCAATTTATTAAGGACGGGTTATGCCAGCGCCTCACCGACTTGGAAACGGAGGAAGCGGCGCACGGTGACTTCGTCGCCCAGTTGCTTGGCGATGGCCCCGAGGTGGGCTTTCACGGTCACGTCGGGATTCTTCACGAAGCCCTGATCCACGAGGCAGATGGTCTGGAAGAACTTCTCGCGTTTGCCTTTGAGGATGTTCTCCATCGCGGCGGCGGGCTTGCCCTTGAGCGCATCGGAGTTGCGGGCGATGTCGTCCTCGCGCTGGATGATCTCGGCCGGCACCTGCTCGCGGCTGACGCTGGTGGGATGAGCTGCGGCGATCTGGAGGGTGATGTCGCGGACGAGTTGCTTGAAGTCCTCGGTGGTGGCGGTGGCTTCTTTACCGCAGCCGACTTCCGCAAGCACGCCGATCTTGGCACCGGCGTGGATGTAGGCGGCGATGGCGCCGGCTCCTTGCACCTCGAGGCGCTGATGGCGGGTGATCTTGATGTTCTCGCCGATCTTGGCGACTGCCGCGGTGCGGTCGGCCTCGATGTCGGCGGTAGGATTGCCCGCGAGCTTCTTCGCGATGTCGGCGCAGAAAACGCCGAAGGATTCGTTCTTCGCCACGAAATCGGTCTCGCAGTTGATCTCGACGAGCACGCCGGACTTGGCGCCGGGCGTCACGTGCTGGGCGATGACGCCTTCCTTGGCTTCGCGCGTGGCCTTCTTGGCCGCGCTGGCCGCGCCCTTCTTGCGGAGCACATCCACGGCGCCCTGCAGGTCGCCAGCGGATTCAACGAGTGCGTTTTTGCAATCCATCAGGCCCGCGCCGGTCATCTCGCGGAGCTTGCCCACCAGGGCGGGAGTAATATCAGCCATAAATCAGTTCAGTTTGGTTTTTCGTTGGAACGAGACTTCGACAAAGCGTCCGGCGGGACGGAAAACCCGCCCCGCCGGAACGTCTGCGGAAAGTTTACTTGCCCTCGGGTGCCGGCGCAGCGGGGGCGGGCGCGGGCGCGGCCTCGACAGGCGCCTCCGCGATTTTCTTGGAGCGGGCGTGCTTGGCTTCGTACTCGCCCTTGGCGCGAGCGATCACCGCGGTGATCGTGCCGAGGAAGATGCGCACGGAACGGATCGCGTCGTCATTGCCGGCGATGGGATAGTCCACCAAGTCGGGGTTGCAATTGGTGTCCACGATGGCGACGAGCGGGATCTTGAGCTTGCGGGCCTCGGCCACGGCGTTGTGCTCGCGCTTGATGTCCACCACGAACATCACGTCGGGCTGGGTCTTCAACGAGCGGATACCGCCGAGGTTCTTAATGAGGCGCGCCTTCTCGCGGCGGATGGAAGACTGCTCCTGCTTCACGTAACTGTTGATGGACCCGTCGGCCTCCATCTTCTCAATCGCCTCGAGGCGCTTGAGGGAGTTCTTGACGGTCTTGAGATTGGTGAGCGTACCGCCGAGCCAACGCTCGGTGATGTACAACTGGCCGCACGCTTCCGCGGCCTCCTTCACGGCCTGCTGCGCCTGCTTCTTAGTGCCGACGAAAAGCACATTGCCGCCCTTGCCCACGGTGGCGGCGAGGAAATCGCACGCGACCTGGAGCTGGGCTGCGGTCTTGCTGAGGTCGATGACGTGGATGCCGTTGCGCGCTTCGAAGATGAACTGCTTCATCTTCGGATTCCAGCGGCGGGTCTGGTGGCCGAAATGGACGCCGGCTTCCAGCAGTTCTTTGATGCCGATATTGATCACTGTGTTTCCTTTGTTAGAGATCCGCCTTGGGGCGAACCATCCCGCGGAAAACGGGATTGTGTTTGGTGTTATTATGGCCGCCGTACCCACACGGGCACCGGCTATTTAAGGCCGTTCACCCCCTCCGCTTTGGGCGGAAAGGGATGCGAAGCCTAACAAATGCCTTCGCCGAGGCAAACTTATTTTTCAGCTGAAAAGAGCCGTCAAACCCACCACAGTCAGCCCGTGCCGCGCACCGTCCGCCAAACTAAATCCACCCGACTCCCTCTCGAGATCTGCATCCTCGCCGGCGGACAAAGCGTGCGGATGGGCCGCGACAAGGCGCGCCTGCGCCTCGGTCGCCGGACGCTGCTCGGCCACGCGCGGGCCACAGCCCTGTCGCTCGGCCTGCCGGCCCGCGTCATCCGGCGCGATCTCGTGCCGCGCTGCGGCCCGCTCGGCGGCATCTTCACCGCGCTCACCACCACGCGCGTCGACGCCGTTCTCTTCCTCTCGTGCGACATGCCGTTCGTCACGCCTGCACTGTTGCGTCGAGTGATTCGAGCGAGCCGGACGAAGGAGACACAGCGGCAAGCCGTGTTCACCGCGAGTCGCGAGGGGGCCGGATTTCCATTCCTCATCCGGCGCGAGGCGCTGCCGCGAGTGGAAAAGCAGATCCAACGCGGCCGATTCTCGCTTCAAGCACTCGCGTACGGTCTGCGCGCAAAACGGCTGCGGTTGTCGCGTACGACTGTGGCGCAGCTCGCGAACTTAAACACGCCAGCCGAATTGGCAGCGGCTAAGCAGCATCATTGCTTGCCCCAGAAGGCGCGGGGATGACCCTTTTGAAATTGGAAGCCGATCTGGACGGGCCGGAGGGCCTCCACGCGGCGGTCCATGTCAAAAGGCGGGCTTGAGTGCCCGGATCATCTTTTCCGAGACGGTCAAGGCGCGGTCAATGGCCTGTTCGTTCCGTCGCAACCATCCCTGGATATGTTCCAAGACGGCATCGGTCTCTCCTACCAGAACCTCGGCTTTGGCGCGGAATTCCGGCGGCAGCTTGGAAAGCACTTCCAGCAGGAGCGCATCGGGCGGCAGCTCGTGCTCACGGGCGATCTGCCGCTGAAGCCGCGCGCGGCGAAGGCGGATTTCGGTGGCCTGATCGAAGTGGAGGGCCACCTGATTGGACACGAGCGAAACCTTGTCCCACAAGCACGCGCGGATGAAGCCCTGCTGTTGCTCGATGAGGCCCAGCACTCCGGCGCAACACGCCCGCTCCTCGCGCAGCAACCCCAGCAATTGTTCGGGATTGGCGCGCATCAGTCGAGAGGTGAAGGAACGGGCGAAACTCCGCGTTGAGGAGAATGGACAAAGCCATTCCAAAACGGCACAGCTGCGCGCTGGGGCCAAAGGCCAAACGCGCCAGAGGGCTGGCAGCACAAAAATGTCACGGGGTTTCCCGTTGGGTTGGGAGGATTCCGCCGTGGACAGCCGCTCTTGTCAACGGTTAACCATGAAGCCGAGAAGAAAAACCGCGCCCGTGGAGCGCAGGCGGGCTCAGATGAGCCCGTTGTAGAGCGCGCTGGGCGGGGGTGTCGCAGGCGTCACGTAGCCGCGACGGGAATAGGTAGCACCGGTCGTGGTGGGAAAAAGTCCCTTGATGAGTTGCTGCAACAGATCCAACGAGCGGGCCAGCAGGCGATGATTCTGCCGGAGCCATTGATGGAGGCTCTCGAGCACCCCGTTGATCTCCTGAACGAGCGCGCCGAGCAGCGGCCGGTACTCGACCGCCACGCGGCCGGACATATCGCCAAAGGAGGAGCCGGCGGGAAAACCGATCTCCATGGCGTACTGGCACTGATGCCCCTCGCGCAACTGACGCGCGGTGGAAACTTTCCCGAACTGGACGTTGACCAGTTCGATATTCTTGAGAAGCCCATCAGGTGAACGGGCAATGATGAGCGACTGCTGCTCCTGCAGGAGCGCGAGCAATTCGCCGCACTCCGTGAGTTCGTCACGCAGCGTGCCGATCAATTGTTCCAAACCACGACTCATCTGAAATCAGCGGAATCCGCGCCAGAAAATCGGCGGCACACCCGCACCGCCGCTGAAGGGCCGATTTGAAGGTTCGACACTTCAGCGGACTCTCCCGTTCTAGAAACCATGGCCAAAACTGTCAAGGGGCCATTCGGCCCCCCACCGGCATATTTCGTGGGCCACAGAAACGAAAGGCGTGACTTTGCCGAATTGGCGTGGGCACGCAGAATCAAGCGGGACGGTTGCAAAGCATGCGGAGCGGGACATCCCAGGATTCACGCAGCCGCGCCAAAGTTTCCTTTGACAAGGCAGCGGCACCACGCGAGAAAACAGCGACGTACGCACATGAAATCCCAAAACAATAAATGGGCCTTGCCCGCCTTTCTCTTTCTGGCCGCCGCCGTAGCTATCTGGATGAACCTCGGCAAACCCGCCCGCAAGGTGACAACCGCGCCGCAAGAGGCCATGGCCGAACGCGCGGCAATTGGAATCAGTCAGTTGCTCAGCGGCAAAGGTCATGTGCAATTGGTGAGCGAGAAGGCGGAGTCGCCTGCCGCGCTCGAGATCGAGCACGTTGGCCATCTGCAGCAGGCGCAGGAAGCACAGGTTCGCGCCCTCAAGAATACCTTGAAGCAAAAAGGCCGGTTCACCTTCTCCCCCGACTGGTTCCTCCTGCGCGACCCTCTAACGATGGATCCGGCTTGGGCCCCCGCTACCTTCGGGAACATCGTTCGTGACTTACCGGCGGGCGCGGCGCTGGTCTCTTTCGTTTCACTGCCGCCTCTGAGTGACGAGGATGTCGCCGCGATCCGCGCCAAAAAAATCCTCCTCGTACTCGTGGGCCAAGCACCGGTGGAAATGAAGCAACTCGTGGAGAACAAAACCATCAGCCTCGCGGTCGTTTATCGCCAACCCATTCCGCCACGGCCGGCCGATAAAACAGAGTCGCCGCAAGAATGGCTCACGCGAGTGGCCGAAGTGTTACCGGCCGAAAAGTCGGCCACGCCCTAACAGCCCCGAGGTGCCCAGCAGTTGGGGCAACTCAGTACGGCTTCCAATGGCTCAGATCTTGGTCGTATAAGCCGCCATAGGTAATGCGGCTACTCTTATCGACGATCTCCACGTGGTTATCCATGAAGCTCATAGCCGTACGGTCATCGTGCCAAATACCGATATTGGGCGCGTGCCACGATGTCGTGTAGTTGAGCGCATTGTACGGATCCGGCTGGGATGCGTTATAGGTGCCAGCCGATACTGCGTAGCCAGTTGTGGGGACGTACGGCCGCCCGTCACGCGTATCGAAAGCCAAGACTTTCTGTGATGGCGAGGTCACATCCGCGAAACGCAACGCCGAGTGATTGTACGTATTCGGGAGGGTTGCCGAACTGAAGCGTACGGGTGCGGCCGGGCCGTAAATTCCCGGGCCGAGACCGACAGCACCGAGGTAGGTGTTGAAGCGGTAATTCGACTGTGTCAGCCACGTCAAGCCAAGTGCCGGCGTGGTTGCGACGATGGTCGGCAGGTATGTACCGCCGCCGGAGTTGGGGGACTGCATCGTGGGACACGTGTAAGTCTTAAGATTGCCGATATACGCGTACAGCATCGAACTGGCACTGCAGGCTCCATACATGCCAGTCGTGGTTAATCCCGCATATATAAGGCTGGAAGACGACTCGCTGTAATACGACCACGTCATCCCGTCATTATTGTCCACCGCGTAAGTCTGCATCGCCGTGGAAAGTTGCTTGAGGTTTCCCTGACATTGCACGGTCTTGGCTCGCATCTTGGCCTTGCCCAAGGCCGGCAACAGCATCGAGGCCAGAATGCCAATGATGGCAATGACCACCAAAAGCTCAATAAGCGTGAAAGCCACGCGCGAACGGCGTGCGGCTCCCGCCAAAGGGGGAGTTTTCATAGTTTGCGGTGGAAAAAGCAGCGAACGTGCCAAAGCGCACCAACTTGGCCGCGCATATCCAGCCCGAACAACTAGGGCCGGACGGGCCGCGACCCGCGCAGTAAACTTAGCCGGAGACACAGGTGAAAGGACGGCCTCGCCCAACCCCCTATTCAACCCCGCTTGCCCCCGCGCTATTTCAGGCTGCCGAGGAACTCGATCAGATCCCGCAGGTCGCGCTTGGTGAGCACATTCGCCAGCTCGGCCGGCATCCCGGAGAGGCCCTTCTCGCGCTTGGTGATGTCCGCCTTTTTCACCTTCACGATGCCGTCCTCGGGAGAGTTGAGAGTGATCAACTCGGGCGTCTCGCTCTTGAGGATGCCCGCCACGCTCTGCCGACTCTTCAACACCAGCACCACGCTGTCGAAGCCCGGCGAAATCTTCGCGTTCGGGTTCACGATCGACTCGAGCAGATGCTCGCGGTTCTGCCGCGTCGCGATGCCGGTCAGCACCGGCCCCACCTCGCCCCCTTCCCCGTTCACCTGATGGCAACGGAGGCAGGACGCCTCCACGCGCTCAAAGAAAATCTTCCGGCCCGCCTCCGCGTTGCCGCCGGCCAGCGCCACGCGATGGTTCGCCAGCGGATCCTTTTTCACGTCGAGCGACGCCTCGAACTTCGCCAGTTTCTCCTTCACCACCGGCGCGGTCCGCTTGGCGGCAGCCTCGATCAGATCCAACTGCAACTCCGGCGCGAGCTTGCCGGCCAGCAACAAATCCAGCTGCGGCGCCAGCACCGTGTCCGCCGCGGCGTCCTGCAGGTCGCCGAGCGTCACGAGCGCATTCTGCTTCTCGCCGAGCGTCCCCTTTCCGAGCGCGGCGATGAGCGGCGCGGTGGCGTTGGCCGGCGTGAGCGTGGCCTGCAGGCGCGTGGCCTCCTTGCGAAGCGATTCCGATTTGTCCGCCGCGGCGATCTTCACGGCCTCGGCCAGCTTCGCGTCGCCGCGAATCGCCATCGCCTTGAGCGCCGCCACGCGCACGGCCGTGTCATTCCGCGGGTTCGCCACGATGCCGGCGAGGTCAAGCGCGACCTCCTTCATCCCGAACTGCTCGACGAGACGGAGCGCTGCGGTGCGCACGCTGTTCGGCGAATCCTGCACAAGCGCAGGGATGACCGGCTGCAACGCCGTGGACGCAACCTGCGCATCGCGCGCGGCGAGCGGACGGTAAAGGCCGCTCACGCGGTCGAGCTTCGCGGGCGCGGCCCAGTCGCCCAGATGCTGCAACGCCTCGCTGCGGCGCGATTCGGACACCACGTTGAGCGCGGCGAACTGTGCCAGCGCGGTGGCGTTCTCCGGCCTGCCGACGCGCAGGTTCGCGTTGAGCACACGGCGCAGGATGGCGTCGCGCGGGCCGGGCTTCTCCTTCGTCCCTTCCGGAAATGTCACGAGCCTCTCCGCCTGCGCGGCGAGCGCGGCGAGCGCGGGCAGCGCGGCCTCGATGGATTCGTCGTTGATGGCGCGGGCGGCCTCGGCGACGACGAGCGGGTCGGCGTCGGCGAGGAACTGCGTGAGGCCCGGGCTCTTGAGCCGGCGCAGCGCGACGACCGCGCCGATGCGCGCGGCACGCGAGCCATCCTTCACCGCGGCGGCGAGAAGGTTCGCGTCGGCGCAGCCGACGAGGCCCATCACCCCCGCGTGACGGAGTGTGGGGTCCTTGTCGTCATTCGCACGGAGCATCGCGAAGAGCGCGGGGACGGCGGGCTTGTGGCCGAGCCGACCGAGCGTGATGGCGGCGAACATGCGTACGCGCGGGCTTTCGTCGGCGAGGAGATTCACGAGATTGGCGGCGGCCGGCGTGAACCGGGCGTCGCCGAGTATCTTCGCGGCTTGCGCGCGGACTTCGGCGTCCTTATCCGCGAGCAACGGGAGCAGGTGGGCGCTGGCGGCCGGGATTGCCCGAGCGATCTGGCCGAGGCCCCAAATGGCGTGCAGCCGCGCGAGCTGCGAACTGTTCTTCCGCGCGATGGCGGCGAGCGCTTCCACGCCAGTGACGGCGCGGGACGGAAGGCTGTTCTTGGACAGCGTATCGAGGGCCCGGTCCACGAGCTCGAACTGCGCCTCGGTACGCACGCGCTGGTCGGCGTGGGTGAGGAGCGACGCCAGATCCTTCTCGCTACGCTTGCCCATGCCGTCGGCGAGCAGGCGCTTCGTCTCGTCGGCGAGCAGGTCGCCCGCGAGCGAGGGCTCGTGCAGACGGTAGATGCGGCCCTTGCCGGTCATTCCCCAGCCGTTCACCCAATCCACGATGTACAGCGCGCCGTCGGGCCCGAACTCGACGTCGGTCACGAGGGTGTTCCAGATCGGCTTTGTCGGCGCGGACATCTCGAAGCTCGCGCCCTTCGGCTTCACCGTCACGGCGAGCACGCCGCTGTTGGCCGGGCTGCCGGAGAAATTGGCGAGGAGGAAATGACCCTTGAGCGACGGCACGAGGCCGGTGCCCGGATGATACGTGAGGCCGCTCGGGCCGTTGCCGAGGATGGCGAGCGGCGGGAGGTGATGCGCCGCCTGCCCCTCGAACTGGGGGTAGCAGAGGCGCTCGGCGAGCCACGGGCCGCGGGCGTTGGGCTGATTGATGAACTGCCAACCGACGCGCCAACCGCTGTCGCCGCCCTCGACGACATGCACCCAGCGGGCGGGATCGCCGGCGTCGGAGTTGTTGTCGCCGGTGAAAAGATTGCCGAACTCGTCGAAGACCAACTCCTGCGGATTCCGCAGACCGCTGGCGAAAATCTCGAGGCCCGTGCCGTCGAGGTTGCAGCGATAGACCGCGCCGGTCTCCGGGTTGTAAACCTTTTTGCCATCGAGCGCCGTCGCGTTCGCACCCCGGTCGCCAATCGAGAAATAGAGCCGGCCATCCGGCCCGATGCGCAGGCCGTGCAGGTCATGGCCGAGGAAAGCCGTGCGCACACCGAAGCCGCGCGCGAGCGATTTTTTTACATCCGCCGTGTTCGCGCCCTTCGTGTCCTTCAGCAACCAGAGGTCCGGGATGCAGGTGTAGTAAATGCTCCCCTTGTACGCCAGCACGCCGGAGCCGATGCCCGCCTGCGGCTCGTTGAAGCCCTCGGCGAAGACGCTCGCCTTATCCGCGCGGCCGCTGCCCGTGCTGTCCCAGACGAGCTTCACGCGGTCGGTCTGCTCCGAGATCTTCTTGAGGTCGATCTTCGGGTCGCCCTTGAAGATCGCCATCCACGACTCGAGGCTCGTGCTCGCCAGTTCCTGTTCAAGCCAGTGCATGTGGCCGCGGATGTCGGTGACGCCCGCGTGCAGGCGGAACGTCTCCGCCACATACCAGCGCCCCTGCGCATCCGGCGCGAAGGCGACCGGGTTCGCGAGCAGCGGCTCGGCGGCCCAGAGATCCACCTTGAGACCGGGCGCGACCTTGAATTGCTTGATCGCCAGTTCAGCGGCCAAGGCGTTCGCCGCGTTCTGGCCCGCCTTGGGCAATTCAGCGGCGATTGCGGAACCGACACACACGCCGGCAACCCACACCGCCAGCACCGACATCACACGACTCGTCATCATCATAAAGAAAATCATCCTACAGGTACGACCCGAGGAATCAACGACGAAGCCCACCCTGCGACCATTCAAGCGAGGACGTCCTCCTTTGGAAAGGAATGTCAACGCCCCCTGCCCTTAACCTTGGCGTCAATCAGCGCCCGGAGTTCCTGTGTCCGCCCCTGTGCCGACGACACCTGTTGCGCGGACATCTTCGCCGCTATCTCGTCGCGCCATTTTTCCGAGAGCTGATGCGTCTGCGCCGAGAGGTTGAACCACGCATAGGCCTCGACCCAATCTTTCGCCACGCCTTTGCCGTCGCGGTAGAGATGCCCCACGGCCCCCTGCGACGGCACGTGGTCCTGCTCGGCGCCGAGCCGATACCAGCGCAGCGCCTCGACCCAGTCCCGCTTCAGCCGGTCGCCGAACTGGTACATCACGCCGAACTGGTATTGCGCCACGGGATGTCCCTGCGCCGCCGCCAGACGCCACCACATGAGCGCCTCGGCCGAGTCTTGCTTCACGCCGAAACCGAACTCGTACATGGAAGCGACGAGGACTTGCCCCTCGGCATCGCCTTTCATCGCCCGCGCCATGGCCTCTTTGAATTCCCCGCGCGCGGCCTGACGCGCGGCCTCGGTTTCCGGGACGCGAGTGGTGCAACATGAAACCGCAGCGCAGGCGAGCAGAAGGACCGCCAGCCAATGAAACGCCACCCGCTCCTTCGGCGAACCGGCTCCCGCAACATCAAATAGGGACAGCTTTATCATTACAGCCCTATGGGCATTGCGAATTTACACTAAACTGGTGACATTTCATCCAAATTTTACTCCTTGAGCGGGCATGCTTACGGCGTGAGTGGGCGTCCCAACGGCGTGAGTGGGCACGCCAATGGCGCGCGGCCGTCTTATTTCTTCACCTTCACCAAGGGCGGCGGTTTGGGGGTGCGTGTGCGCTTGGTGAGGCCTTGCTTGAACTCGTAGTTGAAGACAGCCTCGAGCTCGAGGCTCTTCTTATCCGGCAAGGTATAGGTGAACTCGGCCCAAGCGGTGCCGGTGTTGGCCTTGAGCGGGCTGATCTCGAGCTGTTCCTGGTGCTGGACGAGCTTCACGCGGGTGATGTTCGTCGCCTGCAGGCGCTCGGTGCGGTCGAGGAAGAACCATTTCTTGCCGACGATGATCTCGGTGCCGTGCAGCCAGTTCTTGAGCTCCTCCTCGCCCGGTTGGGCAAGGAGCGATGTGGCCGTGACGAGCAGGAACAGCAACGACAACGCAAGACGCATCACAGGCTGATTAGCCGAAGGACGCGCGGCTGTCGAGCGCGCGGGTCAGATCTTCGGCTCCCAACCGGGGCGATAATCGCGGCCCCAGAAGCGCTTCACCGCGTCGTCGTCACCGACGATCTTGCCGGTCTTCGGATCGCAGTGGAGCGTGCGGCCGGTGCGGTGGGAGATGTTGCCGAGGTGGCAGAGGAGGGCGGTGCGCTGGGCATCCTCGATCTCGGCGTTCAGCTTGGTGCCGGTGCGGACGGCGTCGAGAAAGTTCTGAAAATGGAACTTGTCGCTGCCCGGGGCGCTCTTGCGGTCGATCTCCTTGCCGTTGAGATCGAAGAGGGTGTACTCGTTGCCGCCGCCGGTGAGGAGCGAACCTTTCTCGCCGTAGAAGGCGACGAAGGGGTTCTTCTCGCCCTTGCGCGGATTGCAGCTGCTGACGTCCCACGACGCGCCGCAGTGGCCGAAATCGAACACGGCCGAGCCGGTGTCGGGGGTCTCCTGATCATCGTCGAAGTGGTAGCGGCCGCCGTTAAACGTGACGCGTTTGGCGTAGTCCACGCCGAGGCCCCAGCGGGCGACGTCGAGCGCGTGGACGCCGTTGTTGGCGATCTCGCCGCCGCCCCAGTGCCACATCCAATGCCAGTTGTAGTGGACGAGGTTGTCCTTGTACTCGCGGTGCGGCACGGGGCCTTCCCACTGCTCGTAGTTGAGCCAGTCGGGGATGGGGGCGGGCTTGCCCTTGCCGATGGTGGGGCGGGCGCTGTTGTACCAGGTGCGGGCGTAAAGGACGCGGCCGATGTCGCCGGCCTTGAGGCGCTCGACGGCCTCGATGAGCATCGGATAACTGCGGCGTTGATTGCCCATCTGGACGACGCGCTTGTGCTTGCGGGCGGCGGCGACCATCAGCTCGCCTTCGCGGGCATTATGGCTGCCGGGCTTCTCGACGTACACGTGCTTGCCGGCGGCGCAGGCGAGGATGGTCGCGGGCGCGTGCCAGAAGTTCGGTGCGGCGATGGAGATGGCGTCCACGTTCTTGTCCTCAAGGATGCGCCGGAAATCCTTCACGCCCTGCGGCTTCTTCTCCTGCTTGGCCTCGACGGCCTTGACCGCGCTGCCGATGCGGCGCTCATCCACATCGCAGAGGTAAGCGACCTCGACATTCGAGAGCCCGAGATAATTGTTCACGTGCGCCATGCCGCGGCCGAGGCCCATCACGCCCACTACGATCTTCTTGCTCGAATCGGCGGCGTGCAGCGAAGGGAATCCGATGACAGCGGCCGCGGTGCTGGCGGCGGCGGTCTGCTTGAGGAAATGACGGCGATTGAGCGTGGTGTTCATAGGCGTTTAATGGACGCGGCGGGGACGGCTGTGTTCGGCGGCCACGTTAGAAGGCCGAAGGCCGGTGACAAGAAGAAAGAAGGGTTCGGCAAAATCCGTCCCTTGCAAAAACGGAGGCGGGGCATAGCTTTTAGTGAGGCCGAAAGACTTCACCGAGGAGAGGGCCCGGGCAGGCGAAAGCCGTCAAAATGGTGAGCCTGGCCCGGGCAGATCGGGAAGTCTCTCGGCTCTTCCGTTCGGCTCTCCTATTTCCCCTTCGCGGTCGCCACGCCGTAGTCACGGTTCATGCGGGCGATGTTGTCGAGGGTGATCTCCTTCGGACAGA
>SXGS01128970.1_pt1 | contig 22341 bp, 14 predicted proteins | sample 3174681 | NCBI WGS metagenome assembly SXGS01 (sample SAMN11356861, study PRJNA531348) | freshwater metagenome | isolation source: freshwater sample F1-80 | place: China: Fuxian Lake, Yuxi | collected 2017-12-25
AACTCGAACCACGGAAACGTCATTTGGTAAAGTGGACACGTCATTTGGTAAAGCGGTTTCATTCATGCGACACTTATAGCGCGATCAATTTCTTCCGAGTAGGCCGCTTGATGAAAAATCACAACCTCTTCGGGTTAGTGTGCGTCGCCTCTTGATGGAAAGCTGCAAGATGAAACAAACCCCTTGGCGGTTGAGCGTGTTGTTCTCGGCTCTGTTCACCGGCGCATGGCTCTCGCTTAGCGACGCACAAGACAAAGACAGCGCCGACAAAGACTACTCGGCCGAGTTGCCGAGGATCGCGCCGAAATCACCGGAGGAGTCGCTCAAGGCGATCAAGCTCAAAACCGGGTTTCACGCCGAGATCGTCGCGGCCGAGCCGCTGATTCGGTCGCCGATGGCGATGGACTTCGATGAGTTCGGCCGGGCGTTCGTCGTCGAGCTGCCCGAATACAACCAGTACGCCAGCCCGAAGTCGCACGGTCGCGGCGACGTGAAGATGCTGGAGGATCTCGACGGCGACGGGCGGTTCGACAAGGCGACGGTCTACGTCGGTGACCTCGACTACCCAACAGCCGTGGCCTGTTGGGACGGTGGCATCTTGGTCGGCGTCGCTCCGGACATTCTCTTCTGCAAAGACACGGACGGAGACGGCAAGGCGGACGTGCGGCGAAAGCTCTTCACCGGGTTCGGGCAGGACAAAGCGGGCGAGGGAATGCTCAATTCATTTCGCTGGCGGATCGACAATCGATTTCACATTCCGTGCGGGTTGGACGGGGGCGAGGTAATGCCAGTTGGCGAGCCGGGGAGCGTCAGCCCCCGGACAAGTCCGAGCGATTCCTCAGCCACGAAGAGTCCGGGGGCTGACGCATCCCGGCTCGCCGATGCAACGAAGATCAACGTGCGCGGGCAGCATCTGCTGCTGGAACCACGAACGATGTCGATCACTGCGACCAGCGGTGGCGGGCAGCATGGAATGAGTCTCGACGACTGGAGCCTGCGGGCGTTCGTCTGCGGCAACAGTGAGCCGGTGCATCTCGTCATGTACGACGGCCGGTATCTTTCGCGGAATCCGTACCTGCAGGCTCCGGCGGCGGCGATCAACATTGCTCCCGACGGCAAGTTCACGAAGCTGATGCGGACCAGCGCGGTCGAGCCGTGGCGCGTGCTGCGAACTCGACTGCGAAAGTCAGGAGTCATTCCCGGTTCGGATGAGGGGGGGACGCCGTCTGGCTTCTTCACCGGAGCGACCGGCATCACGGTCTATCGGGGCGATGCGTGGCCGTCGGAGTTTCGCGGGCAAGTCTTCGTCGGCGAGGTCGCGAACAATCTCGTGTACCGTGCGCGACTCGAACCCAACGGCGTCGGGCTGACCGCGCATCGAGCGGACCTCGATGCCGAGTTCCTAGCAACGACCGACAACTGGTTCCGCCCGGTGCAATTCGCGAACGCTCCCGACGGAACGCTGTACGTCATCGACATGTACCGCGAGCTGATCGAAGGAGCTGCGTTCCTCGCCCCGGCGATCCTCAAGCACATGGACACGAGCGCCGGCTCGGACAAAGGCCGCATCTTCCGAATCGCCCCGGACGGCTTCCGCTTCAAGCCTACGCCGCGACTCGGCGATCTGACGACGACGGAACTCGTCAAACTCTTCGAGCACTCGAACGGCTGGCACCGCGACACTGCCTCGCGGCTGATCTATCAACGCCAGGACCGAGCCGCCGTCGCGCCGCTGCGCGAACTGGCCGCGAACTCGAAGTCGCCGCTGGCTCGCGTGATGGCGCTGTACTCGTTGCATGGACTGTCCGCGCTTGAGCCGGAACAGGTTTGTAGGATGGCCGCCCTCGGCCGTCCTGCGGCGGAGAGTCGAGGAATTGAACCGCAAGGGTCGGGCAAGAGTGCCCAACCTACGATTCACGCGATGCGACTCGCCGAATCCTTTGCCGAACACGCCGACGTTCGCGACGCCGTGATTGAGTCGGCCAATGACGCGGACTTACTGGTTCGCTATCAAGCCGCGTTCACTCTGGGAGCCTTCGCTGGCGAGGAAGCGACTCGCGCTCTGAGCAAGCTCGCCGCGCGCGACGGTGCGGACTCGTGGATGCAACTCGCAATTCTGAGTTCGATCGGCCAGCGCCGCGGTGAGTTCTTGGCAGCGCTGCTGAGCGATCCCGCGACGCGGTCACAGGCGCACGTCCGAGCGATGCTCAACATCGTCGCCGTCCAAATCGGAGCGGCGAATTCCAAGGCGGAACTGGCCACGATGATTCGGCAGCTCGATCTGTTGGCGGCTGATGCGAAGGACAAATCGCTGGCCGAAGAGCTGGTCCGCAACCTCGTCAGCAAGCAACCGGCCGCCAAGGAAATGCTGGCCGGAGCGACAGGAGGCAAGGCTCGCGAGATTCTCGCCGCGCTCGTCCGTGATGCGATCGTTGCCGCACGCGATGAGGCAAACACTCCCGCCGATCGAGCTGCCGCTGTGCGGACTCTCTCGTCCGCATCGTTGGCCGAAACGAAAGAGCTGTTCGCTGAATTGCTGCAATCGAAGCAGCCGCAACCGGTGCAGGCCGCGGCGCTCGAAACGCTGGCTCGGTTCGACGCGGCCGATGTGCCGAGCTTGATCCTCACCGCGTGGCCCTCGCAGACGCCGCAGCTACGAGCCTCCTCGGTCGAGACGCTGTTCACTCGCGCGAGCTGGATCGCCGCGTTCCTCGACGCCGTCGAAAAGCAGACGATCGCGCGAGCGGACCTCGACCCCGCTCGAATCGTGCTACTACGTCAACACAAAGAGGCTGCGATCCGCGATCGAGCGACGAAGCTGTTTGCCGGTGCGACGCTCGCGAGGCGGCAAGAGGTGGTTGATGCCTACCAGAAGTCGCTCGAACTGAAGGGGGACGTCGATCGGGGGCGGGCACACTTCCGCAAGAACTGCGCGGCGTGTCACAAACTCGAAAACTTCGGCGAGTCGATCGGAGCGGACCTCAACGCGATTCGAGATCGAGGGACGGCAGCCGTGCTACTCAACATTCTCGACCCAAACCGCGAGGTGAAGCCGCAGTTTTTGAGCTACGTCGTCCAGCTCGACAGCGGCCGCACGCTGACCGGCATGATCGCCGCCGAAACGGCCAACAGCCTGACGCTCCGCAAGGCGGACAACACGACCGAGTCCGTGCTGCGGATCAACATCGACGAACTGAAAAGTACGGGCCTGTCGTTCATGCCCGAAGGGCTGGAGAAGCAACTCGACCCAGCCGCGATGGCCGACCTGCTGGCGTATCTGAATTCGATCAAGTGAGTAGTCGTAGGGTGGGTCGAGTCATCGAGACCCACCAGTGACGAATTCTGGTGGGTCTCGATGACTCGACCCACCCTACGGATGAATGACCATGAATCGTCGCTTCTTTTCGCAACTCGTAGCGTTGGGTGCCGGATCGTTCGGACTTTGGCAGGCTCGTGCGCAAGCGGATGACGAGCTTGTTCAAGCTTCCGCCAGAGCGGTGCCAAATACTGGCGTTCCGCCGAACCCGCGTGCGATCGAACCGGTGAACGTCACCGACTTTCAAGAACTCGCGAAGGCCGCGCTGCCTCCGGCGACGTACGACTACATCACGACTGGCTCGACCGACGAAGTCACGCTGCGAGACAACGTCGCCGCATTTCAAAGACTGCGATTACTGCCTCCGCTGCTGACCGGCGTGGCCGAGATCGATACGGCAACGACCGTGCTCAAGCAGCCGATCGCGTTGCCGATCTTGCTGGCTCCGGTCGCGGGACAGAGTCTGTATCACCCGCAAGGAGCACTCGCGTCGGCTCGCGCGGCGGCGAAAGCGAAGACGATTCTCGGAGTCAGCAGCAGCGTCGGGCACAGCGTCGAGGAGGTCGCAGCGGCCAGCTCCGGTCCAAAGTGGTTTCAACTTTACATGCCGAAGGATCGCGCGGTCGCGAAGCGATTGGTCGAGCGTGCCGAGCGATCCGGTTTCAAAGCGATTGTGTTGACCGTCGATCTCGGCGAGCGCAAAGACGCCGACAAACGGAATCGCTTCACGCTGCCGGAGCCGGCGCTGCGAAAGCATCTGAGCGACATCGGCTTCGACCTCTCCGAGCGGATGACCTACGAGCAGTTGTTGGCGTTCAACGATCAGGCGTGGGATTTGACACTGTCGTGGAACGCCTTCGATTGGCTGCGCTCGATCACGAAGCTGCCGCTGCTCGTCAAAGGAGTGCTCCGTGCGGACGACGCGAAGAAGGCGGTCGCGATTGGGCTGGATGGAATCGTCGTCTCAAATCACGGAGGCCGTCGGCTCGACGGCGTTCCGGCGAGCATCGACCAGTTGCCGCAGATCGTCGCGGCGGTCAACGGCAAGGCGGAGGTGCTGCTCGACAGCGGCGTTCGTCGCGGCACAGACGTGTTGAAGGCGCTCGCGCTCGGAGCGAAAGCCGTGCTGATCGGCCGCCCCTACGCCTGGGCGTTGGCGGCGGACGGCGAAGCGGGAGTCTCGACGATTCTGGAACTGCTGCGCGAAGAGTTAGTCAGCGCGATGCTCGCGAGTGGTTGTCCGAACGTCGCGGGCATTGATCGGTCGCTGGTGATAGGGTGAGGTGGGTACTCTCACGACCGGGCTTGTCCCATTGGTATCTACACAACTCTACGAACCTCATGAAAACTTGTCCGCCAGATCTCTGCGCTCTTCGCTTCTCTGCGGTAAAAAAGCAGTTTCTGTCACTTTTACCGCAGAGAAGCGAAGAGCGCAAAGGTGGTGAAAATGCCGACCATTTCGAGTTGTGTAGATACCAATGGGCTTGTCCCGGTGGCTCGTTGGCTTTCGCACTACGAAAAACACCGAGAGTTTCAGTAGTGCGGAGGCCAATGAACCACCGGGGCAAGCCCGGTGGGGGTGGCAATTGGCTTCACGGAACCTCTGGTAATTCGGCGGGCGAGAGTACTCGCGTTTGACGCGGGATCGTCGTGGCAGATGACAGCGAGCGCGGTTCGCTTTCCGTGCGAGTGTTGCCGAGAGCGGACAGCGGTGCCACGCGTGACAACCAGCGAGCGAATGTGCTGGCTGATGACGAGGCGACGGCTGTTGTCGGACCGGGCGATTCAGTGCGAGGCAGCGGCGTCAGCGTCGCGGAGGTGAGCAACTCAACCAGCATGGTCGAGGAGGTCAACAGGATCGCCGGGTTGCCGGGCATTGGTCCTGGCACGCTTTCGGCGGCGGCAGCGGCGATGATCGGCAACGGCGAGTCTCGGCGAACGATCGTCATCGCGGTTCGACTTTCCAGCGAGCGTGCAGGCGACTCGGCGGATTCAATGCGGCTGGGGCTGCGGAGCGTTGCGGGGTCGGTGCGAGCGGGATTCGTGGTGAGCAACGTCGTCGGCAGATTGGGTTGCGGTCCCGGACTTTCGACGCGCGGCGGAGTGCTGGTCGCAATCGAGTTGCTCGCTTCCGGCGTCGTGCTAGTTGCGGGGAGCGCGACCTCTTCGGTCAACGTTGCGGCTTTGGGGACGGCGGTCGACTTCGTGGGAAGTTGTGTCGTTGGTGCATTCGTGGTCGGGGTACTTGCCGTTGAGCCGGCGACGTTGGAGACCGTGCGACTCGGCGGCAGCAGTGGCCGAGCAGCGACCTCGTTGGGGTTGCTCGGCTTGCCGATCGGAACCGGTTCGCTGCGCGGGACGCTGACTGGTTGATTCGGCAAGGGTGATTCGATCGGGACGATCGCAGTCAGTGCGGTCAACGCTTGTGGTTCAGTGAACTGGCTCGGAATGACGACTCGGCTTGCCGCGCCGTTGCGTGCCAGCGGGGTCGGTCGAGACACGTTGGCAATCGACTCGGCGGAAGTTGCCGCGAGTTGAGTGACTCGCGCGGCCGGAGCACGCAGCGCGGCTTGATTTGCGACCGCAGGTCGGACGGCTGTTCGCTCGGTTGCGGAGGGGACGAAGGTTTGCTGCGCGGTGCTCGTCGGTGCGACCGTTTGCGGCTTCTCTGGTTCAGCGACGACCGCAGTGAGTGTGGTTGTTTCGGCGGGCCGTGTGATCGGTCGCGTCAGATCCGCCGGAAGTGGTTGTCGCGCGAGAACTGCGAGCCGCGTTGATTTGCTTGGCGGCGGGTCGATGTCGGCGAGACGAGCGACCTCAAAGCGTTGGCGGACGGTCATTCGATCGGTGGGCCAGCGCGCCGCGGGTCGCAGCGCGACCGTGTCGGATGGGGGCGCGATCGGCTGCGGAGCACTCTTTGACAACGTGTCGAAACGGTCGAACTTCGGCAACTCGATTGCACGAGTGAGGTCGAGATCGAGAAACGTCGCGACGGCCAAGCTGTCGGCGTCGAACACCGGCAACGGGTCTGTCGAGGGACGCGATGAGTTCCAAATCGTGGTTCGGAACGCGAACAACAATCCGGCAGCAATCACGATGGTGGCAACCGCCAAGCGGCGACGTCTCGGTCGAGCCGGTTCCGGCTTCAGCGGCACAACGGACGCCGGCGCGGGTTCGCTGCTGAGCTTCGCCGAGGCGACCAACGGGTTCATCGGCTTGGGGGCTGGGGGCGCTTCCGTTGGTGCCGTGATCGTCCAACTGGCGAGCGGATTTTTCGGCGGCTCACTGCGTTTCGGCGCGGCGGTCGCCGGACGAGTCACGGGTGCGGCGACGACTGCGACAGGAATTGCTCGACGAGACCAGCGCCACACGAGGAGGAACAACACGAGTCCAACGACTGGGACACCCCATTTCGCTGGGCCGAAGAGTTCAAGGTGCGCGGTGCTGATCGCCAGTCGCGTAACGACGAACTCGCCGCGCGACAGAAAAATCTGCTTCGGCCCGTCACGCTTGCTGACGAATGCCAGCGAGCGACCGTCCGGTGCGAACGTGGCGTCGAGATCGTCCACGTCGGACGCGATGCCGTCACGAATCCGCTCGGCCGCGCCGACTTGGCCGTCACGCAGAGGTGCTCGAAAGAAGTTGAACGGAGCCGGTTCGCTGGATCGGCCGCCACGATTCGAGGCGAACAACAACCAGCTTCCGTCCGGAGAGACCGCCGGGCTGCGCTCGTGGAATTCTGGCGAGTTGACTGACTCAACTGACTGCGGTGCTGACCACGCGGCGTCGAGCGACTCTCGCCGCGTGACAAACAGGTCCGCCTTTTCGCCCGGCGCGACGCGGACAAAATACATCGTCAGCCCATCCGGCGCGAGGGCTGGGTCGAACTCGGCGGCGTCGGTGTTGATCGTCGTTCCGGCATTGCGAGGCTTCGACCAGCGGCGGCCGTCGTTCGTCGATTCGTAGAGGTCGAAGCCGCCGTGACCTGCAGAACGATTCGAGGCGAGGACAGCGATTCGTCCGTCGGCGGAGAGCGTCAGACGGCGGTCGTCATCGACGCTGTTGAGTTCGCGCACGGACTCCGGTTTCGACCAACGTTCTTCGCCGAGCGTCGAGCGAACGATGTCCGCTTTCTGACCGGGGCGTGCTCGCGAGAAGTACAACGTCTGGCCGTCATCGGCGAAGCAGGGTCCGGAGAGTTCGGTCTCGTCGGCGAGCGTTCCCTTGCCAGAGAACTCGCCGAGCAACTCGGACGTGCGGAAGGCGAGTCGTCCGCGCGGGGATGTCGAAGAATCATCGGCGGTCTCGACCACGACGTCGTGCAGCAGCGGTCTCGGCAACGACCAGATCAGTCCGGCGAACGCGACCAAAACAATCAACCACCGGCCTCTGCGGGGCCGGTTCGGTGGGGCAGGCGTGTCGGACGGTGGCGTCGGCATGGGGACATTGAAGACACTGCGACGACGATCGGCAAGTGGGTTGCCAAGCAAAAGGACGTGCGATGAAGTTACGGAGGCTGATGAGCGTGTGCGGTCGCTCGTGTTTGCCGGGGGCGAGTTTGATCGTCGCACTGACGTCGTTCGCGTCGGCCTTGTCTGCATTGCGATGGCAACGGGCGGCGGAACCGTGTGTTTGGATCAGCAATCCGCTGGGAAACGGCGAGTGGGCCTCGGTCGTGTGGAACTCGCTGCTGGTGGTTTTGCTGGGGTTCGCGGCTGCGGGAGTGTTGATGCGCGAGCCGCCGACTCGTTGGCGTCGCGCGGTTTGTTGCGGGTTGATTGTTCTGGCACTTCGTTCGGCGTTCGATGCGTTCGTGTTCTTTCGCGTGATGTCGCGAAGGGAGATTGTGTCGTCACTGCCAGTACCGCTGAGCCTGGGAGTGCTCGCCGTTTTGTTGGCCGATGTTTGGCTGCTGTGTCGAACGACCGCGATTGACCGTGAGCGAAATTGGCTCGCAAACTTGCTGACGATCGTTGGCATGGGCTTCGGTCAAGTGCTGATGATCGCACTGCATGTGCTGACGTTCGGCTCGACTGATTACCGGCGCGATGCCGACGTGGCCATCGTCTTGGGAGCAAAGGTGTTCTCCGACGGCTCGCTGTCGCTGGCATTGTCCGATCGGCTCGACACGGCGGCGGAATTCTTTCGTGAAGGGCGAGTCCGATTCGTGCTGGTGAGCGGTGCGACCGGCGTCGAGGGGATCAACGAGGCGACTGCGATGCGCGGCTACTTGATTGAAGCGGGGCTGCCGGCTGACCGACTGCTGGTCGATCCTGATGGGGTCAACACGTTGGCGACCGCTCGGAATGCTCGGCGGTTGATGGCGGAACACCGGCTGACGTCGGCGCTGGTGGTCAGCCATTATTTTCATCTGGCTCGCTGCAAGCTGCTGTTTGAGGAACAGGGGATCGCAGCCGTCACGGTTCCCGCTCGCATGAGCCGCCGGTTGTTGCTGGAGCCGTACTACTTCGCTCGCGAGTGCGTCGGCTATCTGTGGTACGCGCTGACTCGGCCACTGCGGCCGGTCGTGCGAACGTAGCCGCCTTGTTCCACGAGGCGGAGCCTTTGGCTTCGGTGTCCGTTTCGCATTGCAGCTTCGCCTCGTGGAACGAGGCGACTACGTTTGTGACGGCGACGTGAACTCCGACAGGCCGAGGACTTGTTTGACGTCGTCGAAGCTCAGCAGTTCGTCGGCAAGAAAGTCGATTCGGCCTTCGCGGGACAGCGTCTTCGCAAGCTGTCGAACGACCGAGCCGGTGGCCAGCAGCGTGGCGACGGGATCGACCATGATCTTGAAACCGAGCTGTTGCAGTTCGTCCGCGCCGAGGATCGGGGTGACTCCGCCGAGCAGCATGTTGGCGAGTTGCGGATACGGCACCTCGCGAGCGATGCGGACAAGTTCGTCGCGGCTGCGAGGGGCTTCGACGAAGCAGACGTCCGCTCCGAGTTCGCCGTAACGGCAGGCTCGTTCGATGGCGGCGTCGAGTCCTTCGACGGCTCGTGCGTCGGTTCGGGCGAAGATCACAAAGTCGGGGTCGCGGCGTGCATCGAGAGCAACACGCAGCTTCTTGAGCATCTCGTCGGCGGGGATGACTTGCTTGCCGGCGAAGTGGCCGCAGCGCTTCGGGCTGACTTGATCTTCGAGCAGGATGCCGGCGGCTCCGGCTTGCTCGAAGTCGCGGACGGTGCGGGCGACGTTGTGCAGATCGCCGTGGCCGGTGTCTCCGTCGGCGACGAGCGGAATGCTGATTCGCGCGGCCATGCGACGAACAGCTTCGGTCATCTCGGACAGCGTGACGAGGCCGACATCCGGCCAACCGAAAACGCTGGCCGAGACTCCGAAGCCGCCGAGAAATAGCATCTCGCCGCCGGCCTGTTCGAGCAGACGCGCGGTGAAGACGTCGTGCGGCGCGAGCGTCTTGATGATGCCCGGTCGGGCGAGGAGTTCGCGCAGTCGGCATGCGGTGGTCATGGGGGTTCCTTGGACTCGGTGCTGCGTTTCCCGCTCGGCGCGGGTCTCCTGACCCCGCCGCTTTTTGCGACCGAAGGTCTCCAATGATTCAGCACCGGAATGGAGACCTACGGTCCAAGATTTCGGCGGGGTCGGGAGACCCGCGCCGAGCGCGGATGGCCGCAAGCTTGCTCTGCGACGTGGGGCTGTCTCATCATGCCGACCCTCGACCGGTTTTCCAATCAACGCGGAGGTCTTCCATGAGGCGGTTGCAACTGTTTGCCGTGTGTCTGCTGATGATCGCTGTGGCTCAAGCGAATGCCGCTGAGGTTTGGTCGCGGTTCCGAGGCGAGAACAGCGGTCGGGCGGCGGCGGGATCGAAGCTGCCGACGGAGATCGGGCCAGATAAACACGTCGTCTGGAAGATCGACTTGGCTCCGGGACATTCGTCGCCGGTCGTGGTCAGCGATCGAATTTATGTGACGGCCGAGAAGGACAAGCAGCTCGTGACAATCGCGCTCGACCGCGCGACCGGCAAGACGTTGTGGGAGAAGGTCGCTCCGCACGAGAAACTCGAATCGGTGCATGGGATCGGCAGTCACGCTCAGTGCAGCCCGACGACGGACGGCGAGCGAGTCGTCTCGCTGTTCGGAAGCTGCGGGCTGTTTTGCTACGACCGCGACGGCAAGGAACAATGGCGTGTCCCGATGGGGCCGTTCAAGAACGAGTTCGGAGCCGGCAGTTCGCCGCAGATCGTGGATGACCGAGTCATCGTCTGCCAGGACCACGACACCGATTCGTTCCTCGCGGCGTACAACAAGAAGACGGGCAAAGAAATTTGGCGAACGGATCGAGCCGAGTTTCCTCGGAACTACTGCACGCCGCTGATTTGGACGGTGAACGGCAAGAAGCAGATCATCGTGGCGGCGACGCTGCGAGTCGTCGGCTACGACTTCGAGACCGGCAAGGAACTTTGGACGGTGCGCGGCATCTCGCGGATGGTCTCGATCAGCCCGCTGCTAACGGAATCGGGAACGCTGATCGCCGGCGGCTGGGCGGCCGGCGGCGAAGAGACCGAACGAATCTCGGTCGAGCCGTTCGCGGTCATCAAGAAGGAGGTCGACAAGAACAACAACGGCACGTTCGAGAACGACGAACTCCCGAAAGGAGACATCAAGCAACGCTTCCCGCAGGTGGATCGGAACAAGGACGGCTCGGTCACCGAGGCGGAGTACGAATACTTCCGCTCGCTGTTCGAGCAGGGGCAAAACTCGATCGTCGCGATCAAGCCGGGGGCGAACGGCGAGGCGACCGAAACGCATCTGCTCTGGAAGCAGCGCAAGCTGGTCCCGTTTTGTTCGTCGCCGGTGTCGTTCGGGGACTTCGTCTTCACGATCAAAGACGGCGGTATCTTCTCCTGCATCGACGCGAAGACCGGCGCGCACGTCAACAAAGGCCGAGCCTCCGGGACCGACGAGTACTACAGCTCACCGGTCGCGGGGGACGGCAAGGTCTTTTTGATCGACGAGGAAGGCCGGCTGACGGTGCTCAGCGCCGACCGTGAATGCCGCACGCTGCACACAGCCGAGTTCGGCGAGAAATCGTTCGCGACACCGGCGCTCGTCGATAACCGCATCTACTTGCGGACGAACGGGCATCTGTACTGCTTCGGCGAAAGTAGTCGAGTCACTCCGTGACTCGAATTCAATTGGGTGGCACAGCTTGCTTCAAGCTGTGTGCCGTAGGAAATGGAAACTTGGAGTTGGCGGAATTCTCAATATGAGCGCCCATGAGTCATTGATCGCCGCTCACAGAATTTCCGATGCTTCGCACACCGCTTGAAGCAAGCTGTGCCACCCTTCGATCCGCCGGTCGTCGGCGAAAAACGTGTGAAACCTCGCGTTCCCACGTTTCGTGGTCACGGCTAGACTGCGGTCCTGGTGCAATTCCATGAATTTTTGACATCGCGGGTCCGAAGGAGTTTCCGATGCGTGTTTTTACTTCCAAGTGGCCTTGGCTGACGGCTGCGGCGCTGTCGATGGGCTTATTCGTCGCCAGCAACAATTTCACGCAAGCATGGCAGAATCAGACCCCGCGATTGCGGGCCAGCACGACTCCGCAACTCGATGATTCGGACCCGGAAGAGCAAGTCGATCGCTCGATTGCCGGTCAAGTCACGTTGCCGAAGTGCTCGGTCAAATTGCTGCACAGCGTCACTTTGGCGAGCGACCGGCCGGGGCTAATCTCGTTTGTCGAACCGAGGGAAGGTGACGACGTCCGCAAGGATCAAGAGATCGTCTTCCTGAAAGATGATGCGCTGGTGGCGCTCTACAACGTCTCCAAGTTGAAAGCGGAAAATGACGTCAACAAACGGTTCGCGGAAAAGTCAGCCGCTGTCGCCAAAGCCGAATTGGAAAGGATGCTGGAGGCCAACCGTAAGCTCCGTGATACGATTATCGCTACCGAGGTCGATCGTGCCCGGCTCAATTTTGAGAAAGGCATTCTGCAAGGCGAACAAGCGGAACATGAACAGCATGTCGCCAAGGCGGAAATGGAGAAGGCCGCAGCCGAACTGAAGAGCTGCCGAATCGAAGCCCCGTTCGACGGAAAAGTCCGAAAAGTTCTCAAGCATAAGGGAGAATCGGTCACGCAAGGGACGCCGATTCTGGAACTCGTCAGCACGCGAATCGTGAAAGTCGAGGGGTATCTGCCGGTTGAAGATCTGTGGAGCGTGAAACGTGGCGACCCCGTGGAAGTGCAGATCGACATCCCGGATCGCGACTTGGAAATCGAAAAGGAAGTGTTCCACGGGAAGATGTATTCCATCGATCCGACGGTCAGCAACGTGACTCACCGTGCTCGCATTTGGGCCGAGGTCCAAAATCCCGACGAGAAACTGATCGAAGGCTTGTACGCCAAGATGACGATCAAGCACGGCCGACGTGCTGCTGGCACTGCGAAGAAGGCACCCGCTGCGTCTGGCATCAAACAGACGGGTGGCTCGAAAGAATGACGTTGCGCGAGCAGCCATTTCCAGTAAGCCCGAATCAGGTAGCCCAGGCCCTTGTGGCCTGGAGGATTCGCCCGCAAGAAGATCATCCGACCCACAAGGGGTCGGGCTACGAGAAGAAACTGACCGCTCATGTCGATCGCCGGTAATCCTGCTCAATCGTCGCTGACTCCGTCGAATCAACGGCCGATTCCGTTGCAGGTTCGGCCTGACTTGCGAATCGAGCGCATCGAGTATCAAGGAGTCGCCTACTGGGTCGTCAAAGAGCCGGTCGGTTTGAAGTACTACCGGCTGCAAACCGAACAACACGAGGTCTTGTTTCTGCTCAACGGCAAACGGAGCTTGGAAGAAGTCCGCGATGAACTGCTCCGCATCCTGCCCACCGTGCGGCTGCAACTGAGCGACATCCAGCACCTGATCACCGATCTGCACGAGAAAGGCCTCGTTCACAGCAATCGCATGGGTCAGGGGGCCGCGCTGCTCAAGCAGAAAAAGGACAATTTTCGCAAAAAGATTTGGCAGACGCTCCGCAGCTTGCTGTACCTGCGGCTGCCCGGCTGGGATCCGGAACGCACACTGACGTTTCTCGACCCGCTGTTCGGCTGGCTGTTCAAGCCGTGGGGACTGATCGTGATGACGCTGTTCTGCGTCGCCTCGTGGGTGATGCTGGGGACGCGGTTCAACGACTTCACCGATCAAATCCCGGAGTTCCAGCAGTTCTTCGGCTGGCCCAACATGATGTATCTGTGGCTCACGTTGGCCGTCTGCAAGATTTGCCACGAATTCGGTCACGGGCTGAGCTGCAAAGTTTACGGCGGCGAATGTCACGAAATGGGAGTGATGCTGCTCTGCTTCAGCCCCTGCTTGTACTGCGACGTCTCCGACAGTTGGACGCTGAAGAACAAGTGGAAGCGGATCATGATCGGCGCGGCCGGCATGTACATCGAAGCGATTATCTCCGGCTTTGCGATCTTCTTCTGGGCCTACACCGATACCGGATTGATGCATCACCTGTGCTTGAACATCTTCTTCGTGACTTCGATCACGACGGTGATCTTCAACGCGAACCCGCTGATGCGGTTCGACGGCTACTACATGCTGGCGGACTTCCTCGAAATCCCGAACATGCGGCCCAAGGCGGACAAGCTAATGCGCGAGAGCTTCGCGTGGTACTGCCTGGGGATCGAGGCGAAGCCGGACCCGTTCATGCCGGAGACTGGCAAATTCTGGTTCATTGTCTTCGCAGTCACGGCGAACATTTATCGCATCTTCGTGATGGCGGCGATTCTGACGTTTTTCTATACCGTGCTGAAGCCGTATGACTTGCAAAGCCTGGGGATCACGATGGCCGTGTTCTCGTTTGCTGGCATCATTTACTCGATGTTTTACAACCTCTACCAGATGATCACCGCTCCAAGGATCGAACCCATGAGCCGTCCCAAAATGATCGCGACTAGTACGGTACTCGTGACCCTCCTTGGCGTGGGACTGTTCGTGCCGATTCCCTGGCACGTCGAGGCGATGTTCATCGTCGAACCGCACGACGTGCAGCACGTCTATTCGACCACGCCCGGCTTCCTGCGCGAGCAGTACGTCGCCGAGGGGCAGCGTGTCCAAGAAAGAGATCCGCTCGTCGATCTGGAGAATCCCGAAAAAGACGACAAGAAGCGGGAGATGGAAGTCCAACTCCGCGTGACCCAAGCGGAGATTCGAGTGCATCATGCCACCGGATCGATTGCCGAGGAAGAGGTCGCCAAAGAGAAGCTGAGGACTGTCAGAGAGCAGCTCGCCGAGTACGAGCATCAGCTCGCGCAATTGAAAATCGACGCTCCGTGCAACGGTGTGGTCATCGCTCCGCCGTCGACACCAGAACCCAAGGCCGACGAGAGCCGTCTGCAACTCGCTGCTTGGCACGGCACCCCCTTGCAATCCAGAAACCGCGACAGTTTTCTCGAAGAACGCACACACGTCTGTAGCATCGCACCGGACGACAAATTCCAAGCCACGCTGCTTGTCGATCAGAAGGACCGCAACGACATCGACATTGGCACGGCTGTCGAATTGAAATTCGACTCGCTGGCCGCCAAAACCTACGTCGGCAAAGTCGAAAAGATTTCTGACCGCGATTTGCAATTCGTGCCGCAACTCCTCTCGAACAAACTCGGTGGCCAAGTTCCCACGACGACCGACGAGCAAGGCCGCGAAAAGCTCGTCAGTGCCGCATATCAGACAACAGTCCTGCTCGAAGAAGACATCCCGCTGCTCCGCTCCGGCATGCGCGGCTGTGCTCGTTTTTCAGTCGGCCATCGTTCGGTGTGGGACTGGATCTGGCGCTACATTAAGACGACGTTCCACTTCCGCCTCTGATCGCGCGGGTGCCTGACCGCGCCGAATCCTGTCGCCCAGGCCCTTGTGGCCTGGATCATTCGAGCCAACGTCACAATCGACCGACCCACGAGAAGTCGGGCTACAGTCAATCCGACTGTCGCACCCGATGCGTCTGATCGATCTTCAGCCCCGTCAACTCCTGCGTTGAGCCATCCGGCCAGCGGATTCGGGCGGAGTCGATTTGCTCGGACTTGCCGAGACCGAACGTCACCGGCAACTCGACCTGAGAGAGGTAGCTTCGCGTCGGCATGACTTGGCGGCGTTGTGTCACGTCGCCGCAGCGCAGTTCGATCACCGCTCCGATCCCGTCGCGGTTGGATTTCCCTCCTCCGGTCAATTGCAGTCTCACCCAATGGTGGCCAGATTTCTGATCGTTGCGGAGCAACCGCGGTGCTTGCCCGCTGTTGGCGATCAGCAAGTCGAGATCTCCGTCGCCGTCGATGTCGGCATACGCCGCGCCGCGGCCGACGCTGGGCTTCATGAAATCGCTGCCGCACTTGGCCAACGGGACCAGCTCGAACTCGTTCCCGTGTTCGGGGCCACAATTCCAGAACAGGTGTGGCGACTGTTCGTAATGCTGGCTCGCCTGAACCTTGTGGATTTCGATTTCCAGGTGCCCATTCGCGCTGAATAAGTCTTGGCGGCTGTCGAGATCAAGATCCGCGAAGAGCACTCCGAACTTCAGTTCCAGCCGCGAGGCCGGCCCCAGCGCGTTCGAGACCGCTTCGTCGCGAAATTGCAGATCGTTTGACTTGGTGACGTACAGTGCCGTCATTTCGTTCGCAAAATTGCCGATCGCGATGCCCAGCGCGGGACTGTTGCGAAACCAGGCCGTGTCGATCCCCATCGCTCCGCGCGCTTCACCTTGATGGTCGAATGCGATTCCGGACGACACCCCAACTTCCTCGAAGTGATCGCCCAGGTTGTGAAACAAGAAATTCTGCACCGTGTCGTTGGCGATCACGACGTCCAGGCGGCCATCGGTATCCAGATCGGCGAAGGTGATGCCCAACGACTTGGCGGTCGGCTCATTCGAGGCGGCATTCAGGATTTGGATGCCGGCTTCTTTCGAGACATCGACAAATTTTCCGCCGCCCTCGTTGCGATACAGATACGGATAGACCCCTTGAAACTGCTGTGGCCGGCCGTAGCCGCGTCCACCGCCAGTCAGCGTAAAATTCTTGGAAAGGTCACTCTTCTTGGACCACTCGATGTAGTTGGTGACGAACAGATCGAGATCGCCATCGTTGTCGAAATCGAGCCAGCCGGCACCAGTACTCCACTGCGAATCGACGCCGCCGACTCCGGCGTCGCCGGTCACGTCGAAGAACTTGCCACCGTCGTTGCGGAACAGCCGATTCTGGCCGACCGCCGTGAAAAACAAATCCGTGTCGCCGTCGTTGTCGTAGTCTCCGCAGGCGACACCCATGCCGTAAAAGGTGACATCAAGCCCGACCTCTTTGGTCACTTCGGTAAATCGGCACTCTCCGTCGTTGCGATACACCGCCTGAGTCGGCTGTGGCCGATCCTTGCCGAGGTCGCGCGGATCCCACGACCAGCGGCATGAGTTGACGAAGACGATATCTTGATCCCCGTCTCCGTCGTAATCGCAGAACGCACAGCCGCTGCCCATCGTTTCCGGCAACAGCTTGTCGCCGTAGGCTCCATTCTCATGCACGAACTTGATGCCAGACTCGACGGTGATGTCGGTGAAGAGAATCTCCGGAGTTTCCAACTTCACGCGAGGGGGCGGAGGGGCAGGCGGCGGAGGCGAAGGCACAACGACCGCAACCGGTTTTCGCAAATACCAATAGGCGGCTGCACCACCAACCGCTCCCAGCAAAACCAACACGATCAGCGACCAATTGAGCGCCGTGGTGATGATCTTGTCGTCTCGTTCGAGCGTGTTGGGGTCGATGTCGTGATCGTCTTGAGTCATGGACCGTTCCTTGGAAGGCATCGGCGGACAGCGTATTTGGCGTTTGGATCAAGCCGCAAGCGACGGCTTCAACCGAGCAGCCAGACCAACAAGCCTTTGGCGAGATGCATACGATTCTCGGCCTGTTGGAAGACGATGCTTTGGGGGCCATCGATGACCTCGTCGGTGACTTCCTTGCCTCGTCGAGCCGGCAGGTCGTGCATGAACAAGCAGCCTCTTGGAGCCTTCGCCATCGCCCGTGCATTGACTTGATACGGGAAGAAAATGCGGCTGCGTTTGTCAGCTTCGGACTCTTGCCCCATGCTGGCCCACACGTCGGTGTAGACGACATCGGCGTTCGCCATCGCCAGGTTCAAGTCCACGGTTTGCTCGATGTCGGCCAACGGATATTCCAGGCGAATCGCCTGCAGCAGGCTTTCTTCCAGTTCAAAATCGCGCGGAGCACAGACGATCATCGACATCCCCAGCATCGACGTGATCATTGCCAGCGACGCAGCGACGTTGTTGCCGTCACCGACGAAGACCAGCCGCTTCCCCTTCACGTCTCCCCACTGCTCTTGCAGAGTCATGATGTCGGTCAAGGCTTGGCAGGGATGATCGTCATCCGACAAGCCATTGATGACCGGACAGTGAGCGAACGACGCGAAATCCTCGATCAACTTTTGCGAGAACGTACGCAGCACGACCGCATCCGAATAGCCGCTGATGACGCGAGCCACATCGGCCAATGCTTCACGACCGCTGAGTCCCGCGTCCTGGCCACTTAGAAAATTCCCAGTCCCGCCGAGCTGGGCCATCGCGGCATCAAAGCTGACCCGCGTGCGCAGCGACGGCTTCTCGAAGACCTGCGTCAGATAGCAGCCTTGCAACAACGCCGGACGATCTCCGCGTTTCCAGCCAGCCTTCAATTCGTGCGACTTCGCCAGGATCGCGTGGACGTCGTCCACGGATAGATTCAAAAGTGAGGTGAGATGTTTCATGGCTGATCGAGGCAAGCTGCAGGTGCCGATCAAGAAGTCCCAATCTCCAAAACCCAATGTCCAAGGAATGACCAAATCCCAATCCCAAAAATCTGTATTCGGATTTGATCACTGCTCATTTTGGTCATTGGTGCTTTGTCATTGGACATTCCTTGGACATTGGGTTTTTGGAAATTGGAAGTTTCATGACGCTTCATTCGCCATTTCTCGCAATACCGTCGCCAGCACGTCGCAGCCTTCGTCGACTTGTTCGGCCGTGACATTCAGCGGCGGCAGCAGGCGAACGACCGTGTCGTGAGTGGCGTTGATCAGCAGCCCCCGTTCCATGCACTTGGCGACGGCTGGTGTGGACGGAATGCTCAGGTCGAGGCCGATCATCATTCCACGAATTCGCAGTTGCGAGATGATTGGTAGTTCGGCCTTGAGCTTCTCCAAGTGCGAGCGGAAGCGGTCGGACATCGCTTGGCAGTTGGCCAGCAAGCCTTCCTCTTCGATCGTTTGAATCGTCGCGACGCCGGCCGCCATTGCCAGTGGGTTGCCGCCGAATGTGCTGGCATGCATGCCGGGACGCAGATCGGGTGCGAGTTCGTTCTTGCACAGGATCGCGCCAGCCGCGACGCCGCCAGCAATTCCTTTCGCCAGCGAGATGACGTCCGGCTGCACTCCAAATTGTTGGTAGCCGTACCACGTTCCGGTGCGGCCCATGCAGGTCTGCACTTCGTCGAAGATCAACAGGCAACCGTTCTCGTCCGCCAGCCGTCGCAGTCCTTGCAGATAGCCTTCCATCGGGAGATTGATGCCACCCTCACCCTGCACCGGCTCAATGAGGATCGCGCAGGTCTCGCGATCGAGCAGCTTCGCGACCGCGTCGAGATCGTTGTGCGGGGCGTATCGAAATCCCGCCAGCAGCGGGCCGAGTCCTTCGTGGTACTTCGGCTGAGCCGTCGCCGTCACCGTCGCGAATGTGCGGCCGTGAAAGCTGTTCTCGAAGCTGATGACCTTGTACCGCCCGTCGCGCGCATGCAGCCGAGCCAGCTTGATCGCCGCCTCGTTCGCCTCCGCGCCGCTGTTGCAGAAGAACGCCTTGCCGAAGCCACGCGTCGAGAGCATCTCGGCGAAATCACCCTGAGCCTCGGTGTACCAAGTGTTCGGGATGTGAATCAGCTTCGTGACCTGCTCTTGAATCGCGCGGACGACTCGCGGAGGACAGTAGCCGAGAATGTTGCAGCCCCAGCCGGGAAACAGATCGAGATACCGCTTCCCTTCGGCGTCCCAAACGTACGAGCCTTCGCCGCGCACCAGACTGATCGGATAGCGGCGATAGTTCGGGATCACGAACTTCTCGAACTGTTCGATGGTCTGAGCACTACTTCGAGTCGCTGCGGCGTCCACGGGAAACTCCTTCGCGGTTTCAAACAAAAACAAAACACTCATCAACGGAAAAACCAAAGGCGGATGGCGAGCACTTCCACCCAAGCTACAACACGATCTCCGTGCCCACGCCCGTGTCGGAATAAATCTCCAACAGCACCGAGTGCGGCATGCGGCCGTCCACGACGTGAACCTTACCGACGCCGGCTTGCAGCGCGTCCAGCGCGGCTTCGACCTTCGGCACCATCCCGGCGTCGATGATGCCTTCGCGGATCAGTTCGCGACAACGCACCGCCGTCAGATGCGACTGCAACGTCGACGGGTTGTGCCGATCCAAAAAGATCCCCGGCACGTCGCTGACGAAGACCAATTTCTCGGACTTCAAAATCCGAGCGATCGCCGCCGCCGCCGTGTCCGCATTGACGTTGAGCAACTGACCGGACGCATCAACCGCGACGGACGGCACCACCGGAATGATCCCCGCCGAGCAGACGTCTTCCAGAAACCCACGGTCGATGTCAATCACCTCGCCGACGAAGCCGAGGTCCACCGGCCCATCGCTGCTGGGGAGTTCGAGCTTCTTCCCGATCAGGCAATTCTGAGTCCGATAGCTCAGCCCGATCGCGTTACCCCCTTGCTGACGAATCTCGTTGACGAGTCCGCCACAGATGTCTCCAGCCAGCACATTCGCGACGATCTCCAGCGTCGCGGCGTCGGTGTATCGTCGACCTTGCACCTTGCGAGGCGTGATGCCCGCCGTCGCCATCGCCTTGTCGATGTCCTTGCCGCCCCCATGCACCAAGATCGGCCGCAGCCCGACCGATTGCAGGAAGATCACATCCGTCAAAAAACTGCGCACGGCGTCTCGTTCTTCGAGCGCACTGCCTCCCAGTTTGATGACGACGTGCTTGCCCCGGAACCGGCGAATCCAAGCCAGTGCCTCGATCAGCACCTTCGCTTTTTGGATCGCTGCGTCCACGGAAAACCCCTGAAATTGGCTACGGGAAAACGGGCGATTGTATGAGGCCCCCAAAGAGTGTCAATCAGCCGCGCCAACGCACAACGCCCGACACGGCCCCAATCCGACCCTTCTCCCATTGGGAGAAGGTGGCCGAAGGCCGGATGAGGGATTCATGAACGATCGACTCCCTCACCCCAACCCTCTCCCAAAGAGAGAGGGAGAAAAACGGAACACCAACTTCGCTCATTCCGACCACAGCGACAGTACCGATTCCACATCGGCGAAGTCGGCGAAGAGATGATCCGGTTCAGACGTCCTGAGTTCCTCGATCGAATACAACCCGGTCGCGACGGCAATGACTCGCGCCCCAATGGCTCGGCCGCAGCGGACATCCGCCGGCGTATCGCCGATGACCCACAACTTCTCGCGATTGATCGTCTCCTGAGCATGATGCTCAGCCGCTGCCATCAGCGCTTGCCGCGCAACGTCATCGCGATCGGCGTGATCGTCGCCGAAGCCACCGAACGAAAAATGCTTCGCCAAACCGAAGTGCCGCAGCTTCTGCCACGCCGCCTCCCGGTAGTTGCCGGTGAGCAATCCCAACCGCACGTCCTCTCGCTCACTCAATCGAACGAGCAACTCGCGCACGCCGGGATAGACGGTCCCCTGTCGTCGGGCCAATTCTTCCGGCAGCACTTTCAGATACGTCTCCTGCAACCGAGCGTGCGTCGAATCGGATTCTTCCAGCCCGTGAAACCGAATCAGGTCGCGACCAATCCCGCGATCGGTTCGTCCCGCTGTCGGAATGCCATCTGTCGGAGCCGTGACTCCGAACGCCAACTCTAACGCGCGCTCGATGCCCCCCTGCCCTGCGCCTCCGGAGTGCAGCAGTGTTCCGTCGATGTCAAAAAGAATGATGTGCATGGTCTTCAAATTCACTTCGTGGTTTTGCGAGCCATCAGAGAGAGTAACTCAAACACCAGGTTCGCGGCCAAGATGGCGGTGATGTGTTGTGAATCGAACGGCGGTGAGACCTCAACGAGATCCGCTCCGACGAGATTCAAGTCCCCCAGCCCGCGCAGCAGTTGCAGCATCTGGTAGCTGGAAAAGCCGCCGACTTCCGGAGTTCCGGTGCCCGGAGCGAAGGCGGGATCAATCGCGTCGATGTCGAGCGTGACGTACAGCGGACGCGGCCCAACTCGCTGCTGGATTTCGGAGAGAACGTTCCGGACGCCAAGCTCGGCAGCTTCATCGAACGTGATGAGCCGAGCACCGAGTTGCTTCGCATCGGCGTAGTCCTGCGGGCCGGCGGTCGGGCCGCGAATGCCGATCTGCAAATAGGCGGCGGTGTCGATGAGGCCCTCTTCGATCGCGCGGCGGAATGGAGTTCCGTGGCTGTATTTGAACGTCGGATATTCTTCGTCCCATGTGTCGGGATGCGCGTCGAAGTGGACGACGGCCAGCGGGCCGTGCTGTTTGTGGCACGCTCGCAACAGCGGCAAGCTGATGGAGTGATCGCCACCCAACGAGATCAGCCGCGTTTCCGCTTGCTGAATCGTCGCGGCGGTTTGCTCGATCGCTTGATGAGTGGCGTGAATATCGACCGGAATGATATCGACGTCCCCGTAATCGACGACGTTGAGCACCTCGAACGGCGCAACCTGTTGAGCGTTGTTGTAGCCCCACAGCAGCAGCGATTGCTCGCGGATCGCTCGCGGCCCAAAGCGTGCTCCGCTGCGATACGACGTCGAGCTGTCATACGGCACGCCGAGGATCGCGACGTCGACACCGGACAAGTTGCGCGTGTGCGGACGCCGGCCGAAGGTGCTGATGCCTTGATATGGCTGAGCGGAGAACGGTGAACCGGTCGTCGCCATGAGTCGAGAAGTCCTCGTAGGGTGGGTCGAGTCATCGAGACCCACCAA
>SXGS01515520.1_pt1 | contig 22338 bp, 23 predicted proteins | sample 3174681 | NCBI WGS metagenome assembly SXGS01 (sample SAMN11356861, study PRJNA531348) | freshwater metagenome | isolation source: freshwater sample F1-80 | place: China: Fuxian Lake, Yuxi | collected 2017-12-25
GCCTTTTCGGCGTTGAACGCCACCATTGCATCGAGTTCACGTCGTCGTACGACGTAGCCATGACGCGGATACGTGGGATGAGTCGGCCATTGCAACTCGAGTTCCTTGCCGTGCGCCGTGGCCCGCAAGCCTTCATAGCGATGGAATTGCTTCAGACGATCGCCGAGACCCATGTCGTCGAGCTGTTTCACCGCACGGGGAGTCAGACCATCGCCGCACGTCTTTTCGCGGGGAAAGTGCTTTCGCTCCACGACCGTGACGGAGCCACCGAGTTGCGACATCCAATATCCCATCGCCGCTCCGGCTGGGCCGCCGCCGATGACGAGTACGTCGGTGTCGCGGGTGGGTATGGATCCCAGGTCGGTCGTCTCCATGACGTTGTCAGCGTAAGGAGCCGAATCGCCGAAGAGGTGACGCTGCGATGTGGCAGGTGGCTACGTCACCGTTGTGACGGATCGTCGCGCGTGGTTACTTGGAACTGGGACGCGGCTCGGTGCCGACTTCGCGCGGGGGTGCTTCCAGCATGGAAAACGACTCTGCAAGTGTGGCGAAGTCCACCGTGCCAGCCTCGAGCGCGGCAAAGATTTCCGACTCTTCCGAACACCAGGTCGCATATTCCGCGGCCCACTGTTCGCTCTTTGGATCGGCGCCACCAATGGCGTATCTCTCATGACACACCACTCCGAGGATTTCATAGTTGGTGAGTCCGCCACCCCACGACTCACCCTGCGCGGGCATGGCGTTGCCGTTGTACGACAGCGGTGCGTGAGCGCCACCTTCGCGTTCCGGGTTTCCGTACACCGCGAGACCAGCCGAAACGTACGGCTGGCTACCCGTGTACACGAAGTTGAGCATGTCCTCGATGTGCGGGAAGGTCTTCAACACCTCTCCCTCGTGCAGCACTCGTCCCGCACCGCCTTGACCTGCGGCACCGTGACAACTCGCGCACGCGCCGTACGCGGCTTCGCCGATTGCCATCGGTCCGCTGGCCTCACGTTCCTGTGGGCTCACCGCCAGCAGATAAAAGAATGCCCACACCGGCAGCAGGCTGAGCGTAGCCATGGCCCAGAACGGAATCTTCTTGCGCGTCTTGGCAGCCACGACATATGCGGGATCAGGCTTGGGCGGTGGGGGCGGAGCAACTTCGGCAGCGAGTGCTGGTGCCGCGGACGAGGTTGCAGTCTTTGCAACCTCCTTGGAGGACGTCGGCTCAGCGGTGGGTGATGCCCCGGAGAGCGCAGCGCGGCGATCCTTGGACCGCTTGAGGAGGAAATCGGGTACTTCCGTCACCGTGCGGTTCCGCGGAGGTGTGAGTCGACGAACATGACCGAGGTCAGACTAATCGCCGCGTGGCTCGCAATGATATTTGCACGAACGCACGACGTTGCATGTGTGCGAGTGCGATTCTGCAGCAAGCGTCACAGTCTCCAGACAGGTTGGGTGAGCTCTCGGGAAGCCCGAAGACTAGGCTTCGTCGTGGTTCTTCCGCACCGGAAAGTAATCGTGAAAGAGACACAAGACGCATGACCGCAGTCGACATCCTCCGATGGCCCGGCGTGAATCAGGCATTCCTCTTTTCCTTCGTTGTCACCAACTTCTTGGCGTACCTGGTCGTCGTGGTCGGCAAGCGACGCCCGGTCGACCGAAAAGCCACCTGGGGTGAGGCCATGTTCGGCAGTGCGTATGTCTTCTTCGTCGTCTTTCTCGCCTTCGGAGTGGTGCCGCACCAGTGGATCGACCATGCCGACAAGGAACTTGGCTGGCGCAAGGACAAACTCATCTTCGGACCGTTCAACATTCTCAAGCCCCAGGAGTTCGGTGGGCCGTTTCCCTTCACCATCAGTTACGAGGCGTTGCGCGACATCGTCGTGCTGGTGATCCACGGTCTCTACATCGGATTGTTCATCTACCTGTTTGCCTGGTGGCAGAAGCGCGGCGAAGTGAAGCAGGTGGAGTTGCCGAGCAGCACGTACGGTCGACCACTGGTGAAGAAGGCGTAACGGGATGACACGCACCGACGCCAACCCGCCAATGATGCCCTTCACCGACGAATACACGCTGGTGGAAGTCGACGCCGAATACCTCAACAAGGCGGTGAAGCCGAAGCAATTCATCCACATCGACCAGAGCGAGTGCATCATGTGCGAGGGGTGCGTGGACATCTGCCCGTGGAAGTGCATCCACATGGTGAATCCCTCCGCCATCGCCGAATCGACCGGCACCGAAATGCCGGGAGAGGATCCTTCGGATCACGTTGTCTTCGTCATCGACGACGACATCTGTACGCGTTGCGCGCTGTGCGTCGATCGCTGTCCGACCGGTGTGATCGTGCTCGGCAAGGTCGGTGTCGCTCCGGCAACCGGAGACCCGCACATGCGAACCAACAACCACGGATACGCCTACGGCATGAGGTTCTAAGGAGAAAGTATGTCGAGCATCGTCGAAGAGACCCCGCGCCCCACATTGAAGGAACGCTTGTCAAAAGTGGGCGAGCAGGTGCAGGCCAGTCAGGTGTGGAGTTCGATCTTCCGACCAGGTTCGATCTTCCGCAAGGGCTACACCGATTCACCGCGAAACCGTTCGTACGTGGTGATGAACTCGGTCCTGTATCACCTGCACCCCGTGAAGGTGAAGCGACACGCAGTAAAGGTGAGTTACACGCTGTGTCTCGGTGGTCTGTCGTTCTTCCTCTTCATCCTGTTGACCATCACCGGTATCTTCCTGATGTTCTTCTATCGCCCCACCGCAGCAAATGCTTGGAACGACATCCAGTCGTTGCACACCTCGGTGACGTTCGGACTGATGGTCCGCAACATGCACCGATGGGGAGCGCACCTCATGGTGCTCTCGGTCTTCCTGCACATGGCGCGCGTGTTCTACCACGGTGCCTACAAAGCGCCTCGCGAGTTCAACTGGGTGGTGGGCGTCATCCTGCTCACACTCACGCTGTTGCTGTCCTTCACCGGATACCTGTTGCCATGGGATCAGTTGGCGCTTTGGGCCGTGACCGTGGGAACCAACATGATGGGGTATTCGCCGATCATCGGTTCGCAAGTGCGGTTCGTTTTGCTCGGTGGAACGGAAATCGGAGCCGAAACGCTGCTGCGCTGGTACGTGTTGCACGTGCTGTTGTTCCCGTTCGTGACGGTGATCTTCCTTGCCATCCACTTCTGGCGCGTCCGCAAGGACGGCGGAATCTCGGGCCCACTGTGAGAACGACCCAGGTACGACCATGACGGAAATCCCCGAACACCTTCTGAAGCGCGCGAAAGCCGCTCGTGAAAAGTCGGCCGAGGCCGCACCGTCGACGGGTGACGGATCCTCTGCAGGCGACGGTGCGTCGCGCATTCCCGCCGAATTGCTCGAGCGAAGCAAGGCTGCTCGTGCGGGTGGTGGTGTCGCCGTGAAGGATGCACCGGCGTCGCCGGTGGTTGCCGCTCCGGTTGCTGGTGGTGTGCCGGTGGGTGCAGGTCCTGGCGGTCATACGCAGCGACTCCTCACCGTGGTGAAGTCGGGGTCGATTCAGGACGTGAAGGCCGTGCCCGTCGACAAGGTCCACGTGTGGCCGCACCTGCTCTCGGTGGAATTCGTTGCCGCACTGGCGTGCACCGCGTTCACCTTCATGTTCTCCTGGTTCGTGAACGCGCCGCTCTTGCAAGCCGCCAACTTCAACCAGACACCGAATCCCTCGAAGGCGCCGTGGTACTTCATGGGTCTGCAGGAGTTGCTCACCATGTTCCACCCGATGATCGCTGGTGTGACCATTCCTGGAATGGGAATCATCCTGCTGATCTTCGCGCCCTACCTCGACCGCAATGCGTCGAACAAACCAGAGGACCGCAAGTTCATCACCAGCCTCATGACGGTGCACATGATGTTCTGGGCCGTCCTCGTCATCATCAGCTCGTTCTTCCGCGGACCGGGCTACAACTTCACCTTGCCGTGGCGTGACGGCATCTTCTTCGAGCTCTAAACCATGAACGGCACACTCATCATCGCCATCGTCGTGCTGCTCGTTCTCGGCGCGGTGGTGGTGTTCACCGCCGCACGTCGTCGGGAAACGACCGGAGTACTCTCCCGTGAAACCCGAGCCCGTGAGAAGCAGGCCTCGGAGAAGGGCATCGTTGGAAAGGCCTACGAACGCGAAGCCACCGCCGCGCGAAGCACCGAATTGGCGATTCCGGCGAGCGTGGCCGTGGCTCCTTGGACTCCGCCGGATCCCGAGGTGATCGGCGTGTCACGTCGACAGTTCTTCAATCGCGCGACCTTCACCCTCATGAGCGCCGGGCTCGGTGGCTTTGGTGCGGCGGTCATCGGTTTCCTCTGGAAGGGTGCCGAGGGCGGATTCGGGTCGAAGATCACCGCGGGCAAACTCGACGACATCATCGCTGGGATTCGTTCCAACAAGGGTTTTTTGTACTTGCCCGAAGCACGCGCATGGATCACCGAATACCCGAAGGAGTCCCTCGCCAAGGCGGAGGCCGTCTATGGCGGCCAGGCTCCGGTGTACTCGGGTATGTCATCGGGCATCGTCGCCTTGTACCAGAAGTGTCCGCACCTCGGTTGCCGTGTTCCGACGTGTGCGACGTCGCAATGGTTCGAGTGCCCGTGTCACGGTTCGCAGTTCAATCGTGTCGGTGAGAAGAAGGGCGGTCCCGCACCTCGCGGTATGGATCGCTTCGCTGTTTCCATCAACAACGGCAACGTCGTGATCGACACCGGCGCAGTCTTCGGTGGACCCGCAATCGGTACCAACACCACGGGTCAGGAAGCCGAGGGTCCGCACTGCGTGGGCGGGGGAAGTCACTAGTTCGATGACTCCGGTATTCGCTGACGTCACCACCACACTTGCGTGGATCGCCCTCGTGGCCGCGCTCGGCGGCTGGGCGCTCTATGCCTTTTTCAACATTCGTTCGAGCCGCGCCGAGATCGGCTCGGAGATCGAACTGGCGGCCAACCGCAAGCCGTACTACGACGACGAAATCCTCGAGGGGAAGAAGCTCGAACGAACGCAGTTGCTCGGCTTGGCCTTCCTCGCGGTCATCACCGTCACCCTGCCGCTGTACTGGATTCTCGAACCGGGTCGCCAAGCCGGAGCCGAGGAGGAATTCGTCCACAAGTTCGAGGAATGGGGCAGCGGACTGTTCGCTGCAACGGCAGAGGGCGGCTTCAATTGCGCGGGCTGTCACGGCGGAATGCAGGGCGGCGGTGGAGTTGCGTCGTACGCGGTGACCGATCCAAAGACCGGTGAAGTCAAGGCCGTCAACTGGAAGGCGCCGGCCATCAACAACGTGTACCTGCGTTACAGCGAGGAAGAGGTTCGCTTCATTCTCAACTACGGGCGTCCGTTCTCGCCGATGTCGGCGTGGGGTCTCGTCGGCGGTGGACCGATGAACGAGCAGCAGATTCAAACGGTGCTCGATTACGTGAAGAGCATCCAGATTCCGCGCGAGAACTGTGCTTCGCCCGACGACGATCCCAGAATGTGCGACGGTGGCACGCTGCCAAAGAAGACCCAAGACGAGATTCAGGCGGAAGCCGAACGCCTCGTTGCCGCGGGAATCTACGGCTCGCTCGGTGAGGCGCTCTTCAACCTCGATCTCGTTGGAGCGGGAAGTTATTCCTGCGCGCGATGCCACACCAAGGGATGGTCCTACGGCGAACCGCAAATCACCGGAGGCGGCGCCTTCGGTCCGAACCTCACCGGTGGTTCGACGATTCGGCAGTTCCCGAACCAGGACGACATGATCGCCTTCATCGCTGCCGGCAGTGAGTATGGCAAGAAGTACGGCGAACAAGGTCAGGGTGGCGGCCGAATGCCCGGCTTCGGTTCGGTGTACTCGCCGGAACAACTGAAGGCCGTCGTGGAATACGTTCGGGGCTTGTGATGTCGCTCTTGTCGATGTTGGCGATCAATTGGGAACCGCAATTGCGCGGTTACGTGGTGGTGCTCATCTCCGTGGTGGTGCTCATCGGCGGCACCTACTTGGTGGTCGGTACCAACCTTGGGGCGCGGCTCGGTTTCTTGGTGATTCTTGGTGGACTCTTCGGGTGGATGGCGGCGATGGGCATCATCTGGTGGACCTACGGCATCGGGCTCAAGGGTCGTGAGCCGTCATGGAAACCAGCGGAGCCGGCGACCATCATTCGCGATGGTCAACTCCTGCAACAAGTGGAGATTCTCGAACAGCCGCTGAAGTTCACCGGTACTGCGACCGACAACGCATCGACCGTTGCCGAGGCACTCGCCGCCGAAGGATGGGTCCTGCTCGACGAATCCGATCCGCAGCGCGGGCAGGCCGTCGCGGCGTCGGACGACATCCTCATCAATCAAGCCGAGGAATTCGCTGCGGGCGAGTTCGTCTCGGTAGGAGTCTTTGATCGAGGTGGCGATCGTTGGCCCAAGATCAACGACTCGCTCGACTTCTTCGCTTTCTTCCACGAACCTCGCTACGCGTTGGTGGAGGTTGCACCAGTGGTGCCGCAGCGAGTGGAGCCCGGTCGAGCGCCCGCGCGTCCGAAGATCGACGAGTCGCAGCAACGCCGCTACGTCTACATGATCCGCGACCTCGGGAACAAGCGTCAGCCGGCGATGCTCATCACCATCGGTTCGCTGCTGGTGTTCGTCATCCTGTGTTGGCTGCTGCACCGCCGCGACCTGCTCCTGCGCCAGAATCTCGCGGCGGCACGCGAGCTCGAGAAAGTCTGAGCCTTCGGGGCGCAACGACGATGGGTCAGTATCTACCGATCGTTGTGCTCACCGCGCTTGCCGTGGTGTTCGGAGTCCTGAGTTTGGTCGCTTCCAAATTGCTGGCACCTCGGCGACCCAACTCGGCCAAGGATGCCCCGTACGAATGCGGCATCGTGCCGAGTCGCGAGTCGCCCGAGCGATTTCCGGTGTCGTTCTACGTGGTGGCGATGCTCTTCATCATGTTCGACATCGAAATCATCTTCGCGTATCCCTATGCGGTTGCCCATGAGACGCTCGGTGCATTCGGATTCTGGGAGATGATCGCGTTCAGCGCGGTGTTCTTCGTGACGTTCGTCTACGTGGTGGCCCGTGGCGCGTTGGCGTGGGGACCGGCCAAGAAGGAATCGAAAGTTGCCGACGTCAATTTGATTCCCGACGTTCGTGCGGGAGTGAAGGTGGTCGGCCTCGACGGCCGCACCACACCGGTCGTACAGGAAGTCGGCGCGGCATGAGCGCGGTTCGCGAAGTGCTCGACAACGGTCTGGGCGGAATCAAGCACAACTTCCTCACGGGTCGTGTGGAAGACCTCGTGAAATGGTCGCGTTCACGCTCCAGTTGGGGTGCCACGTTCGGATTGGCGTGTTGTGCGATCGAGATGATGGGCACTGGTGCCCCGCATTACGACCTCGCGCGATTCGGCATGGAGGTGTTCCGCGCGTCACCACGGCAGGCGGACATCATGATCGTGGCAGGACGCGTCAGCCAGAAGATGGCACCGGTTCTGCGACAGGTGTACGACCAGATGATGGAACCGAAGTGGGTCATCTCCATGGGCGTGTGCGCGTCGAGTGGCGGCATGTTCAACAACTACGCGATCGTCCAGGGCGTCGACCAGGTCGTGCCGGTCGATGTGTACGCGCCGGGTTGTCCACCAACGCCCGAAACACTGATTCACGCGATCGAAACGCTCCACCAACTGATCGAGGATGGGGAGATCATGCGTCGCCGTGCGGCTTCCGGCGCCGGAGCGAACGTGCACATCCAGGAAATTCCTGCCGGAATCACCACCCCCGTCACCCTGGAACGTCGATAGACGATGATCGAGTCCCTTGGTCAGCGCGTCGTCTTCGTGGCGAAGTCCGATTACCTGCCCACGATCACGCGGTTGTACGGCGAGGGATTCACGATGTGCGTCGACCTCACGGCGGTGGATTATCTGCTGCACGAACGTCGGACGGTGCCCGCTGAAGTAGCACCCCAGCGATTCGAAGTGGTGGTGAACCTCCTTTCGATCGCCAATCGCGAACGAGTACGCGTGCGATTGCAAGTGGCCGATGCCGAGACGGTTCCCTCGTTGTTCGACGTTCACCCGAGCACCGAGGCGATGGAACGCGAAGTATTCGACATGTTCGGCATCGTCTTCGACGGTCATCCTGATTTGACTCGGATATTGATGCCGGAGGATTGGGACGGCCATCCGCTCCGCAAGGATTACTCACAGGGACGAATTCCCGTGCAATTCAAGGGTGCGGCCTCATGACCACACTCGACGAGCGTTCGGCAACCAGCGTCTCCTCCGCTGGCGCTGCCACGGGGGAGGGTGGTCAGGAACTTCGGTCCCGCACCGACGTCTCGCAGAAGGCGTTGATGCGAGAGGCAGGTGCGGTACTGCGCATGAGCGAGTCGGCGGCTGCGGCGCTCGCCGATGTCGCGGGAGACGTCGGCGAAGACCAGTCGATGATCATCAACATGGGCCCCCAGCATCCGAGCACCCACGGCGTCCTGCGCTTGATGCTCGAACTCCAGGGCGAGACGGTGCTGCGCTGCAAGCCCGTCATCGGGTACCTCCATACCGGAATGGAAAAGACGGGCGAGTCGCTCACCTACATGCAGGGTGGCACCAACGTGACGCGCATGGACTATCTGTCCCCGCTCAACAACGAGTTGGTGTTCTCCATGGCGACGGAGAAGTTGCTCGACATCGAGGGAGACATCCCGGAGCGAGCGCATTGGATGCGCATGCTGCTCTCCGAACTCAATCGAATGAGCAGTCACCTGCTCTTCATGGCGACCAACGGCATGGACCTTGGCGCCGTGTCGATGATGCTCTACGGCTGGCGTGAGCGCGAGGAGGTGTTGCGATTCTTCCAGAAGGTCACGGGACTGCGCATGAACCACAACTTCATTCGCCCCGGTGGACTGGCCGCCGATCTTCCGGCCGGCTGGCGCGATGATGTGCTGCACCTGTTGGACATGTTGCCCGATCGTTTGGCCGAGTACGAAGTGTTGATGACCGGTCAACCGATCTGGCGCGAACGACTGCAGGGTGTCGGCGTCATCACCCAGAGTGAGGCAATTGCGCTGGCGGCTACCGGCCCGATCCTTCGTTCCACCGGGGTGGCGTGGGACCTACGCAAGGACCTTCCCTATCTCAAGTACCGCGAGGTCGAATTCGACGTGGTGGTTGGGGCGCACGGCGACGCGTACGACCGCTACGCCATTCGATTGCAGGAGATTCGCGAGTCGATGCGCATCGTGCGCCAGATCCTCGACAGGATGCCGTCGGGTGACTACCGGATTCAAAACAAGAAGGTGACACCCCCACCCCGCGGTCGTATCGACGAGTCGATGGAAGCACTCATCCATCACTTCAAGATCTTCACCGAAGGATTCAAGGTGCCCGAAGGTGAGGTATACGTGGCCATCGAATCGCCGCGTGGCGAAATCGGTTGCTACATCGCCAGTGACGGTTCGTCGGTGCCCTACCGCATGCACGTTCGCGCGCCGAGTTTCGTGAACGTGCAGTGCCTGCCGCACATGATGCGTGGCGGGCTCGTCGCCGACGCGGTCGCCGTGATTTCCTCGATCGACCCGGTTCTCGGTGAGGTGGACCGATGAGCCGACTTTCCGACGAACGAGTGGCGCTGGCTAGGGAGATCATCGGTCGTTTTCCGCGGAAGAAGTCGGCGCTCATCCCGTTGTTGCACTTGGCGCAGGAACAAGATGGATACGTCGCGCAGGACGCGATGGTGCACATCGCCGAACTGCTCGACCTGGCGCCGGCAGAGGTGTACGGCACCGCGAGTTTCTACGAAATGTTCAAGTTCCATCCCGTAGGCAAGTACTGCATCAACATCTGCACGAACATCTCCTGTCAGTTGGTTGGAGCCTGGAACTTGTTGCACCACGCCGAGGAGCGACTCGGCATCAAGTCGGGCGGCACCACGGATGACGGACTCTTCACCATCGAGGACGTGGAGTGCATCGCGGCATGCACCGAAGCGCCGGCTTTGCAGGTGAACTATCGCTACCGATACAAGGTCACCCCCGACTCGTTCGACTCGCTCATCGAAGAATTGGAGAGTGGCGAGTTGCAGGGCGAAATTCCCCCGCACGGCACGCTCGGTGCTGTGCGACAAATCACGACCGCGGCATGGAGCAACCGCGGCATCGAGGATCAAGCGAAGGTGGATTCGCGATGAGCGTGCCAACGGGTCCACGAATCATCACCTCGCGATTCGACCTCGCCGACGGGCACACCTATGCGGGTTACGTACGCACCGGCGGCTACGCATCGCTGCGCAAGGCCGTCGGCACGATGACGCCGCAGCAGGTGCACGACGAGGTGAAGGCGGCCGAGATCCAGGGTCGCGGTGGTGCTGGGTTTCCCGCCGGCACCAAGTGGGGCTTCCTCCCCGCCGGCGTGTTCCCGCGGTACTTGGTGATCAATGGTGACGAGAGCGAACCTGGCACCTACAAGGACCGAATGCTCATGGAGCGCGACCCACACCAGTTGATCGAAGGCATCGTCATTGCGTGCTATGCGTTGAATGCATCGCAGGCATTCCTGTACGTCCGCGGCGAGATGGCCCATGCGCAGGAACGTTTGGCCCAGGCGCTGAATGATGCATATGCCAACAACATGGTGGGGAAGAACATCTGCGGGAGCACCTTCTCCGTGGACATCACCCTCACCTGGGGTGCCGGCGCCTACATCGTCGGCGAGGAGACCGCACTCATCGAAAGCCTCGAAGGTGAGCGCGGGATGCCGCGATTGAAGCCCCCGTTCTTCCCTGCGGTGAAGGGTCTCTACATGCAGCCGACGATCGTCAACAATGTCGAGACGCTCGCCAACGTCCCCTACATCGTCGGCAAGGGTGGTGGCGACTTCAAGTCGATTGGCGCACCGACGTCCACCGGCATGCGCATGTTCGCCGTGAGCGGTCACGTGAACAAACCGGGCGTTTTCGAGGTGCCCAACGGCGTCACCACATTCCGCATGTTGTTCGAGGCTCCCGAGTACTGCGGTGGTGTTCGCAACGGCGGCACGATCAAGGCGTTCATTCCCGGCGGCGCGTCGGCGATGTGGTTCTTCCCCGAACATCTCGACATGGCGCTCGACAAACCGACGGTCGACAAGGCCGGATCGATGCTCGGATCCGGAGCGATCGTGGCGATGGACCAGACCACCGACATGGTGGCGGCCTGCTGGCGAATCGTACGATTCTTCGCCCGTGAGTCCTGCGGCAAATGCACGCCGTGTCGCGAGGGCACCACGTGGCTGGAGCGGGTGTTGAAGCGAATGCTCGACGGTCACGGTCGAGCCGAGGACATCGACCTGTTGTTCGAAGTCAGCGAGAGCATCAGTCCCGGAATCGCCTGGCCACCGCGCCAAACCACCATCTGTCCTCTCGGACCATCCGCCGTGTCGCCGATTGCCTCGGCGGTAAGGCGCTTCCGCCATGAGTTCGAGCATTACATCGAACACGGTCGCCCCATCGACGGAGTCGTGTCACCGTTCGTTACTCACGCTGCGAGTCACGCGTAGGCAGCATGACCGACACTGTGGCACCCAAGACGACGGTCAGTCTCACGGTCGACGGTCGGGCAGTGGAGGCCCAACCAGGCGAATTACTCATCACTGCATGCGAACGTTCGGGGTCGTTCGTTCCGCACTTCTGCTACCACCCGCGCATGTCACCGGTCGGAATGTGTCGCCAGTGCATGGTCGAGGTGGAGGGACCGCGCGGCAAGGCGCTCGTCGTTTCTTGCATGACGCCAGTCGCCGAGGGCCAGGCGGTGTCCACCACGTCGGAACCCGCCAAGCGCGCGCAAGAGGGTGTGCTCGAACTGCTCCTTGCCAATCATCCCCTCGACTGTCCGGTTTGTGACAAGGGAGGCGAGTGCCCGCTGCAAGACCAGGCGTTCTCCCACGGCCCGGGCGAGAGCCGGTACGTCGAGGAGAAGCGCCACTACGAAAAGCCGATTCCCATCAGCGATCTCGTGTTCCTCGACAGGGAGCGATGCATCCTGTGCGACCGTTGCACCCGGTTCGCAGGGGAGGTGGCGGGAGACCCGTTGATCTCCTTCACCAGTCGAGGCAACAACACCCAGGTGATGACCTTTCCCGACGAACCGTTCAGTTCGTACTTCTCCGGCAACACCGTGCAAATCTGCCCGGTTGGTGCACTCACATCGAGCGCCTACCGATTCAAGGCACGCCCATGGGATCTCGACCAGGTGGAGAGCACGTGTACGACCTGCAGCGTCGGGTGTCGAACCGTCATTCAGAGCAGTCGAGACGAACTCGTGCGCTACCAGGGAGTCGACATCGAGGCCGTCAACTGGGGTTGGCTGTGTGATCGCGGGCGATTCAACTTCGAGTCGGTGAACTCCAAGAATCGCGTACACACACCACTGGTGCGCAAGGACGGGGCACTCGCCGAAGCCACGTGGGCAACCGCCCTCGACGCGGCAGGTCGAATTCTGCGAACGGTGTTGAACGACAAGGGTCCCGATGCCGTTGCCATCATCGGCGGGGCGCGCGGAAGCAACGAGGACGCGTTCGCCTGGTCGAAGTTGGCGGACGCGCTCGGGATCACGGCGCGCGATGCACAACTCGGTGACGGACTACCGACCGAGGTGTTCGCACTGCCGCAGGCAACCATCGCCCAAACGTGCGCATCGGCGACGATCATCCTTCTCGCCCCCGACATCAAGGAAGAACTGCCCGTGTTGTACCTACGGTTGCGAGACGCGGCGGAGAAGCGCACCGCCCGAATCATCGAGGTGTCGCCCCGCGCCACCGGGCTGAGTGCCTACGCGTGGAAATCGGTACGTCACGATCCGGGTGACCAGCCCCGGGTGATGAGCGAACTGTTGGCCACAGCGGAAGTTGCCGCCCAACTCTCGCGCGGTGACGTGACGGTGGTGATGGGTCGAGGCAATCTGGCGGAGTCGGCGGAATTCACGCTGCTCGCCACCGGGGCGGTGCTGTCGGCTGCACCGCAAACGCGGGTGCTACCGGTGGTACGCCGTGGCAACGTTCGTGGCGCAGTGACCGCGGGGTTGGCGCCGCGACGAGCCGACACCGACACCAATGCCATCCTCGCCGCCGCTGCCGCTGGAAGAGTGGAGTGCCTGGTGTTGCTCGGCGCCGATCCCCTCAGTGACGTGCCGGACGCCGATCTCGTCCGACGCGCATTCGCCTCCGTGAAGCACGTGGTCGCCGTCGACACGTTCATCACCGATTCATCCCGTCACGCGGAAGTGGTCCTGCCCGCCGCCGCCTACGGGGAGAAGGTTGGCACGACCACCAACTGCGAGGGTCGCGTGAGTGATGTCGCCCAAAAGATCACCACCGCCGGGACCGCACGTCCCGACTGGATGATCGCCGCGGAACTCGCCCTGGAACTCGGGATCGACCTCGGTGTGTCGTCGTACGACGAATTGCATGATTCGATGGTCGCCTCGGTACCTGCCTTCGCGCCAATAGCGCAATCCAACTCGGTGCGTCACGAGGGAGTCGTCGTCGAACATCCCGTCAGTGTGCGCATCACCGCTTCACCGCGTTCGGCTGCACCGCGCTTGACGCATCAGTTTCGACTGCACGTTGCGCGAGTCATGTACGACCGTGCGGTCGGCACGGCCGAGAGCCCCTCACTGGCTCCGCTGGCACGTGAGTCGGCGGTGCACTTGCACTCGAGCGACGCCGTACGCCTCGGTGTGCGTGAGGGTTCCGACCTTCGGGTCGCCGCCAACGGTTCTGCCGTGGTGCTGCCTCTCGTCATCGACGATGCCGTTGCCCGTGGCGTGGCGTTCGTCCCGTTCCACCAACACGGCAGTGACGTTCGCCAACTGATTCGGCACGACGTCCCCGTCACTGACGTCGTCATCGAGGTCGTGTGATGGTTCGAATCGCCGCGCATCCGATGCTCGATCCATCGCTCGAGGGTGGAATGTTGTGGGCGCCACTCATCATCGTGATCCTGAAGGTGCTGGTGGTGTTCGTCGTCGGACTGGTGGCGACGATGCTCATGGTGTGGTTCGAACGCAAGGTCATCGCCGGCATGCAGAACCGAATCGGTCCGAACAAGGCGGGTCCATTCGGTCTGCTGCAAACCCTCGCCGACGGTATCAAGTTGTTCTTCAAGGAAGACCTGCTGCCGCGTCGCTCCGATCGCTTCGTGTTCGCGTTGGCTCCGTTCCTGTCGTTCGTTCCGGCGTTCCTTTCGTTTGCAATCATCCCGCTCGGCGGCGACTTTCGCGACGGCAACGATGGCATCGTCACGTGGTTCGGCGTGCAGACCCGCATTCAGTTGGCTGATCCACACATCGGGGTGCTGTTCGCCCTCGCAATTTCCTCCATCGCCGTGTACGGCATCATGTTGGCGGGCTGGTCGAGTGGTTCTAAGTATCCGCTCCTTGGATCGGTGCGGGCATCCGCACAAATGGTGAGTTACGAGGCGGCACTCGGTCTGTCGTTGGCCTGTGTCATCCTCGCTTCTGGAACCCTGTCCACAAGCGGCATCGTGGCGGCGCAGGCCACGCTGACCGACTGGAACGTCGTCGCCACCGGTGTCGTACCCTTCGTCATCTTCCTCATCGCGGCGACTGCAGAGCTGAATCGTCCGCCGTTCGATTTGGTCGAGGCCGAACAGGAACTCGTGGGTGGATTCAACACCGAGTACTCATCGATTCGATTCGCATTGTTCTATCTGGCGGAGTTCATGAACACCGTCACCATGTCCGCGATGATCGTGACCCTCTTCTTCGGTGGTCCGCAGCCGGTTTCGTTCCGCGGGGTCACGCTCGACATCCCGTTCGTCCCCAACGCGCTGGAGGGTACGGTGTGGTTGCTCGCGAAGGTGCTCGTGTTCCTCTATATCTATGTGTGGTTCCGCGCCACGTTGCCGCGTTTGCGGTACGACCAACTCATGGACCTTGGCTGGAAGGTGCTCATCCCCGGATCGCTCGCCTGGTTCATGTTGCTTGCCGCGCAACGTCTCGCGCGCAACGAAGGATGGAACGTGTTCGTCACCACGGCCGCGGCCGTCATGGCGCTCGGCGTGTGCTACGTGCTCCTGCAGGCGGCGTTCACCGTCAGCAACGACACCCGCGAGCGTGAGGGAGTGCAGTTCTAGATGGGTTATCTCGGCGGTTTTCTCGTCACGTTCCGACAGCACGGTCGCAAGAACCGTGTCACCACCCAGTACTCGGGTGGACGACTGTTCAAGCGCAAGAAGCGCAACGCGAAGTCGATGGACGAAAAAATCTACAAGCCCGAGCGGCTTCATGGTCGACACGTATTGAACCGGTACGAGGACGGAATGGAGAAGTGCATCGGGTGCGAATTGTGTGCCGCGGTGTGCCCGGCCAAGTGCATCCACGTCCGCGGAGCGGACAACGATCCTGACAATCCGACGTCTCCCGGTGAGCGCTTCGGCTGGATCTACGAGATCAACTATCTTCGCTGCATCCACTGCGACTTGTGCGTCGAGGCGTGCCCGACAGAGGCAATCACCGAGACGAAATTGTTCGAGTTCTCGTTCACCAATCGCAAGGATGCCATCTACACGAAGAACGAACTGCTCGTCGGTGACGACGGCAAGCCACGTCACCTGCCGTGGGAGGATTGGCGTCCGGGAGAAGACCAACATACCTCCGCCTGGATGCGCGCCACCGCTGCAGCGGGTGACGCCTCGTTCGTCGGAGTGGTGTCGTGGGCTGGTGAACGTGGCTATGGCGTTCGCCCCGCAGAGGCGACGCAAGCACAGGCCGATGCCAGTGAAGCTGCCAGTCCCGAAGCCGAAGCAGAAGCAGAAGTGAAGCACTGATGGATCTCATCGTCTTCGTCTTGGCGAGTGCGATGATGCTCGTCGGGGCGGTCGGAGTCGTCACGAGAAAGAATCCGGTTCATGCCGCGCTGTCCTTGGTCTTGACGCTCTTCGGAGTTGCTGTGCATTTCGTTGCACTCGAGGCGTACTTTCTCGCTGCCGTGCAAATCATCGTCTATGCCGGCGCAATCGTGGTGTTGTTCCTGTTCGTCATCATGCTGCTCGGTGTTGACAAAGCGGAAGATCTCGCCACGGAGCCGCTCGTCGCGCAGAGGTGGTTGGCGGGGGTTGCGGGGCTCGGACTGCTCGGACTGCTGCTCGTTGCCGTCGCGCGTGGCGCAGACGTTCTCACCACCCGTTCGGAGGGTCTCGATACCGCCACGGATGGCGCGAGTGGGGACGCCAACATCCAACAACTCGCACGCTCGGTATTCGGTGACTATGTGGTGGCATTCGAACTCACCTCGGTATTGCTCGTGGTTGCCGTCGTGGGCACCGTGGTGCTGGCGCGCCGACGAGTTGCAGGAGCCGCGTGATGCCCGCACCCACCACCTTGTCGTACCTTGCGGTCGCCGCACTGCTCTTCGTGATCGGCACGGTGGGTGTGATGGTTCGACGAAATCCGTTGATCATGTTCATGTGCATCGAATTGATGTTGAACGCGGTGAATCTGTCGTTCGTGGCCCTGGCACGTGAATTGACCGACATCGACGGCCAATCGATCGTTTTCTTCGTGTTGGTGGTGGCCGCCGCCGAAGTGGTCGTGGGTCTCGGCATCATCGTGGCAATCATGCGGAATCGTTCGTCGCTCACCGCCGACGATTTGGTGGAGTTGAAGGGTTGAGCCGATGGTCGATCTGATCTGGCTCGTGCCGTTGTTGCCGCTCGTCGGCGGAATCGTGCTCATTGCGTTCGGATCACGCATCGGCGAACCGCGTGCCGGCTGGCTGGCTACTCTCGCAACTGCGACGTCATTCATCGTCACGGTTGCGGCGTACTTCGACCTCCTTGGCTCGCCGGCCGAGGAACGCTCACACGTGGTGACGCTCTTTCAGTGGATTCCGGTCGGTGCGCTGCGGATCGATTTGGCATTCCTCGTCGACCCGTTGAGCGTCACGATGGCCCTCTTCGTCACCGGCATTGGTTCGCTCATTCATCTGTACGCAATCGGATACATGCACGGCGACGCCAAGTTCCCCAAGTTCTTCCTGTATCTCAACCTGTTCGTGTTCTCCATGCTCATGCTGGTGCTCGGCGAGAATCTCCTCGTCACCTTCCTCGGGTGGGAGGGTGTTGGTGCGTGTTCCTACTTCCTCATCTCCTTCTGGCACACCCGCAACAGCGCCGCCGTGGCCGGGAAGAAGGCATTCGTCACCAACCGCATCGGTGACTGGGGGGTCATGACGGCGATGTTCGTCGCTTTTTCCGCCGTGGGCTCGGTGTCGTACAAGGCGATCAACGAGGCGGCACACGAGGGAACGATTTCACGGACCGCCATCTCGGCGATTGCCATCCTGCTGTTCGTTGGCGCTTGCGGCAAGAGCGCCCAACTTCCGCTGTACTTCTGGCTGCCCGACGCCATGGAAGGACCAACCCCCGTCTCGGCGCTCATCCATGCCGCCACGATGGTGACCGCCGGAGTTTTCCTCATGACGCGAGTTGGTCCGGTGCTCGCCGAATCGTACGGTTGGGTACCCGACACCATCGCCATCGTCGGCGCTGCCACCGCATTGTTCGCCGCATCGATTGCAGTTGCCCAACACGACATCAAGCGCGTACTCGCGTATTCGACGGTGTCACAACTCGGATTCATGTTCCTTGCCATCGGCTCGGGTGCCTACGTGGCGGCGATCTTCCACATGGTGACCCACGCCTTCTTCAAGGCGCTGCTCTTCCTTGGATCCGGTTCGGTTATCCACGGCATGCATCACGAACAAGACATGCGCAAGATGGGCGCCCTGCGAGTGGCGATGCCCGTGACGGCATTGACGTTCATAGTTGGATGGCTGGCGATCGCCGGGGTCCCGCCGTTCGCGGGGTTCTGGTCGAAGGACGAGATCCTTCTCTACGTGTATGCAGACAATCGTTTTCTGTACGCCGTCGGAATGGTGACCGCACTCCTCACGGCGTACTACATGACACGTCAGGTCATCCTGGTGTTCTTCGGTGAAGCACGCTGGAACGACGCCGCAGCGGAGCACGGCGCACACGGAGAGTTTCGTCCGCACGAGAGCCCCAAGGTCATGCTGATTCCGCTCGTGGTGTTGGCGCTGTTGTCGGTGGTGGGTGGTGCGATGCAATTGCCGTTCAGCAAGAAGCTGCATTTCCTGGAGCACTGGCTCGAACCCGTCGTGGAAGAAGCCGAACGAAGCATCAAGGGCACCTGGGCCTACGACAACAAGTACCTGTTGCTGTTGGTGGCAATCGTGGTGGCGTTCACGGGAATCGCACTGTCGATCACGGTCTACGCAAGGCGGCGTCTGCCGTCACTCGAACCCAGGATCCTCGCGGACGCTTGGCGTTACGACGCCACCATCGCGCAACTGGTTGGTGGTCCGGGTGCCGCAATGTTTCGCGGTGTCGCCCGATTCGACGCGCGAGTAGTTGACGGTGCGGTGAACGGCGTCGGCGTGGTTGCTCGCGGACTCGGTGGACAGGTCCGACGCTCCCAGTCGGGCTTCGTGCGCGCCTATGCCGTCATCGTCTCGCTCGGAGCCGTTGCGTTGCTCGCATGGTTCGTGTGGCGAGGGTGGTTGGCATGATGTTCGCAGTTTCGGAGACCGTGTCGTCGTTGTCGTTCCCGATCCTCACCTCACTCGTCGTGGTGCCGCTCCTCGGAGCAGTGGCGGTGTTGATGCTCGGTCGGATGCGAGCCGAATGGGGCAAACTCGCGGCGCTCATATTCAGCGTGGTAACCGGTGCATTGAGCCTCTGGGTGTTGCAGGCGTTCGATTCCACGGAAGCCGGATTCCAGTTCGTGTCGCGGCATGAATGGATTCCCGCATGGGGTATCTCGTGGCACCTCGGTCTGGACGGTATTTCGCTGTTTCTCGTGGTGCTCACCGGAGTGCTCTTTCCGCTGGTGATTGCCGGGGTCGACCCGCATCATGATGAGCGCCCGTACTTTGCCTGGCTGCTCATCCTGCAATCGGGAGTGATGGGCTCGTTTGTAAGTCTGGACTTGTTCCTCTTTTTCGTGTTCTTTGAGATCGTTCTCGTTCCGATGTACTTCCTCATCGGCGGGTGGGGCTACGACGAACGCGTGTATGCCGCAACGAAGTTCTTCCTCTTCACCATGGCTGGATCGGCGTTCATGCTCGTCGGCATCGTGGCGACGGCATTGCTCTCACGTGGCTCCGTTGGCGAGGTCACGTTCGATCTCGTGGCGTTGGCCGAGGATGGCGCGCTCTCCGTCACGCAGGGACGTTGGCTGTTCGCGGCGTTCGCAATTGCGTTCGCAGTGAAGGTGCCGCTCTTCCCCGTGCACACCTGGTTGCCCGATGCCCACACGCAGGCGCCAACTGCGGGCTCGGTGATTCTCGCCGGTGTGCTCCTGAAGATGGGTACCTACGGCATGTTGCGGTTCGGTGTGTATCTCTTCCCGGAGGCCAGCGTGTGGGCGCGTCCCGTGTTGTACACGCTGGCAGTGATCGGCATCCTGTACGGGGCAATCGCAGCCACGATGCAGACGGATCTCAAGCGATTGGTCGCCTACTCCAGCGTCGCCCACCTGGGCTTCATCGTGCTCGGCACCTTCGCGTTGACGGACCAGGCAATTACCGGTGGTGTGATGCAGATGGTCAACCACGGAGTCTCGACTGGAGCCCTGTTCCTCCTCGTCGGCATGATCTACGAGCGTCGACATACGCGACAGATCGCTGAACTTCGTGGCCTACAACACGTTGCACCGATATTCGCCGGCTTCTTCATGGTGGTGATGTTGTCGTCGATTGGTCTGCCAGGACTCAACGGTTTCGTCGGCGAGTTCCTCATCCTCGTCGGTTCGTTCGACACCGCCCGTTGGTGGGTCGTCATCGGAACTGTGGGTGTGGTGCTTGCAGCGTTGTACTTGTTGTGGGCGTACCAGCGCGTGTTCCACGGCGAGCCGGATTCGGCCAACTCCGGATTCGTCGAGTTGCGGCTGCGTGAAGGTCTGCTTCTCGGCGCGTTCGTCGCCATCATCGTGTTCACCGGTGTCTATCCGAAGCCGATGCTGTCGCGCATCGAGCCGAGCGTGAACGCACTCATCGAGCACGTCGAGGCGCACACCACCTACGTGCAACCTGTTCACGACGAGGCAGGGGAGTAGAAGATGGACTTGGGTACGGACTTTCTCGCGCCGGCGATCGAGTGGTACGCGCTTTCGCCGTACATTGCACTGCTCGCTGGTGCGCTCGTCTTGTTGCTCGGCTCGTTGATGCCACGCTGGCCGCAAGGCTGGTCCGGACTCGCCGCAGCGACGAGTGCCGGAGTCGCAGGGGTGTTGGCGGTACTGCAATTCAGCGATCTTGCCGACGGTCCCTCGCGCACGCTGATGAAGGGCGTGTTGGCGCACGACCGATTCGGTCTGCTGGCCATCATCGCCATTTGTATGTCGGTGATCCTGACGAGCATGACCACCGTGGACGCTGCAGCACGTCGTACGGCGGATGGGGTGTCGAACGACTCCACCGACTCGCTCGAGCCGTACGCCTTGTTGCTGACTGCTGCCCTCGGCGCCGCGGTGATGGTCTCCGCCAACGATCTTGTCGTGTCGTTCCTCGGCATCGAAACCCTGAGCCTGTCGCTGTACGTGCTGGCAGCCAGCGATCGTCGACGCGCGGCGAGTCAGGAAGCAGGACTCAAGTACTTCATTCTCGGTGGGTTTGCCTCGGCCTTCCTGTTGTACGGCATCGCCCTCGTGTACGGAACCACCGGTCAGACGAGTATCACGGGCATCGGTTCGGTTCTCGCCGACGAGGTGAGCGTGCCTCGCAACGACGCGATGCTGCTCGCGGGTGTGGCACTGCTCCTCGTTGGCTTCGGATTCAAGGTGTCGTTGGTGCCGTTCCACTCGTGGACGCCCGATGTGTACCACGGTGCGCCCACGCACGTCACGGGATTCATGGCGTCACTCGGCAAGGTTGCCGCCGTCGTGGCGTTGGTTCGACTGTTCGTGGTGTCGTTTCCGTCGCGCGCCGACGATTGGCGACCTGCGGTGTTCGGACTGGCGGTACTCACCCTGGCGGTGGGATCGGTGTTGGCCATCGTGCAAAGCGATGTGAAGCGAATGCTTGCATATTCGTCGATCAGTCACGCCGGCTTCATGCTCGTCGGTCTGGAGGCAGCCGGTCATATCGGCTCCGATTCGGCTGGTGATGGCGTGTCATCGACGCTCGTGTACGTCGTCTTGTATTCCGTGTTGGCAATCGGGTCGTTCGCCGCCGTCTCGGTGGTATCGCAACGAGGGGTCGGTGATTCGACAAACGACGGCCGATCGGGCACCACTTCACTGGATGCATTCAACGGGGTTGCGAAGACCAATCCGGTCCTCGCACTCGGTTTCACGGTGTTGTTGCTGGCCCAGGCAGGCGTGCCGCTCACCAGTGGATTCGTCGCCAAGTTCGGCGTGATTCGAGCGGCGGTGTCGACCGAGAGTTACGTGCTTGCCGTTTTGGCGATGATCTCCGCGGTGGTCGCGGCGTACCTGTACCTGCGCATCATGGTGAGCATGTGGCTGTCACCTGCATCGTCTGTCGGGGATTCATCCACCACATCTGCACGGTTGATTTCACCGTCGCTTCCGAGCCGTCTGACCCTTGGAATCGCGGTCGTTGTCACGCTCGTACTCGGTGTGCTGCCAACTCGACTGCTCGACCTGAGCGACACCCTCGCCTCGCTCGCGCGTTAGTTACCCGCGCACTTCGCGACGAGCGCGTCAAAGAGCGACTGTTGGTGGGGGACGGCGCCGGCATCGTCCTCGGGATGCCACTGCACTCCGAGGACCCAGTTGCATGTTCGATGCTCCACCGCTTCGATCACTCCATCCGGCGCTTTTGCGACGACATCCAACTCGGCGGCAACGTTCTTCACTGCTTGATGATGGTAGGAGTGCGACCGTTCGGGTGACACTGTCCCCATCGCAATGGCGAGCCGTGTGTCCGGCGTGATCGAAATCTCGTGATACGTATTCCAATGGCTCTCACGATCTGCCAACACATCACCCAAGTCCTGGTGGAGTGTTCCACCGAGCGCCACATTCAACACCTGGAGTCCACGACATATAGCCAGCAAGGGTTTGTCCTGTCGCACAACTTCGCGAACGAGGGCAATCTCGAGATCGTCATGCTCATCAACGACGCCGTAAACGGTGTTGCTACGACGAGAGTCGCCGTATCGCTCCGGGGCGATGTCACCGCCGCCTTGGATGAGCACCCCATCGACGGAAGCAACGAGCCGAGCGACGTGCTCGACCGACTCGGCAAGGGGCGGTACGGTCATCGTGATCCCGCCTGCGCGTGCAATCGCAGTTGCATAAAGAAGACCGTTGGA
>SXGS01501453.1_pt1 | contig 22337 bp, 17 predicted proteins | sample 3174681 | NCBI WGS metagenome assembly SXGS01 (sample SAMN11356861, study PRJNA531348) | freshwater metagenome | isolation source: freshwater sample F1-80 | place: China: Fuxian Lake, Yuxi | collected 2017-12-25
ACATCCGTCCGGGCTGTACTCGGCGGCCTGACGCCCTGCCGCTCGCCCTTTGCATTGACCAACACCGAACATGCACTGTTGCCGATTTGCAACAAAGCGGCGTGACACGGAAAACCGTTTGCTTGCCGGATGCGAACCGCTCGCCACCACACTTTTACTGACGAGTTCGTCAGGAACATGTGGCACAGTTCGACCTGAGCTTGGAACCCACTTTTCGGGTTCATTTGCGAAAGGTCGGCATGTCCTCGACAGAATTCGTGCAACTTGACTCGCCCCTGTCCGGCGACGTGGCCGCGGATGCTTTGTCTGTGCGCGGGCCAGCATCAGCGCCGAGCAACACGGCGAGACAACATCTCCTGACGATCGGCCTCGAGGATTACTTTCAAGTCGGTGCTTTCCAAAAACTTTTCGACCACGACCGCTGGGACCGCTTTGAAAGCCGACTCGAACGGAGCACCCGTAACACGCTCGAACTGCTGGAGCGGTTCCAAACCAAAGCGACTTTCTTTGTGCTCGGCTGGGTCGCCGAACAGATGCCGGAACTGATTCGCGAAGTCGCTTCGCGCGGCCACGAAGTCGCCTCACGCGGCTTCTATCACCGCAACATCCGCGAACTCAGCCGTACCGAATTCAAAGAGGATCTCGCTCGCACCCGCGAAGCGCTCGAAGCTGCGACTGGACAGCGAGTGATCGGGCATCGCGTCGCTGACGGTTGGTTTCAGCCGGATGACTTATGGACGCTCGAAGTGCTGGCTGAAGAGGGATACCTCTACGACAGCAGTATCTTCCCGACGTTTCGCAGCTATGCCGATCAGCCCAGGCGGCAGTTCGTGCATCATCTCGAAACGCCCAGCGGCTCAATCTGGGAAGTCCCGCCTTCGACTTGGAATGTGCTCGGCTGCAAGTTGCCGATCGCCGGCGGCAATTACTTCCGACAACTTCCGCACACGCTGCTAAAACACTGCGTCCGATCGTGGGATCGACATCAGACCGCACCGTTCGTGATGTACTTCCACACGTGGGAACTCGACCCCGAACAACCACGTATCAGTGCCGGCGGACGGCTCACACAGATTCGCCACTACCGCAACCTCAACAAGATGCGCTGGGTGCTGGAGGATTATCTCAGCCAATACCGCTTCGGCAGCGTGGCGGATGTGATGGGGTTCGAGACAACAACGCCCTCACCCCACCGGGCTTGCCCCGGTGGCTCGCGGGCTTCTGCACTACTCGGAGCTAAATCAGCCCCCACGAATTCGAGTAGTGCAAAAGCCCGTGAACCCCTGGGGCAAGCCCAGGGGGGGAAAGAATGCGCGCGCACCCCGGTCACAATTGTCATCCCCTGCTTCAACGAAGAGGCCAGTCTGCCGTATCTCTCACGCACGCTCGATCAACTCGAATTCGCGCTCGCACCGCGATACCGCGCGACTTTCCTGTTCGTGGACGATTGCAGCACCGACACGACTTGGGACGTGATGCACGCCGTCTTCGCCGGCCGCGACAACTGCCGCTTCGTGCGCCACGAGACCAACGGCGGCGTCTCAAAAGCGATCCTCACCGGAATCGAAGCGGCCGAGACCGCCATCGTCTGCTCGATGGACTGCGATTGCTCGTATGACCCGCTCGAACTCAAGCACATGCTGCCGCTGCTGACGGATGACGTCGATCTCGTCACCGCGTCGCCGTATCACCCGGCCGGCCGCGTGAAGAACGTGCCAAGCTGGCGGCTCGGATTATCCAAAGGACTCTCGCTGCTGTACCGCTCGTTCCTGCCGCAGAAGTTGCACACTTGGACGAGCTGCTTCCGCGTCTATCGCCGCTCAGCCGTTCGTGGATTGGAACTGCGCGAGCATGGTTTCCTCGGCACCGCCGAGCTTGTCGGCCGGCTCAGCCTGAACGGCTCGCGCATCGTCGAGCATCCGGCAACGCTCAACGTCCGCATCTTCGGCGAATCGAAAATGAAAACCTTCCGCACGATCGCCGGTCACCTGCGACTGCTGCGGCAACTGTTCCTGGCTCGACTGAAGAAACCGCAATCCTCCGATCTGAAATCTCAAATTTGAAATTTCAAATCTCAATTTTCTCTGAAAGGCACCACGATGACCGACTTCAAACTGCTGACTCTCCCTTCCGATCAAGACGCCTCCGGCCGCACGTTCGGCCCGGAAGAGATTCAGAACGTGACTGATGTACTCCGTTCCGGAGTGCTGACCAGCACCAAGGGAAACTACGTCAAAGAGTTTGAGACACAGTTCGCCAAGAAGGTCGGAGCCAAGCATGGCTTCGCATGCTCACACGGTTCGGCGGCCGTGCATGTCGCGATCGCGGCCATCGACCCGCAACCCGGCGACGAGATCATCACGACCTCCATCACCGACATGGGGGGACTTAGCCCGATCATCTATCAAGGAGCGATCCCGGTCTTCGCGGACGTCGATCCCAAAACCTTCAATGTCACCGCGAAAACGATCGCCGCTCGCATCACCGATCGCACGAAGGCGATCATCGTCACACACCTGTTCGGCAACCCCTGCGAAATGGGTCCGATCATGGAGTTGGCGAACTCGAAAAACATTCCGGTGATCGAGGACTGTGCTCAAGCCTTCCTGACCGCTCAGGGGGATCGCTACGTCGGCACGTTTGGAGCCATCGGCTGCTTCAGCTTGCAACAAGGCAAGCACATCACAACTGGCGAAGGAGGCATCGTTGTCACCGATGACGAGGCGCTCGCTCGCCGCTGCTTCCTGTTCATCAACAAAGCCTGGGGCTACGGCGACAAGAACCCGGACCACTACTTCCTGGCGTTGAACTACCGCATGAGCGAACTACTCGGCGCGGTCGCGCTGGCTCAGTTGCCGAAACTAGACGGCGTCGTTGACAGCCGGGTCCGTTCGGCCGCCGCGCTCACCAGCCAACTGCGCGGCATCTCCGGCATCGAAACGCCACACATCTCCGACGGCTCAGTCCACACGTTCTGGAAGTACTGCCTGCTGGTCGATGAGCGAGTCATCACCGGCGGCGCGGTGGGTCTCGGAGCCAAGCTGAAAGAACGAGGCATCGCCTCAGCCCCGCGCTACATTCAGAAGCCCGCGTTCAAGTGCGAGGTCTTCCGCGATCAACGGACGTTCGGCAACAGCCGCTTCCCATTCACGCTCGCGCGGCCGGAGGCGGTCGATTACTCGGAAGACAAATTCCCCGGCACGTTCGAGGCGCTCAAGAACATCCTCGTCTTGCCGTGGAACGAGCGCTACACCCAAGAGCACGTCGACTACATCGCCGACGCAATCCGCGACGGCGTGGCAGCGCTGACGAAGACCCCGACAACAACCAACACGCTTGAAGCTGCGGTTGTGTGAGGTTCATCAGTCGGCTTCAGCCGACGGATCCAAAATTCCATTTGACCCGTTTCATCAACTCTGGAAAGCCACAATGCCCAACACTCCTGTTCGTTTCGGAATGGTCGGAGCCGGCGGAATCGCTCAGTCGTATGCCGCCGCGTTTCGCGATTGCTCGGTCGCCAAGCTCGTCGCCGTCGCCGACGTGCGAGCCGAGGCCGCGCAGGCGATTGCTCAAACCCTCAACGCGAAAAGCTACGGCAGCCACGGCGAGATGTGCGACGCCGAAGAACTCGATGCCGTGATCGTCGTCACGCCACCGAATTCGCATTCGGACATCGTGACCGACTTGCTGCGTCGCAAATTGCATGTCCTCTGCGAGAAGCCGTTGACCGTCGATTCGGCGACCGCTCGGCAGATGTTCGCGACGGCCGACGAGGTCGATCGCAAACTGACGATGGCCACGAAGTTTCGCTTTGCCGAAGACGTCGTCCGCGCGAAGGCGTTGATCCAATCGGGAATCCTCGGCGATGTCATCCTCTTTGAGAACGCCTTCACCGCTCGCGTGGACATGTCCAGCCGCTGGAACTCGAACCCGGCCATCAGCGGCGGCGGAGTGCTCATCGACAACGGCACGCATTCGGTCGACATCGTGCGATATCTGCTCGGCCCGATCACCGAACTGCAAGTCGTCGAAGGCCGCCGCGTCCAGAACCTGCCGGTTGAGGACACCGTTCGGATGTTCGTCCACACGCACAGCGGCGTGAATGCCAGCATCGACCTCTCCTGGAGCATCAACAAAGAGCAGCCGAACTACATCAGCGTCTACGGCTCGCAGGGAACAGTGCATGTCGGCTGGAAGGAGTCGAAGTACCGCCGCTCGCAGGATGATGCCTGGATCGTCTTCGGCCAGGGCTATAACAAAGTCCAAGCCTTCAAAGGCCAGATCGAAAACTTCGCCCGCGCGGTGAAGGGACAAGACAAGCTGCTAGTCACTCCCGAAGACGCGATCGCGTCGGTCGAAGTGATCGAAGCGGCCTATCGAGCACTCAATCACACGCAGTGGGAACCGGTCCTGGAGTGCTGCGGCTCGACGCAGCCCTCGATCAAGAACGATCGACTTCCACTCGCGCAGAAGGCATTGACTGTCTGAAACCGTCCTTCACGACGACGCTCGTCCATCGTTCAGAGGTTTCCGCCGCAAACGATGGAGGGCGGTGTCGAGCCACCGCACTCCAGGGGGGAACATGCCCGCACGCATTCATCCGACTGCCCTCATCGAACGGGACGTCGCCATCGGCGACGGCTCGGCGATTTGGGACAACGTCCATATCCGCTTCGGAGCCAGGCTCGGCGACGAGTGCATCGTCGGCGAGAAGAGCTACATCGCCTACGAGGTCCAGATCGGCCATCGCGTGAAGATCAACGCGATGGTCTACATCTGCAACGCCGTGACGATCGAGGACGGTGTGATGATCTCCGCCGGCACGATCTTTACCAACGACCGGTTCCCGCGGGCGACCACGCCGGATCTGAAACAACTCCGCTCATCCGATCCCGACGAGCACACGCTGCCGACGCTCGTTCGCGAAGGGGCGACCATCGGGGCCGGAGCCGTGATCGGCAACGACCTGACGATCGGCCGCTTCGCGATGATCGGCATGGGCTCGCTCGTGACGAAGTCGGTCCCGGACTTTCATCTGGTTCTGGGAAACCCCGCTCGCTCCGTCGGCTGCGTCTGCCGGTGCGGACAACTGCTGGCTCGCTGGTCGCCGGGTGAGCTGGTCGATCTTCCCGAGGCCACCTGCAAAGCGTGCGGCCTCGAATACTGCGTCCTCGGCGGTGAGGTCAGCGAGCTTTCGGAGTGCCTCGCCTAAGTAACCCGAAGCGTCAGCGAGGGCGAACGCTTCACCGATCCTCCACTTCCAAATCCTCGTCGTTCGGAGCGCCCGCCCTCGCTGACGCTTCGGGTTACTTGAATCCTCATGACACAAACCAAAACAGCCATCGTCGGCGGCGGCATCCTGGGGATGACGCTCGCGCTGCGACTGGCTCAAGCCGGGCAGCGAGTCACTTTGTTCGAGGCTGGCCCGCATGTCGGCGGTCTGGCCGATGCCTGGCAGCTTGGCGATGTGACGTGGGACCGGCATTACCACGTCACGCTGCTGTCGGACATTCATTGGCGTCGAGTGCTCGCCGAACTGCATCTCGAACAAGACATGCAATGGGTCGAGACCAAGACCGGTTTCTTCACCGACGGCCAACTGACGTCGATGTCGAACACGCTGGAGTTCCTGAAATTCCCGCCGCTGGGTTTGCTCGACAAGCTGCGCCTCGGCGGGACGATCTTTTATGCCTCGAAGCTGCGCGATGGGAAACGGCTCGAATCCATCCCGGTCGCTTCTTGGCTGCGAAAGCTCTCGGGCAAGCGCGCGTTCGAGAAGATCTGGCTGCCGCTGCTGCGAGCGAAGCTCGGCGAGAACTACCGACACACGTCGGCCGCATTCATCTGGGCCACGATTGCGCGGATGTATGCCGCTCGCCGCACCGGCCTGAAGAAAGAGATGTTCGGCTACCTCCCCGGCGGCTACGCCCGCATCCTTGAACACTTCGAGACACTGCTGCACGCCAACGGCGTCGATGTGCGCGTCAATCATGCGCTGCAGCGAGTCGAGCCGTTTAACCCCAACGCCAACGGCGTGGGCGCAAGCGTCAATGTCGCCAACGTAACGAACGAAAGCGCCCACGCCGTTGGCGTTGGGGTTAAACAAGTCCAACTCTCGTTTCGTGATCGTCCCGCCGAAACCTTCGACCGCGTCGTGCTGACGACCCCCGCGCCGGTCATCTCGCGAGTCTGTCCCGATCTCACCGAGGACGAGCATCGCCGGCTGAATGGGCTGCGGTATCAGGGAATCGTGTGTGCCTCGCTGCTGCTGAAGAAGCCGCTGGCGAAGTTCTACGTCACGAACATCACCGACGATTGGGTGCCGTTCACCGCCGTGATCGAGATGACCACGCTGGTTGATCCCGCCGAGTTCGGTGGCCGCTCGCTGGTCTATCTGCCGAAGTACGTCTCGCCCGACGACCCGCTGTTCGAGGTCTCGGATGACGAACTGCGAGCCTCGTTCATCGCCGCGCTGAAGAAGATGTATCCCGACTTCTCCGAGTCCGACGTCGAAGCCTTCCGCGTTTCGCGAGTCCGGCATGTCGTGGCTCTGACAACGCTGAACTACTCGGACAACCTGCCGCCGATGCAGACGTCGCTGCCGGGTGTCTTCGCGATCAATTCGGCTCACATCGTCAATGGAACGCTGAACGTGAATGAAACGGTAAAGCTGGCGGAGGACGCGGTGAAGGAACTGTTACTGCCGAACTTAGCCGGGCTCGGCACATCGACACACAAACCAGAAGAAACACAACCGCTAATCCTCGCTAATGAACGCTAATCCGAACTCATTCATTGGCGTCTTCATTAGCGTCGATTAGCGACAATTAGTGGTTTCCTTGCATGAGACAATCATGACCAAACCCATCGCCAGTCTGTCGCTCGACCTCGACAACAAGTGGTCGTACATGAAAACCCACGGGGATGCCGGATGGGACTCATTTCCGAGTTACCTCGACGTCGTCGTGCCCCGCTTCTTGGAGTTCCTCGATCAGCGAGACATCAAGATCACGGTGTTCGTCGTCGGGCAGGACGCGGCGCTGGAGAAGAACCACGACGCACTCGCTTCGATCAGCGCGGCGGGGCATGAGATCGGCAACCACTCGTTTCATCATGAACCGTGGCTGCACCTCTACTCGCGCGAACAGATCAACGACGAACTGGCTCGCGCGGAAGAGCACATTGAGCGTGTGACTGGCGAGCGGACGATCGGCTTTCGCGGGCCGGGATTCAGTCTCTCGCCCGACGTGCTGCGAGTACTGGCAGATCGCGGTTACGAGTACGACTGCTCGACGTTTCCGACTTTCTTGGGGCCACTCGCGCGACTGTATTACTTCTTGACGGCTCGGCTGAATGAGCAACAGAAGCAGGAACGCAAGAAACTGTTCGGCACGATGGGCGAAGGCTTTCGTCCGCTGCGACCGTATGTGTGGGACTTGAACGGTGCGGTGCCGAGTATCACGCAGATCAGCCGGAACGCGCTAGCGTCCGGTTCGAGCGCCTTTGGACATTCCGAACCGGACGCTAGCGCGTTCCGGCTGATGGCGTCAGGTGACTCGCGCGGCTCCCTTGCCCCTCGGCCCTCAGCCCTCGGCCTTTTGGAAATCCCAGTCACGACGATGCCGTGGTTCAAGGTGCCGATGCATGTCAGCTATCTGTTGTATCTCGATCAGTTCTCGCGGCCGTTGGCGATGACTTATTGGCGAATGGCGTTGACGCTCTGCCGATTGAGCGGCGTGGCTCCGTCGCTGCTGTTGCATCCGTTGGACTTCCTCGGCCGTGACGATGATCGCGACCTCGACTTCTTCCCGGCGATGCGTTCGCCGAGCGCTCGTAAGGTGGAACTCGTCGGCAAGGTGATCGACGAGATGGCCAAGCACTACGACATTCGACCGATGCGCGAGCACGCGGCGTCCCTGGAGTGCTGTGGCTCGACACAGCCCTCCATTCAGAAGCCAGAAACGCAGCGACCTGGCCACCGACCTCCATTGTGCGAACTCGAACCGTCACGTCCACACACCCTCTGAATTCGCGAGATTAGCGCCGCGTTGAATGGAGGGCTGCGTCAAGCCGCAGCACTCCAGGGAATCACCATGTCTCACACCACCACAATCCATCCGGCGTCTGAAGCGATCCGTGTTGCTCGCGGGTTGGCTCGTTGCCTGCGTCCGCATCAGTGGGTGAAGAATGTGTTGGTCTTCGGCGGGTTGCTGTTTTCTCAGAGCTTGAGCGATCCGATCGCGGTGCTGCACAGCATCCATGCGTTTCTGTTGTTCTGCTTCGCGGCGAGTTCGATTTATCTGCTCAACGACGTGAAGGACCGAGACGAGGACCGGCTGCATCCTGAGAAGCGACTGCGGCCGATTGCTTCGGGAGCCATCTCGCCCACCATCGCCATCGCCACGATGTTGTTGCTGTCGATTGGGAGTCTCGGTTCGGCATACACGATCAATTGGACGTTCGGCGTGTTGCTCAGCGGTTACTTCCTGATGAACGTGGCCTACACGCTGGGGCTGAAGAAAATCGTGATCCTCGACGTGATGCTGATCGCTGCCGGCTTCGTATTGCGAGCCGTCGGAGGGGCGATCGCGATTGGCGAACCAGCCTCGAGCTGGATGGTCCTCTGCACGATGACGCTCGCGCTGCTGGTCGGCTTCGGCAAGCGGCGGAACGAGTTGGCCGTCCTGCAAGGGAACGCCAAGGATCATCGCAGCAACTTGGAGGAATACTCGCTGCCGTTCCTCGATGTGATGATGACAATCTCCGGCGCGGCGGCGGTGATTATGTACGCGCTCTACACGGCGGCTGCGGCTCATTTCCGGGCGGACCACGCTCCGATGCTGGTGCTGACGACGCCGTTCGTGATCTACGGAATCTTTCGCTACCTCTACCTCGTCCATCGACAGGCCGGGGGAGGCGATCCGTCGAAGCTGTTCGTGTCCGACAAGCCGTTCGTGATCAACGGCGTGCTGTGGGTGCTGGCCTGTTGCGTGGCGATTTACGGCCCGAGTCACTGGGCGATTTGGTGAGAGAGTAGCCGAACTCGTAAGAGTTCGGAGTCCGAAGTCTCACGACTTCGGCTACGGCAGGTGGTTTTCATGGAGTCACGTTGGTTCGCACGATTCTGCTGGAGCACCCTGCTGTTGTACGGCGGGCTGTTCGCATTCTTGTGCGTGCAGCATGTGACGTATCCCGGCTTCCTGGAACTGATGGAAGCGGACACGCTGCAACAGATTTCGCGGATAGCGGCGGGCAAGGCTGCCTATCCGCAGCCCGATGGCGAGTTCATCGCACTGGCCTACAACCCGTTTTATTACTTCGTGTCGGCTCCGACGTTGGCGTTGTTCGGAGAGGGATTCACCGGGCCAAGATTGGTCTCGGCGTTATGTGCGCTCGCGGCCGGTGGGATCGTCGGCTGGATCGCGTGCCGAGAATCGCAATCCCGCAGCGTCGGAGCACTCGCGGCGGCGTTGTACTTCGCCAGTTACCGGCTGATGGATGCCTGGCTGACCTGTGCTTTGCCTGATGCGATGTTGCTGGTCTGGGTGCTGCTAGGTTACTGCGGATTGGCCTACGGCCGGACGAAGTGGCATGACGTCGCATGGCTGCTCTGTTTCACGCTGGCGTTTTGGACGAAGCAACACGGAGCGTTCTTCTTCGGGTTCGCCGTGTTGTACGCGCTGCTGTTTCGTCAGAACGCTCTTCCGCGCTGGGCACTGGTGGCCGGCATCGTCTTGGGAGGTCCGGTCAGCTACTTGGGGATTGGACAGTTTTTAGGAGACGGGTTCTTTCAGCAGACGTTCTTCGTGCCCGGTCACTGGGAGCGGAGCGTGCGGTATTCGGCCCGCCGCGTGATCTTCGTGCTTTCGGAGTTCGTGCCGTTCGCGGTGCTGCTGACACTGTGCTACCTGCGACGAGCGAACATCATCCAATCCGCAACCCCACCGAGCTTGTCTCGGTGGATTTCGGGCCTCTGCACTACGCGGTCGAGTGACGAATCGCGTAGTGCAAAAGCCTGGAACCACCGAGACGAGCTCAGTGGGGTGGCAACCAAGATTGCGAGCATTTCGCCTCTGACATGGTTCACGGCAACGACATTTGCCGCGATCGCATTCACGATGATGGTGGCGGGGTCATCGAACAATCACTTCATTCCATTGATCGCGATTCTGTGCGTGACGTCGGCACTGGGAGCTCACGAGTTGCTCCGATCCGAGCGGTCACGACAGATCGGCTGGGGACTGGCCACGATTACGGCGGCCTCAGCCGGCGTGACATGGTTCTCTTTGCAACAAGTCGGACATCATGCGATTCCCGTGTTCGTGCCGTTCGTCGCCGGTGCGGTCTGGCTGGCTTACCTCTTGCTATCCCGAACGCTGGCGGTGGGTGCTCTGCGTAGCGCGAGCACTGCGCTGTTGCTGGTCGTCGGCCAATTCGGAGCAGCGTTCTATCACTTGCCGGATTATCTGCCGCAGCCCGGTTATGCGACGGGACTGGCTCGCCTGCGTGGTGAGTTGGACCGAGTGGACGCTCCGGTGATTTGGATTCCCTACGGAAGTTGTCCGGCCGGCTTGATTGGCCGCGAGACACTGTCTGCTCCGTCGATCGTCGCGTTGGAGGATCTGACTCGGCAGCAACACCTCGATGTGTCACCTGATCGCTTGGTGGAACCGTTTCGTCAGCGCATTCACGAGCTGCCTCGTTTGTATGTGCTGGCCAATCATCGCATCGAAGACGAAGTCGTTTGGAACACGGTGCCGGTCGAATGGGAACTGGTTCGCGATTTCGGCCACGAGTTCTCGAACGTGCAACAAATCACGCGACACTGGTTCGGCGGTGGTGACTATCCGCGATTCCTGTATCGCAAACGGGGTGAGGCAATGACGAATGACGAAAAACCCAATGACGAAAGAATGACGAAGCTCGAATGAGCGGTGGTGACTCGAAGGAATCTCAGTCGCGGGAGCGACTGAGCTACGTAGGCGAGTCGCTCCCGCGACTCGCATTCGAACGGCTCTCAAAGTTCATTCTGTCAGCCACGTCCAGGAACAACCCATGACCGCAACATTGATGACCGACACGAAAGTCGAACGCGAGTCCACGGCCTCCGCGTCCGCGTGTCCGCTGTGCGGCGGCGTGCCGGTGCGGCTGTTTGAGAAGCAAGGGCATGGGATCGCTCGCTGCGAGGACTGCGGACATCGGTTTGCTCAAATCGCGGTCTCTGACGATCACGTCGAATCGGTTTATGGCGACGACTATTTCCTCGGCGGCGGTGACGGTTATTCGGACTACCTCAGCGAGTCGCGACTGCTGCGATCGCACGGGCGGCGGTACGGCGAGTTGCTGAAGCATTTCGCTCCGGCTGGTGAACTGCTGGATGTCGGCGCGGCGGCGGGATTCATTCTGCAAGGTCTGCGAGACACGGGTTGGCATGCCGATGGGCTGGAACCAAACGATCGAATGGCGGCGTTCGCTCGCGAACAATCGGGGCTGACGGTTCACACCGGTTCGCTGGAGACGTTCGAGACGAATCGCACATTCGACGCCATCAGCATGATTCAAGTGGTGGCACACTTCGTCGATCCGCGCGAGGCGTTCGCGCGAGTCGCCGACCTGCTGAATCCAGGCGGCGTCTGCATCATCGAAACCTGGAACGTTGCCAGTTGGACCGCTCGGATGTTCGGAAAGTCGTGGCACGAATACAGCCCGCCGAGCGTTCTGCACTGGTTCACGCCGGAGCGTCTTGCCGATTTGCTGGCCGAGTTCGGTCTGCATCAAGTCGCTCGCGGCCGACCGTCGAAATGGATCAACGCGGGACACGCGGCGTCACTGCTGCAACACAAGCTGAACCACAACACCGTGACCCGCTGGCTGAGCAAACCGCTCGGCCTGCTGCCGGAGCATCTCGCACTGCCGTACTTCGGCGACGACTTGTTTTGGGGGGTGTATCGAAAGGGCCAATGAGCCGCAGGGCGCTAGCCCCGGTTGAGCTGTTTCGCCCTTCCAACCGGGGCTAGCGCCCTGCGGCTGATTTGTCGGACGTGTTCATACGAGGAATGCCTGATGACCGCTGTTCTGGAATCTCCGCGAATCGTTGACGTCGTTGCCACGCCGTCCGTGGAGACAATCGGCGCACCGCCGCCGACCGCGCGACGGAAGACGCTGTTCGCAGTCGTCCCGATCCTGGTGCTCGTGGCGTTGCAGTGCGCAACCTTTGAGTTCTCTGAGCCGATCTTCTTCGGCGACGAGAACCGGCATGTAATGACCTCCATCTTCTTTCGCGACCTGCTGGCCGATCACCCGCTGACGGGACTGCGCGGGTACGCCGAGAACTACTACGTCCAATATCCGGCACTGGGGCTTCTGATCTGGCCGCCGTTGTTTCACGGGCTGACGGGAGCTGTGATGCTCGTGGCCGGAACGTCGAGCCTTGTCGCAACGCTGATGGTTGGTTTGTCGGCGGTGATCGCCTGCGTGTACCTGTTTCGGCTGACCGCGCGGACTCATGACGAGGCGGCGGCCTCGCTGGCCGTGCTGCTGTTTGGACTCTGTCCGCTGATCTTCGATTACTCGCGACATGTGATGTTGGAAATGCCGACGCTCATGTGGGGGCTGATCGCGACGTTTCATTTCGTGCGGTTCCTCGAAGAGGCCCGACGTCGCGACGTCTTCATCGCGGCGGTCGCCTCAGCGTGTGCGGCGCTGACTCGATTTGACGCGGTCTACCTGCTGCCGATGTTCGGCATCCTGCTGACGGCGCGAGGTCAATGGCGGATGCTGAAACGCTGGGACGTGTGGGCCGCGGCGGCGGTCGCCTTGTTGATGGTGTTGCCCTACTACGCGGTCGTGGCTTCCGAAGTCGGCGGCCTGCATGTCCGCCAAGCAAGCGAATCGGTCGTGCCAAACGAGCACGGCGACCAATCCATGAGCGGATTTCTGTACTACCTCTGGCTTGTGCCGAAGCAAGTCGGCTGGTTTGTAACGGTGGCAGCGCTGCTTGGCTTGCTGCGGATCAGTTCCGCCGAATCGCGACGTCGGCTGTGGCCGTTCCTGGCGATGCTGTTGGCGACGTATGTGACGTTCGCGCCGTTGGCCGAGGTTCATTTCCGGCACTCGATCTATTGGGTTCCGGCGATCGTGGTGTTGGCGATCGAAGGAGTGTCCTTCGGATTCCAGGCGAGCCGGCGGGCGTCAGCCCCCGGACATATTCTGATGCAACTCAGTCCGGGGGCTGACGCCCACCGGCTCACCTGGGCTGTTAGCGTTGTCCTGATTTGTGGGACGGCTGTCACCACAGTCGCGAAGGAGCGTTCGACGATTCGGGGTTACGAAGAGGCGGCGGCGTATGTGCTCGAACATTCCGGCAAGTCAAAATTCTGTTTGTTCGATGGCTGGTGGGACGGCAACTTCACTTATCAATTGCGGCATCTCGATCAGAACCGGCGGCTGAGCGTGTTGCGTGGCGACAAGCTGTTCTACGGCTTCATCTGCGTCCCCGACACCGATTACACCGAGTACGCCAAGTCCGATCGCGAGATGCTCGACGTGATCGACCGGCAGTCGCCGAAATACATCGTCGTCGAGGACCCGCAGATCATGACGCACATCCCGGCGGCTGAACGCCTGCGGACGCTGCTCCGCAAGCATCCGGAACAGTTCGCACTGGCGAAGACGATCCCGGTGCGCGGCGGGAAACTCGTGCGCGATTACGAACTGCGGATTTACCACAACCTCCGCGTGCAGACAGAAACCACCAAGCCGGTTGAGTTCGACGTCTTGGGGTTGGGCAAGTCCGTGCGATCGGCTTCCGTAGGTCAGCCTTTCCAGGCTGACCCGAACGCTTCCCACAGCGTCGATGCCGATCCGAGTCAGCCTGAAAAGGCTGACCTACGAACGGGAGCTCAACCATGAACCGACTAAGAACGCTGCTGGTCTTCGGGACTCGCCCGGAAGCAATCAAGATGGCTCCAGTCGTGCAGGCTTGCCATACACGGGAAGCGGAGATCGAGCCGATCGTCTGCGTGACCGGGCAACATCGCGAGATGCTGGCACAAGTGACCGACTATTTTGGTATCCGTCACGACATCGACCTGGACGTGATGCAGAGCAATCAAACGCTCGGCAGTCTGACCGCGCGGTGCATCGAGCGGATCGACGGCGTGCTGGCCGAGCGTCAGCCGCAGTGCGTGATCGCTCAAGGGGACACGACGACGGTGATGTGTGCCTCGTTGGCAGCGTTCTATCGGCGCGTCCCGTTCGTGCATGTCGAGGCGGGACTGCGAACCGGTGATGTCTGGTCACCGTTTCCCGAAGAGTTGAATCGCCGCGTCGCATCGCTGACGACCGCGCTGCATTGTGCTCCGACCGAACGCTCGCGACAGAATCTGTTACGCGAGGGAATCGCTGACTCGACGATTCACGTCACGGGCAACACAGTCATCGACGCCTTGCTGTGGTCAGCCGCTCGCGAACGAGCGAACGGTGGATGTTGGGCGGACAAATACTCGTGGCTCGCCGACCGCCGCATGGTGCTGATCACGGGACACCGTCGCGAGAACTTCGGCGGCGGCTTCGAGAACATCTGCCGAGCAATCGCCGAACTCGCTGGACGGTTCCCCGACGTCGCATTCGTGTATCCGGTGCATCTCAACCCAAACGTTCAAGAACCGGTGCGGAGGATCTTGTCGGATCGCGGCAACGTCCATCTTTTGCCCCCCACTCCGTATCCGGAGTTCGTGTGGCTGATGGACCACTCGACGCTGATCCTCACCGATTCGGGTGGAGTGCAGGAGGAAGCTCCGTCACTGAAGAAGCCGATCCTCGTCATGCGCGACTCGACGGAACGTCCCGAAGCGCTCGACGCTGGAGCGGTTGAATTGGTCGGCACGGAATCGTCGCGAATCGTCGCGGCGGTGTCTCGGTTGCTGAGCGATCCGAACGAGTACGCTCGACGACAGATTGAGCAGAACCCGTACGGAGACGGCCATGCGGCACAGCGGATTGTCGATTTGGTGCTGAAGCAAGGTTGGAGATGATCGTGGCTCAGTACGCCGCATGGCTGATCGATCTCGACGGAACGCTGTACCGCTCGCTGCCGGTGAAGGTGGCGATGGGGATCGAACTCTGTTTCGCCGGGCGTGAGGTGCGTCGCGTGATCCGGGCTTTTCGCCGCGAACACGAAGCCATGCGTCACTCGGAATCAGAGTGCAACACATCTCCCTTCGAGCATCAGTTGGCTTGCACGGCCAAGCGGTTGAGTCGGCCGATGGAAGACGTCCGTGCGATTGTGGACGACTGGATGTTCGCTCGGCCGGGCCGCTGGCTGCACCGCTTCCGACGGCGCGGACTGTTGGAGAAGATCGCCCGCTTCCGCGCGAGCGGCGGACGCACGGCGCTCGTCAGCGATTATCCGGCTCGCGTCAAGTTGGCGGCTCTTGAAGCGGCCGAGCTGTTCGATGTCGTCGTCGCGAACGGCGAGACGACCACGTCGTATCGGCTCAAGCCGTCGCCGCAAGCATTCGTCTCGGCGGCCGATCAACTCGGAGTCCGCTACGATGAGTGCCTCGTGTTGGGCGATCGCCTCGACGCGGACGGCTTGGCGGCACAACATGCGGGAATGGCGTTTCATCGCATTGGCTGATCAATCCGGCCGTCAGCCGAAAGCCGTGATACCGTTTTCCCGAGTTCAATGCCGAGCGTTGGTCGTGAGGCATTCCGTTCAACGCCGGTGCGACATTAAAAACGGTACAACAGCTGTCGGCGATTAGCTGTCGGCTTTCGGCCGGAACAATGAGGGATCATCGTGGAACAACTTCGACTGTCGGTGGCGGCGGAGAACAACTTGCGGACGTGGCTGACGCAGCCGCAGTATGAATCCTTTCAACCGCGACTGCGGCAGCTTGTCGAGGCCGGGGATTTCCAAACGCTGCAAGCGGCCTTCTGGGAGAAAATCCCGTTCGGCACCGGCGGCCGGCGCGGGCCGATGGGGGAACTCGGCACGGCGACGATGAATGCGCGCACGATCGCCGAGTCGGCTCACGGAGTGGCGATGCACGTCAAACAGTCGCTACCTCTCGAATGGCAACGAGTGGTCATTGCTCACGACACGCGGCTGCGTTCGGAAGAATTTGCTCGGATCACCGCGACGACATTTGCGGCGCACGGCCTGAAGACGTTTTTGTTCCCGTCGCATCGCTCGACGCCGGAGCTGTCGTTCGCCGTGCGCGAATTACGCTGCGGAGCGGGCGTGATGATCACCGCGTCGCACAATCCACCGTCTGACAACGGCTTCAAAGTTTACGGTCGAAGGGGCGGGCAGGTTCTGGACGACGAGGCCAATCAAATCATCGCGCATGTCGAAGCCGCCCAGCAGATTCCCGCCTGCGACTTTCATGAGGCGCTCGCCGACGGCCGCATCGAGTTGATCGGCGAAGAGATCGATCAAGCCTTCATTCGTGTCGTGCTCGCGATGTCTCTGTCGCCGCGACGCGAGGTCGTCGCGCTGTACAGCCCGTGTCACGGTGTCGGCGAGACTTCCGTCTTCCGAGCCGTGCGTGCCGCAGGTTTCGATCAGGTCGAGATTGATCCGGCACAGCGGCTGCCGGACGGAAATTTTCCGTTTGCTCCCGATCACTTCCCGAACCCCGAACGCCAACAAGTGCTCGACGCACTCGTGCCACGAGCGAAGTCGATCGGGGCCGATGTGATCCTCGCCTCCGACCCCGATGCCGATCGCCTGGGCGTGTCCGTGCGAGCGGCCAGCGGTGAGTTCGTGACGCTCAACGGCAATCGCGTCGGAGCGCTGTTGGCCGATCATATTTTGCGAACGCGACGCACCGACGGCTCGCTGACATCCGAGCATTTCGTGGCGACGACCCTCGTCACGACACCGCTGATCGAAGTCCTCTCGCGAGCCTACGGTGTCCGCTGTATCAACGACCTGCTGGTCGGATTCAAGTACATCGGCGCAGCGATGGACCAACAGGGGCCAGACAAGTTCGTCTTCGGCTGCGAGGAATCGCTGGGCTATCTCGCCGGCACATACGCTCGCGACAAAGACGCCACGATTGCCGCGCTGTCTCTGCTCGAACTCGCTGCCGAATTGAAGGCGGAAGGCCGCACGCTGCTGGATCGGCTTGACGAGCTTTTCACCAAGCACGGTTACTTCTGCGACTCTCAGTTGTCCAAAACGTGCGTCGGCGAAACGGGACGTCAGCAAATCCAAAAGCTGACGGCTGCCTTGCGAGAGTCGCCACCCGTGTCAATCGGCCCTGCGCGGCTCACGCAAGTCCGCGACTACCAGAGACACGAGATTCGTTCGCTGCCCGACAATTGCCGTCTCGAATCATTGCCACAACCGGACGGCGAATTGTTGATCTTTGACGGCCTCGTCGATGTTCCCGGAGTGACCACTGCGGTTCGCATCGCCGCGCGTCCGTCGGGGACAGAGCCGAAGATCAAGTTCTATCTCTTCGCGCATCCGGCCGCAGACTCGCACGACGACCGGCCGCTCGGTGAAGTGAAACAGAGTCGCGACGAAGTCTTGCGGTGCGTACAAGTCGAGCTGGCAGAATGGATCAACGAATCATTCACCCGAAGCGTTAGCGAGGGCGAACGCTGATCCGACTGGATTCGTCGCGAAGCGTTCTGGAGCGTTCGCCCTCGCTAGCGCTTCGGGTTACTTCACAATCGAGACGTACTCAACTCCCGTTGGTCCTGGCCGTTGTTTTGTTCTTCCAAGACCGGACCCAGGAATGCGTCGAGCAGAATCAGATCACCGCGCGGTTCAACGAGCACTCTCGGACAGGTCGCTGGCAGCAACAGGGTCGAGCCCGTTTGCAAAGGCTGTTCAGTCCCGTCACACGTCAACGAGCCACAGCCACCGAGCACCAGCAGCACATGAAAGCGGCCGTCGTTCGTAAGGTGCAACGCTTCGCGCAGCGTGTGACGGCGCAGCGTGAAGAACTCGCAGGAGACCAACTCTTCGCTCACGAGATTCAAACGACGCGGAACGACGGGATCGACCGGGCCGCGGTTGAAGTCGATGCAAGCCAGCGATTCCTCAATGTGCAACGGCCGCGGTTGGCCGTCCGCGCCGAGCCGGCCCCAATCGTGCAGACGAAACGTCAGGTCGCTCGATTGCTGCACCTCGGCCAGCAAGATGCCTTCGCCGATCGCGTGAACGGTCCCAGCCGGAATGAAGACGCAGTCTCCCGCACGCACGGGATACGAGTGCAAACATTCCTCGACGGTGCCTGCCGCCAAGTGCCGTTGCAGACGAAACGCATCGACTCCGCGTTTCAGACCGGCATAGATCCGACTGTCAGGTCGCGCGTCGAGGATCACCCACGCCTCGGTCTTGCCGTTCTCGCGCGGATCGAAACACCGAGCCTGCACATCATTTGGATGGACCTGCACCGAGAGCCGATCGCTGGCATCGAGAAACTTCACGAGTAACGGAAACTGATGCAGACGACGCTCGGTGCCACACAGGTCGCGGACGTGCGTCGCCATCAATTGCCGCAGCGTCCATCCGTCCCAAAAGCCACCTTCAACGACGCTCTGGTCGGTGCCGTGGTCGCACAATTCCCAACTCTCGGCGTAGTCGGATTCGGAGCCAATCGGCTTGCCCAATACACGGCCCAGCCGAGTGCCCCCCCAACGTATGCGTTTCAGCAGCGGACGAAAGCGAAGCGGTGTCATGGCAAATCCCAATTTCCAAAACCCAATGTCCAATCAATGACCAATGACCAATGACCAATGACTTCAAGCCGCCATTAGTCATTGGGATTTGGACGTTCCTTGGACATTGGGTTTTGGAAATTGGGATTTCACTTTCAAACGTACCGCGAAAGTCCCTCGCGTTCGGCCAATGCCACCAATTGCCGCACGGCATCCTCGTCCCCTTTGCGAGCGACGAGCGTGACATCCGGCGTGTGAACGACGATGCAATCCGACATGCCCGCCATCGCGACGAGATGATCGGGCGTTGTGCGGACGATGCAGCCGCACGTGTCGATGCCACAGAACGGGCCGTCGATCGTGTTGCCGCTGTCATCAGTGCCGAGCAGTCGCGGCAACGCCTGCCAACTGCCGACATCGTCCCACTCGAACGGTGCCTCGACGACACACACGTCCGACGCTCGTTCGAGCACGGCGTAGTCAATCGAGATCGACTTCAATTTCGGAAACTGCTCGGCCAATGCCTCCGGCCAATGATCCGTGCCGAGCGAATCGCTCAGCCGCATCAACCCGCCGTACAGATCCGGTTCATGATCGCGAAGAGCTTCCAGAATCCTCGAAGCGCGCCAGACGAAGATGCCGCAGTTCCAAAAGAAGGTCTCACGTTGCAGATACTCACGAGCCGTTTCGAGGTCCGGCTTCTCACGAAACGACGCGACCTCGAATCCTCCGCGCATTCGCCCCAACAAGTCCCCCCGTTCGATGTACCCGAAGCCCGTCGCCGGATACGACGGCGCGACTCCGAACAGCACCAGCCGACGCGAGTCTTCGTCGATCAACCCCACCGCGCGCTCGACCGCATCGCGAAATGCCTCCAGCGGCCGAATCACATGATCCGCCGGCATAACCAACATCACCGCGTCCGGATCGCGCTGCACCAATTCGAGCGCCGCCAGCCCAACACACGGAGCCGTGTTTCGTCCACAAGGTTCGACGAGAAAATGATCGCTCGCTAGTTGCGGCAGTTGTTCCCGCGTCTGTTCGACCTGTGCGGCGTTCGTGACGACGAACACTCGCTCCGCCGGCACCCACGGCTGGCACCGAGTCACCGTCTGCTGAATCAGCGTTTCGCGCCCCGCCAACGCCAGCAATTGTTTGGGTGTCCGCTTCCGGCTCTGCGGCCAGAACCGAGTCCCACTTCCCCCCGCCATGATGACTGCGTGCAACATGTCCGCTCATTCCACAAAACCAGCGTTGACGAACTCGCCACACATGTTCGGCCTGCGGTCAGCCACTCGTGCGTTCCAACCATGATTCATGGATCCAAGAACGCAACTGCCGCGCGGCCTCACACTCGAAACTGCCATTCTTATATTGGACGAACTGCGGTTTTAGCGTTGAATTCGGCAGTCGTGTCGTTGGTGCCGCCAAGAAATCGCGTACGCAACGATCACAGCGATGCTCGGCAATGAACGAAACAGGTCGGTCGCGCCAGCCACACCGCGACGTTGCCTCTTTGAAACCTGTCTGTCAGCCATACGGGAGAAGCGAGTTCTCGCTAGAGTGTGACGATGACCGCTCGCAAAGTGCGGGGACCGCCAACTCACGAGTCTTTTGGAACTTCTGGCCGCTCATGCGCTGGCTCTCATCGGCTGCGACGCCAAAGCTCTATCGAAGATCAAGCCTTAAGATACGGGTGAGCAACCTCTCGGAGATGTTGAAAATTCCGGACAATCGACGCATTAGCACGACGCGCCAGCCGGGATGCTCGTGAATCATCATCAAGTTCACGATGGGCTGATCGGAAAAATCCATATTGAACGATCCAACTCGGTTGCCGCCAGGCTTCGTGCATTATCTTTCCGGCTTCGGCACTCGGCGGTCGCCCGACGAGCCGGAGCCGCGTCGGCCTCGGCCACGTTTGGTTTTCTTTTGAGCGAGCGTGAAGCTGGGATTTTCGGAATCACCGGCGGCAACGGCTTGGCCGGTTTGGTTCTTGAGTTCGAGGATGCGGTCACGGAGTTGGGCGGCTCGCTCAAATTCCAGGTTCTGGGCGGCGGCGTGCATCTCACGTTCGAGTTCGTTGAGGAATTCTTGCGTGACGTACTGAGTCTCGCTGACTCCGACCGATTCGGTGATGACTCGTTGGGCGGCGATCTCTTCTTCGATGCCGCGCTTGATCGCCTTCTTGATCGTCTCCGGCGTGATGCCGTGCTCGGCGGTGTAGGCGAGTTGCAGTTCGCGGCGACGGCTGGTCTCGTCGAGCGCTTGCTGCATCGAGTCGGTGACCTTGTCGGCGTAGAGGATGACCTCGGCATTCACGTTGCGGGCACTGCGGCCGATGGTTTGAACGAGGCTCGTCGCGCTGCGGAGGAAGCCCTCTTTGTCGGCGTCGAGGATCGCGACCAGCGAGACGTCCGGGATGTCGATGCCTTCGCGAAGCAAGTTCACGCCGATGATCGCGTCGAACTTTTGTTCGCGGAGTTCGCGGATGACTTCGACTCGTTCGATCGCGTCGAGTTCGGAATGCAGCCACTTGCAGCGGACACCCTCTTCGACGAGGTAAGTCGTCAGGTCTTCGGCGAGCCGCTTCGTGAGCGTCGTTACGAGCACTCGTTCGTTCCGTTCGGCTCGTTTGCGGATTTCGTCCTTGAGATGCGGGACTTGTCCGCGGGCCGGCAGCACGTGTACCAGTGGATCGACGAGGCCGGTCGGACGGATGACTTGCTGCACGACTTCGCCGCCGGATTGTTCCAGTTCCCAATCGGCGGGGGTGGCCGAGACGAAGACCGCTTGGCCGCGCATCTTTTCGAACTCATCGAATTGCAGCGGGCGGTTGTCGAGTGCCATCGGCAAGCGAAAGCCGTGTTCGACGAGCGTTGTTTTGCGGGACTTGTCGCCGGCGTGCATCCCGCGGACTTGCGGCAGCGTGACGTGCGACTCGTCGATGAAGATCAGGAAATCTTTGGGGAAGAAGGCGAACAGTGTGTCGGGCGGCTCTCCCTTTTTGCGTCCGGCGAGTGCTCGCGAATAGTTTTCGATGCCGGGGCAGAAGCCGGTTTCGCGGAGCAACTCCATGTCGTACCGCGTTCGTGCCGATAAGCGTTGAGCTTCCAGCAGCTTGCCTTCCTGCCGGAATTGATCGAGTCGTTCGGCGAGTTCCGCTTCGATGTCCTCGACGGCGGCGGCGACTCGTTCTTGCGGCATCACGAAGTGCTTGGCCGGGTAGACGTACAACTCGTCGAGCCGCTTGGCTTCCTCGCCGGTCAGTGGGTTGATGACCGAGAGCCGTTCGACTTCGTCTCCCCACAGTTCGATGCGGTACGCGAATTCCTCGTATGCAGGCCAGACTTCGACGACGTCGCCGCGCACGCGGAACTTGCCGCGCGACGGTTCGAAGTCGTTGCGGTCGTATTGAATGTCGATTAGCCGCAGCAGCAACTCGTCGCGATCGACGCTGTCGCCGGGCCGTAGCGTGACCATCATCTCCAGGTAATCGCGCGGCGAGCCGAGTCCATAAATGCACGATACGCTGGCGACAACAATCACATCCCGCCGGCTGATGAGTGCCGACGTCGCCGCCAGCCGTAGCCGGTCGATGTCGTCGTTGATCGACGAGTCCTTCTCGATGTAAATGTCGCGCGCCGGGATGTACG
>SXGS01288504.1_pt1 | contig 22335 bp, 17 predicted proteins | sample 3174681 | NCBI WGS metagenome assembly SXGS01 (sample SAMN11356861, study PRJNA531348) | freshwater metagenome | isolation source: freshwater sample F1-80 | place: China: Fuxian Lake, Yuxi | collected 2017-12-25
CTTGGCGCGCGCCTTGGCGCCCTGCGCGCCGGGCGAATGGCCCGGACTCGCGGCGCTCGAGCCGGCGATCATCGCCGCAGAGGCGCGCGCGGTGCTCGACGAAGCGCGCATGGCGCGCCGAGCGATCCTGCGCGCCACCTTGGAGGCGCACATCGACGACCTCGAGCGCGGAGCGGGGTGGCAGGCGCTGGCCATCGAGGAGCGCGAGAGGCGCGCTTTCGAACCGGCGGCGGAAGAGCGCGAGGACCTGGCTCGCGCCAGTTGGCGCCACGAGGAGCTGGTCGCCGGACGCGCGGCGCTCGAGCGCGGCGACGACTCGGTGCTCGCCGAGCTGCGCACGCCGTCGTGGACCCTGCTCGAGGCGGCGCGCGCTGCGCGCGAGGAAGGCGCCTACGAACTGGCGCGCAGGTTGCTCGAGGGGCTGCGCGCGGACCTCGACGCCGATCCGCGCGCCCGCCAGTGGTTGTGGGGCATCGAGTTCCTGGCCGCGGTCGAGGCGAGTCTCGGCTCGACCTTGTCCGACCAGGGCGATCCGCGTCGCGCCCAGGCCGAACTCGAGACGAGCCTCGCGCGCCTCGAGGAGCTGGAGGCGTTGCTCGAGCGCCGTGGCGACGCGCCCTTGGTGCTGCGCGCCTTGCGCAACCAGCAAAGTTCCGTGCTCGTGTCGCTCGCCGTCAACGCCAATGTCAAGCAGCGCGATCCAAAGGCCGCGCTCGCTTGGTTCGAGCGCGCGTGGGCCTTGCGCAAGGACGAGACGATGCGCGTGCTGGCTGCTTGCTACAGGGCGCGCGCGGGCCGAGCCAGCGAGGCGCGCGAGCTGTTGGAGGGCGTCGCCTCGACGAGCCTCGTCCACTACAACCTCGCCTGCGCGTGGGCCCTGCTCGGCGAGCGCGAGCGCGCGCTCGAGGAGCTGCGCCGCGAGCTCGACGAGGGGCGCGCCGCGCCGGGCGCCATCGCGCGCCGCAAGGAATGGGCGCGCGCGGATCCCGACCTCGCTTCGTTGCGCGACGACCCGCGCTTCTCGACACTGCTGCGATGATGGAAGAGGCGCGGGTGGACGGGCGGGACGCGACGGCGAAGTTCGTCGCGGGCGAAGTCGTGCTGACCGGGCGCGGGCGGCGGCGCCTCTTGTCCGGGCACCCCTGGATCTTCCGCGACGATGTGGCGCGCGCCGACGCTAGACCTGGCGCCATCGCGCGCATCGTCGCGCCGCAGGGCGAGCTGCTCGGCCACGGCGCCTGGAGCGAGGCCTCCAAGATCTCCGTGAGGCTCGTGGCGCGCGGCAAGCACGAGCTCGGTCCGGACTTCTGGACGCGTCGCGTCGCGCAATGCGTCGCGCGCCGCGCCAAGCTCGGGCTGCTCGACCCGCGCGGCGCCTGCCGCCTGGTGGCGGGCGATGCGGACGGCTTCCCCGGCCTGGTCGTCGACCGCTACGCGGACGTGCTCGTCATCCAGTCGGGCACCCTGGCGGGGGACGAACTGCGCGAGCGCGTCGTCGACGCACTGGCGGCGCAGCTCGCCTTCCCGCTGCGCGCGGTGCTCGATCGTTCGGACGCCTCCGCGCGCAAGCTCGAGGGCCTCGACAAGCGCGTCGAGCTGATGCGCGGCGCCCTCGATGGCGAGGTCGTCGTCGAGGAGTCCGGCCTCGCCTACTCGGTCGACGTGCGCGCGGGCCACAAGACCGGCCACTACCTCGACCAGCGCGACAATCGCGTCGAGGCGGCGCGCCACGCCCGCGGAGAAAGCGTGGTCGACGCCTTCTGCTACGACGGCCTGTTCGGCGTGCGCGCCGCCCTCGCGGGAGCGAGCCGCGTCTTGTGCCTCGACCAATCCGAGGCCGCGTTGGAGCGCACGCGCGCCAACGCCGAGCGCAACGGCGTGCTGCACCTCGTCGCCACGGAGCGCGTCGACTGCATGGACGATTTGCGCGAACGCGTGCAGCGCGGCGAGCGCCACGGGCTCGTGATCGTCGACCCGCCCGCCTTCGCCAAGAATCGCGCGGCGGTGGCGGGTGCGGCGCGCGGCTACGTCGAGTTGAATCGGCGCGCCTTCGGGCTCGTGGAGGACGGCGGAGTCGTGGTCAGCGCCAGTTGCTCGTACAACATCGGCGCGGCCGACTTCCTCGACCATGTGCGCGAGGGCGCGCAGGCCGCCGGGGTCGAGGCGCGCCTGGTCGCCTCGCGCGGGGCGGCGCCCGACCATGCCGTGCTGCTCGGGCTGCCCGAGTCGGACTACTTGAAGTGCGTCTTCTGTCTCGCGAGCCGGCCCTGAGCGCCGGACCGCGGGCTGGCAAGCCCGGCCTCGGAGCTCGCGCTTCCAGCGCCGCTCGCCTGCATCCTGCGCGGATCGGCGTCGACTGGCGCCGGGGACGCCGGGAGGATGGAGCCGATGCGAACCCCGCTCGCTATCCTGTCCCGCCCATGGACCCGGCCTCCGCCTCGATCGCCTGCCTCGTCAACGGCGCGGCGTCGACGCTGCCTGCGGGCACGACGGTGGCGCGGCTGGTCGAACGCCTGGCGCTGCGGCCCGAAGTGGTCGCCATCGAGATCGACGCGCGGCTAGTGCCGCGCGCCGCGTGGAACTCGCGCGCGCTGGTCGACGGCGAGCGCATCGAGGTCGTGACGCTCGTGGGAGGCGGCTGAGCCGCGTGGCGCGAATCTTGGAGCACAGCATGATTCCCGAGCACGAAGCCGACCAGCCGCTGGTCGTGGGCGACACGACCCTGCGTTCGCGCCTCCTCGTGGGCACCGGCAAGTACAAGGACTTCGACGAGACGCGCCGCGCGCTCGAGATCAGCGGCAGCGACTGCGTCACCGTGGCGGTGCGTCGCGTCAACCTCGACGCGAGCAAGGGCCCGTCCCTGCTCGACGCCATCGACAGGTCGAAGGTCCACATCCTGCCCAACACCGCCGGCTGCTTCGACGCGCAGAGCGCCATCCGCACCGCCGAGCTGGCGCGCGACCTGCTCGGCACCAAGCTCGTGAAGCTCGAGGTGCTCGGGGACGAGAAGACCTTGCTGCCCGATCCGATCGGCACGCTCGAGGCGACCAGGGAGCTCGTCGCGCAGGGCTTCGACGTGATGGTCTACTGCTCCGACGATCCGCGCCTTGGCGTGCGCTTGCAGGAGCTGGGCGCCAAGAGCGTCATGCCGGCGGGCTCGCCGATCGGCTCGGGGCAAGGCGTGTTGAACCACAACGCGTTGCGCATCCTGTTGGAACTCGTGAGCGTGCCCGTGATCGTCGACGCGGGCGTGGGCACGGCGAGCGACGTCGCCATCGCCATGGAACTGGGCGCGCACGGAGTGCTCCTCAACACCGCCATCGCCGGCGCGCGCGAGCCGCTGCGCATGGCCGCGGCGATGCGCGACGCGTGCCGCGCCGGCCGCAACGCCTTCCTGGCCGGACGCATCGAGAAGAAGCTCTACGCCCACGCCTCCAGTCCCATGGCCGGTCGCATCCAAGGCGCGGGCGGATCGTGAGCCTCCAACTCGCCTCGATCGCGCAAGCCGCCGCCGCGAACCCGACGGACGAAGGCGGACTCGCTTCGGCCTCGCCACGCGCGCTGCTGGCCCTGGGCCTGCTGCTCGTCCTCGCCGCCGTCGCCGTGGCGCCGCTCGTGACGCACGTCTCGCGCCGCGCGCATCCGGGGCGCAACATCGTCTTCGCGCGCCATGGCTTCAGCCATGTCGCCGTCGTGGTGCTGGTGGTGCTGCTCGCCTCGACGCTCGCGGCGCCGCTCGTGGAGCGGGCTGGAGGCGGCTTGCTGGCGCAGCTCGTCGGCGGCGCCTTCGGGTTCGCCTGCGGCGTCGCCTACGTGGTGCACTCCCAGGTACGCCTCGATCCCGATGGTTGGCGCGCGTTGGGTCTGAGGCCCGGGACCAACCACGCCACCGCGTCGGCGGTCGGCCTCGGCTCGTGGCTGGTGTTCCTGCCGGCCTTCTTCGGACTCGGCTTCGTCTGGCTGTGGGCGGCGCGCACCTTCGAGCTCGGCGATGCCGCGCAGCCCATCGCGCGCGACTTCCTCGCGCTCGAGGCCGGCGAGCGCTGGCTGCCGCTGTTCCTCGGCATCGCGGTCGTGCCGCTGCTCGAGGAGCTGCTCTTCCGCGCGTTCCTGCAACCCTTGCTGGTGCAGAACCTGCGCGAGAAGGCTGGAGTGGCGACCTGCGCGGTGGTCTTCGGCGCCTTGCACGGCGAGGCGGCGTTCCTGCAGGTGACAGGACTCGCCATCGTGCTCGGCGCGGTCATGCTGCGCACGCAAAGCCTCGTCGCCGTCTGGGCCATCCACGCGGCGCACAACGGCCTCATGTTCTGGCTCATGTACAATGTGCCGCAAGTGCGGCGCTTCATGGACGCTTGAGCGTCGCTAGCACGACGATGCACATGGGTATCCAAGCTCGGCAAGTCCGGTTCCGGCGCCTCGGCGCCGCCTTCGCCGCCGACAACGCCACGATCGTGGGATCGGTCGAGTTGGGCGCCGACGTGGGCGTGTGGTTCGGGTGCGTCCTGCGCGGCGACGACGCGTCCATCACGATCGGCGCGCGCACCAACGTGCAGGACTTGACCATGATCCATGCCGACACGGGCGTACCCAACGTCATCGGCGCGGAGACGACCATCGGGCACCGTTGCGTGCTGCACGGCAAGCAGGTCGGGGACCGTTGCTTGATCGGCATGGGGGCCGTGCTGCTCGGGGGCTGCGAAGTAGGGGACGAGTCGATCGTCGCCGCTGGCGCCGTGGTGCGCGAAGGCTTCGTCGTGCCGCCGCGCACCTTGGTGGCGGGCGTGCCGGCGAAGATCCTGCGCGCCGTGACGGACGCCGAGGTGGAGATGATCCGTCGCTCGGCGCAAGGCTACGTCGACAAGGTCGCGCTGTACATCTGAGGCGCGGCTCTTGGATCAAGCGACCGAACTGGCCGGCGACGAGCTCGAGTGGAGCGCCAAGCAGGCGGCGCTGCGGCAGGCGCTGGCGCGGCACGCAGCGCTGGTGGTGGCGTACTCCGGAGGCGTCGATTCGAGCGTGCTGCTCGCCGCCGCGCGCGAAGTGCTGGGGACGCGCGCCAGCGCCGTGATCGCCGACTCACCTTCCTTGCCGAGGCGCGAACTGGAGTCCGCGCTGGCCTTCGCCCGATCCTTGGGAGTCGAGCCGATCGTGGCGCGCACGAGCGAGTTGTCCGACGAGCGCTACGCGGCCAATTCCGGCGACCGTTGTTATTGGTGCAAGAGCGCGTTGTTCGAGGCCATGGGCGCTTGGGCCGCGCGCGCGGGAGTCGCCACCATGGCCTTCGGCGAGATCCTCGACGACAAGCTGGATCATCGTCCGGGCGCGCGCGCGGCGCGCGAGTTCGGCGTGGTCGCGCCGCTCGCCGAGGCGCTTTGGACCAAGGCGGATGTGCGCCGCTACGCCTCCGCGCGCGGACTGGTCGTGGCCTCCAAGCCGGCCTCGGCCTGCTTGTCGTCGCGCTTGCCCGTGGGCACGCGCGTGACGCGCGAGCGGCTGGCGCGCATCGAAGCCGCCGAGGACGCGCTCAAGCAAGCCGGCTTGTCGGTGCTGCGCGTGCGCGACCATGGCGCGACGGCGCGCGTGGAGGTCGGCGTGGACGAGCACGCGTCCTGCGAAGCGCGTTGGCTCGAGTTGGAGCCGCTCGTGCTGGCGGCGGGCTTCGAGCTCGTCGAGCTGGCGCGCTACGTGCCGCCGCACGAGCGCGGACCGTCCCAAGGCTGAAGCGCCAGCCACGCGCGGTGATCGGCGCCTGGTGCGGCCACGCGTGGCGTGGGCTAGGATCGGCGCACGACCACCATGGACCGTGCTTCATCCTCGGCCGCGCGGGCTTCCTCGCGCCGCACGCTGCTCTTGCGCCTGTTCCTCTTGCACCTCGGCCTCGGCGTCGTGCTGCGCGCCGTGCTCTGGTTCGGTTTCCGCGATGGTGTCTGGGAACCGGTCGCGTTTCTCGGGGTGGTCGCGCTCGGCTTGCTGCGCGACGCGTGCGTGGCGCCCTTCTTGCTGGCGCCGGCGGCCGCCTTGCTCGGGTTCCTGCCGACGCTCCTCTTGTCGCGCGCTCGCATGCCGGCGCTGGTGTGCTTCGCCGCTTGCTTCGGCCTGTTGTTCGACGCGGTGGTGCAAGGATGCTTCTTCGAGGAATTCACCGCGCGCTACAACCATGTGGCGCTCGACTACGTGCTCTATCCGCACGAGGTGCTCGTGAACCTGCACGAGAGCTATCCGGTTCCAGCGATCCTTGCCGCCTGCGCGGCCGTGGCGGCCGCCGCCGCCTGGCTGTGGGCGCGCGATGCGCGCGCAGCGCGCGGCTTGTCGTGGCGCGGGCGCGCGGCTTGGAGCGGCGGCTGGATCGCCGCTTGCGCGGCGGGAGCGGGGTTGCTCGTGGCCTTGCCGACGAAGAGCTTCGCGGATCGCGCCGCCGACGAGTTGGCGCACAACGGGCACGAGCAGTTGTGGCGCGCCTTCGCCACGGCGGAACTCGACTACGCGGCCTTCTACAGGACGCTGCCGCGCGAGCTGGCAGACGCGCGCGCGCGCGCCACCATCGGCATGGACTCGGCGCAGCCCATGCGCCGCTTCACGCCGCGAAGGACGCCACGGCGGGATCTCGACGTGGTCATCGTGATCGAGGAGAGCTTCGGCAGCGACTTCTCGGCGTTCTACGGCGGAACGAAGGCCCTCACTCCGCGCCTCGACGAGTGGAGCCGGCGCGGGTTGGCGCTGAAGAACCTCGTCGCCGATGGCAATCGCACGGTGCGCGGGCTCGAGGGGATCTTGTGCTCGTTCCCGCCCTTGCCCGGGGACTCGATCACGAAGCGGCCGGCGACCGAGCATGTCGCGACCTTGGCCGAGATCTACGCCAAGCTCGGCTACGACACCGCCTTCGTCTACGGTGGACGCGGCATGTTCGACTCGTTGGAACCCTTCGCGTCGAAGAACGGCTGGAGCGAATTCATCGAGCAGTCCGACATGCCCGACGACGCGTTCTACACGGCGTGGGGCGCGGCGGACGAGTGGATCTTCGCGCGCTTGTTCGAGCGCCAGAAGCTTGCTCGCGCGCAAGGACGGCGCCTGTTCGCGACCATGTTGTCGGTCTCGAACCACAAGCCCTACCTGGTGCCGGAACGCGACACCCACCTCGAGACGCGCGTCGGCACGCGCGAGGGAGCGGTGGCGTACGCGGATTGGGCGTTGGGCCATTGGCTGGACCAGTGCCGCGACGAGGGCTTGCTGGAGGGCACGCTCGTGCTGGTCGTCGGCGACCATGGTGCTCGCGTCTACGGTGCGGAGTCGATCCCAGTCGGCAGCTATCGCATCCCGGCCCTGTTCCTCGCGCCCGACGCGAGCATGCAGGAACGCGCGATCGAGCGCTTGTGTTCGCAGATCGATCTGGCGCCCACCTTGCTCTCCCTCGCGGGCGTGTCGGCGACCGCGAGCTTCTTCGGCGAAGACCTGCTGGCCTCGCCCCCGGATGGCCCGGGCCGCGCATGGGTCATCCACAACAGGAACATTGGTCTCTTGACCGACGAGTGGATGGTCGTGCTGGGACTCCAGCAGGAGGTCAGCTGGTGGCGTCGTTCCGACAGGATCTCGGCGAAGCTGGAGCTCGTCGCACCGGGCGCCGTGCCTCCGCGGCTCTTGGGGATGCAGGACGACGCGACCGCCGTGTTCCAGCTGGCCGACGAGCTGTATCGCGAGCGGCGCCTCGGGGTCCTGGAAGCGCGGCGCGTCCTGTCCGCCGCGCGCTAGCCTTCGCGCGTGTTGCGCGCCGGTGCGCAGGCGGCGATACTGCCCAGGCGCCCGCGTGGCGCAGGAGAGTCCAGTGCCGCAACCCGCCGCAGCGCCTCAGACCCTCGGGGTCGCCCTCGTAGGTTCCAAGTTCATGGGCCGCGCCCATGCCAACGCTTGGGGCCAGGCCAACCGCTTCTTCGACCTTCCGCGCAGGGTGGCCTTGCGCACCGTCGCCGCGCGCGACGGCGACGCGCTCGACAAGTTCGTGGCGCAATGGGGCATCCCGCACGGCACCACCGATTGGCGCTCGATCGCCAAGGACCCCATGGTCGAGCTGGTCGACGTGGCGACCCCGAACGACTCCCACAAGGAGATCGCCATCGCCATGCTCGAGGCGGGCAAGCATGTCGCGTGCGAGAAGCCGCTGGCGGGCACCTTGAACGACGCGCGCGCCATGCGCGACGCCGCCAAGAAGCACCGCAAGAAGTCGCAGACCTTCGTGTGGTTCAACTATCGGCGCTGTCCGGCGTTGGGGCTGGCCTGGCAGATGATGCGCCAAGGCCTCGTTGGTCGCGTCTACCACGTGCGCGCGCAGTACCTGCAGAGCTGGGGCGGGCCGGACACGCCGCTCTTGTGGCGCTTCAAGAAGGGCGAGGCCGGCAGCGGCGCGCACGGCGACCTGAACGCGCACATCGTCGACATGGCGCGCTTCCTGCTCGGCGAGGAGCTGCAGGACATCCACGGCGCCGTCTCGCGCACCTTCGTGCAGGAGCGCGCGATCCCGGGCAGCGACAAGAAGGGACGCAGCGACGTCGACGACGCGGTCGTGTTCCTGGCGAGCTTCCAGTCGGGCGCCATCGCCACCTTCGAGGCCACGCGCCTCGCGGCTGGCCACTTGAACGCCAACCGCATCGAGGTCAACGGCGAACTTGGTTCGCTGCGCTTCGAGTTCGAGTCGATGAACGAGCTGTGGTGGTGCGACAACCGCGAGGATCCGCGCACGCGAGGATGGAAGCGCATCGTCGCCACCAGCGCGGCCGGCATGCACCCTTGGGCCGGATCGTGGTGGCCGGACGCGCATGTGCTCGGCTACGAGCACGGCTTCGTCAACATGGCGGCCGACGTCGTCGGGGCCTTGTGCGGAGTCGAGCCGCAGGTGCCGCTCGCCGACTTCGAGGACGCCTACCAGACGCAGCGCGTGCTGGAGGCGGCCATGAAGAGCGCCAAGGAGAAGTGCGCCATCCGCATGGCGGAGATCAAGTGACCGACCGCGAGTGCGCGGCCCACGCGGCCGCGGCGAGGAACCATCCACGATGAGCCGTCCCGTCTGCTTGTTCACCGGCCAGTGGGCCGATCTGCCCCTCGAGACCCTCGCCGCCAAGGCCAAGGCCTTCGGCTACGACGGCTTGGAGCTCGCGTGTTGGGGCGACCACTTCGAGGTCCAGCGCGCCCTGAAGGACAAGCAGTACTGCTTGCGGAAGTGGGAACTGCTGGCCGACCACGGCCTCGCCTCGTTCGCCATCAGCAACCATCTCGTCGGCCAGGCGGTGGGGGACCTCGTCGACGAACGCCACCAGTCGATCCTGCCCGAGCATGTGTGGGGCGACGGCCAGCGCGAAGGGGTCCGCAAGCGCGCGCAGAAGGAGATGATCGACACCGGTCGCGCAGCGCGCAAATTCTTCGACGCCGCGCCCGTGTCCGTCCAGCAGCGGCTGAAGCAGACGGGGAAGACGGTGGTCGTGGGCTTCACCGGCAGCCCCATCTGGCACTACGCCTACGCCTTCCCGCCGCTGCCGAAGGGCGCGATCGAGGCAGGCTTCAAGGACTTCGCCCGCCGCTGGCGGCCGATCTTCGACTCGTACGAGAAAGAGGGCGTGTGGTTCGCCCTCGAGGTGCATCCGACCGAGATCGCCTTCGACATCAGCAGCACGCAGCGCGCGCTGGAGGCGGTCGGTCACCACCCGCGCTTCTGCTTCAACTTCGATCCGTCGCACTTCGGCTACCAGGGCGTCGACTACCTCGAGTTCCTGCGCCGCTTCGGCGACCGCGTGGTCAACGCGCACGTCAAGGACGTGTGGTGGTCGCCCACGCCGACCCTCGCCGGCACCTTCGGCGGGCATGTCGACTTCGGCGCCGATGGACGCAACTGGGACTTCCGCTCGCCCGGACGCGGCCGCATCGACTTCGAAGGCATCATCCGCCTCCTGAACCACGCCGGATACCAGGGCCCGCTCACCGTCGAGTGGGAAGACGCCATGATGGACCGCGAGCACGGCGCGACCGAGGCGGCGGCCTTCGTGCGGCGCCTCGACTTCCCGCGCAGCTCGCGCGCCTTCGACTCGGCCTTCAGCGAGTGACCACGCGCGACGCGCGCTCCGAACCGGGGCGCGCGTCGCGCACTCCCCCCCAGACCAGGCCTCTCCGCGGCATCACCGGCCACGACCATGAACCAGACAGACTTCGGCGTGCGAGCCCGGCTATCGGGCATGATGTTCCTCCAATACGCCATCTGGGGCGCGTGGCTCCCGATCCTGTGGCCGTACCTCGCCGGAGTGCGCGGCTTCAAGGCCGACGAGATCGGCGCCATGTTCATGGTGGGCGCCGTGGGGGCGCTGCTGGCTCCCTTCGTCGCCGGGCACATCGCCGACCGCTTCTTCTCCACGCAGAAGTTCGTCGGCCTGCTGCACCTCTTGGGCGCGCTGCTCATGTGGCAGCTCGCCGCGATCGAGACCTACTGGGGCTTCCTGTGGTTCTCGCTCGTCTATTCGATCCTCTACTGCCCGACGATGCCGTTGACCAACGCCATCGCCTTCCACCACCTCAAGGACCGCGACAAGGAGTTCGGCCAAGTGCGCTTGTGGGGCACCATCGGCTGGATCGCGGTCGGCATCGCCGTCGGGCAGTGGTTGCTGCACCACCACACGCCCGTCGGAGCGACCGAGGACATGGTCGCCAAGGCGCAGGACCTCGGTCGCGCCGACGCGTTCAAGCTGAGCGCGGTCCTCGGCGCCTTGATGGGCCTCTACTCCTTCACCCTGCCCGACACGCCGCCGCGCAAGGACGCCGGTCGCAGCGCGATCGGGGCGGCCTTCGCCGAGGTGCTGTCGAACCGCGCGCTGCGCGTGCTGTTCCTCGTCTCGATCCCGATCTCGTGCATCCACCAGTTCTACTTCGTGCACACTTCGGGCTTCCTGTCGACCTTCCAGACCAAGGCCGCCGATTCGATCAACGACATCTTCGGCGTGGGGGGCGGAGGCTTGATGACGATCGGGCAGATGTCGGAGATCGTGGTCATGGCGTCGATGCCGATCCTGGCGCGGTCCTTGTCGAAGAAGCACATCCTCGTGCTCGGTTGCGCGGCCTACGCGGCGCGCATGGCTGTCTTCGCCTACATCGACCATGTGCCCGTCGCGGCGCAGCTGCCCGTGGCCATCGTCGGCGTGGCCATGCACGGCTTCGTGTTCTGCTGCTTCATCTTCGTGGCGTTCATGATCGTCGACGAACAGACCGGGTCCGACGTGCGCGCCAGCGCCCAGAGCCTCTACAACCTGGTCATCGTCGGCATCGGCGTCATCGCCGGCAGCTGGATCTCGAGCAAGGTCGCGCTCATCGCGCAGGGCGCGTCCGAGACGCTCGTCTACGCGGATCGCGCCCAGACCGCCGTGCTGTTCGGCGTGCCGATGTGGGCGTCGCTCGCCTGCCTCGTGCTCGTCGTGCTCTTCTACCCCTCGACCTCCGCCAAGCGTCCGCAAGCGTCATGATCACGCTCGTACTCGCCCTGCCCATCCTCCAAGGCCTGCCGGCGCCGGAGCGCGCGGCGGATCCGTTCGTCTTCCGCTCGGTGCTCGACCGGCATGTCAGGATCGCCACGGCGGCGCTGCACGATGAAATGTGGTGCGCCTGGGACGCCACCACCTGCGGGCTGCGCAAGGCCTGGCGCGGAGGCGTGTTGTTCGAAGGCACGGTCTGGACCAGCGCGCACGGCCCGCAGCCGACCACGCGCGGCACGACCTTGATGGAGGGCTTCGACGGACCGGTTTGGAGCGCCATCCGCATCGTGCGCGATCCCTCGAAACCCGACTCGCGGCTCGAACCCATCGGTTGCAAGGCGCGCTGGCGCGGGCACGAGGTCGTCAAGGGCCGGCTCGTGCTCAAGTACGCCATCGACCTCGAGGATGGCCGCAGCATCCTCGTCGAGGAGCGACCCGAGTTCGTGCGCCCCGAGCACCTCTTCAGCGCCGAGCGCATGGACGAGCTCGAGTTTCGTGGTCCGCAGTCGGGATTGTGGCGCCAGTGGCGCGTGGCCGATTGCCCGGAGGACGTCGCGTTGCAGGTGCTGGTGCGCCGCGACTCCAGCGGACGCTTCTTCGTCGACGAGGCCGTCGCGCAGGACTCGATCAAGGATGTCGCCGACGAGCGCGGCGTCGTGGTCGAGACGCGCATCGAGAGTCGCATCACGCTCGGCAAGCCCTTCCCGATCGGCAACGTCTACCAGTTCTGGCTGCTGCCGCAGGCTGGGCCCGCGCCCGAGGAGGGCAAGTAGCCATGTGGATGCGTGGACTCGCCATCGTCGCGTGCATCCTGCCCGCGCTCGCCGCCCAAGCGGTGGATGAGCGCGGCCCGGGCCTGGCCCTGCGCGCCTACTACCTCGGCGAACCGCTGGACGAGCTGCTGCCGCTCGTCGCCGGCCAGACCCCCAACGTGTCGCGCATCGTGCCGCAGGTCGACTTCGAGGATGCCGAACTGGGCGGACTCGAGGACTTGTTCCTGCTCGAGCTCGATGGCTGGCTCGTGGCGCCGGTCGCCGGCGAGTACGAGCTGCGCCTCGTCAGCGACGACGGTTCGGAGCTGCTGCTCGACGGCGCCAAGATCGTCGACCACGACGGTCTGCATGGTCCCTTGGCCAAGACCGCGCGCGTGCGGCTCGACGCGGGACCGCGCGCCTTGAAGTTGCGCCACTTCGAGTGCTACGGCGGCTGGGCGCTGCGCCTCGAATGGCGTCCGCCGGGCGCGGCCGACTTCGTCGTCGTGCCCGAGTCCGCGCTGCAATGCGTCAAGGGCGACGTGAAGGTCGTCGCGCCGGGCAGGAAGCGCGTGCTGCGTCCGCTTTCGAAGTCCTCGCCGGGCGATGGCCAACCGCTCGCCGGCGTGCATCCCGCCTTGGCGCTTTCGCAGGCGCGTCCCGAGGACTTCAAGCCCAAGGTCGCGGGCTTGGCGTTCCTCCCGGATGGTCGCTTGCTCGTCTCGACCTGGGATCCGGAAGGCGCCGTGTGGATCCTGGACGGCGTCGCGTCGGGTGATCCGGCGCGCATCACGAAGAAGCGCTTCGCGGCGGGCCTGGCCGAGCCCCTGGGCTTGTGCGTGGTCGGCCAGCGCGTGTTCGTCTGCCAGAAGCAGGAGATCACCGAGCTGATCGACAAGGACGGCGACGAGGTCGCCGACGAATACCGCTGCGTCAGCTCGGACTTCGAGGTCAGCCCCAACTTCCACGAGTTCACCTTCGGCCTGGTCGCGAAGGATGGCTGGTTGCACGCGAATCTGGCCATCGCCATCGATCCCGGCGGCAAGAGCACGGATCCGCAGGTGCCCGGGCGTGGACGCTCGATCCGCGTCCACATGGACACGGGCGAAGTGCAGACGGTCGCGCACGGGCTGCGCACGCCCAACGGCATCGGTCCAGGTCCCGATGGGTCGATCCTCCTGACGGACAACCAAGGCGATTGGCTGCCCTCCAGCAAGCTGCTGCGCCTGCGCGATGGCGCCTTCTACGGATCGCGCGCCGTGCTCCGGGAAGCGGCGGCGAACTTGCCCGTCGACCCGCCCGTGGCGTGGTTGCCGCAGAACGAGATCGGCAACTCGCCCAGCCAACCTGCGCTGCTCCCCGAGTCCTTCGGCCCGTACGCCGGCCATGTGGTGCACGGCGACGTGACGCACGGCGGGTTGAAGCGCGACGTGGTCGATGTGGTCGATGGTGTCTGGCAGGCCAGCGTCTTCCGCTTCACGCAAGGCCTCGAGGCCGGCTCCAATCGCGTCGTCGTCGGACCCGATGGCGCGCTGTACGTCGGCGGCATCGGCTCCACGGGCAACTGGGGCCAGGAGGGCAAGCTGCGCCACGGCTTGCAGCGCCTCGCCTACGCCGGCCCGGCGCCCTTCGAGATGCGTTCGCTCCGCGCGATGACCGGCGGTCTCGAGATCGAGTTCACCAGCGCCTTGGCTCCAGGCCAAGGTTGGGACGCGCGCGGCTACCAGATCGCGCAGTGGCGCTACGAGCCCACGGAGCAGTACGGCGGACCCAAGCTCGACGAGGAGGTGCTGGCGGTGCGCCGCGCCAGCGTCTCGAAGGATCGCGCGCGGGTGCACCTCGAGATCGACGGCTTGAGGGAGGGCCGCGTCGTCCACGTGCGCCTCGTGGGCGGCCAGCGCGACGAGGACGGCCGCCGGCCGTGGACGAGCGAAGGCTGGTTGACCTTGAACAAGTCGCCCGGCGACCGGCCGCTGGAGCTGCGCGATGCGCCGCGCTTCGAACGGAACCAGTTGTCCGCGGCGGAGGCCGAGCAGGGCTTCGAGCTCCTGTTCGACGGCGCGTCCCTCGAGCAGTGGAAGGGCCACCAGAAGGACGCTCCTCCCGCCGGCTGGGTCGTGGAGGACGGCGAGCTCGTCTGTCGTGGCGGAGGCGATCTGGTCACGCGCGAGTTCTATGGCGATTTCGAGCTGCGCCTCGAATGGCAAGTGTCGCCGGGCGGCAACAGCGGGATCTTCTTCCACGTGTCCGACGCCCACCCGCATGTGTGGGAGACGGGTCCGGAGATGCAGATCCTCGACAACGACAGGCATCCGGACGGTCGCGAGCCGGCGACTTCCGCGGGCGCCAACTACGCGTTGCACGCGCCGCAGCGCGATCTGACCCTGCCGGTGGGCTTGTGGAACGAAGCCGGCATCCTGTGCCGCGATGGAGTCGTCGAGTACCGCCTCAACGGTGAAGTCTCGGCGCGCTTCGAACTCGGCTCCGAGGAGTGGCGCGCGCTCGTGGCCGCCAGCAAGTTCGCCTCCATGCCTGGCTTCGGCCGCTTCCGACAAGGCCGGATCGCGTTGCAGGACCACGGCGATCCGGTCCGTTTCAGGAACATCCGCATCCGGCGGCTGTGAACGCGCCAAGGCCGCGCGCACCGTCAAGGAATCTTGACGGTGCGACGCGTGCGCATCCAGCGGACTTGACAGGCGCGCGCCCGGGCTGGGAGCATCTTCGGGCCATGCAACGCCCCACCAGCGCTCCGCCGCGCGTCGCGGCGGGATCCGCGCGGCTCTTCTACGCCTTCGACGTGGGAGCCGCCATCGACCTGGAGGCGGCGCAGCGCGCCTTGGCGGGCGAGGCGGCGCTGGAGAAGATCCGCCACAAGGGCCACGCGCCGCGGCACGCGCAGTTCGATCCGCCGCCGCTGCTCGTGCTGCGCGACATGCCCGCCATCGAGGTCGCGGGGCTGCGCACTTTGCCGCAGGTCGAGGTGACCTTGTGGGACTTCGGCGGCGTCACGGTGGCCTTCGAGGCGCCCATCGTCGGCTTCGACCTCGAGGAGCTCGCTGCCTGCGCGACGCGGCTGGCGAGCGACGATCGCGCCCAGGACGCCGCGCGCGCCCTGCTCGAGCGGCTGGTCGCGGCGTTGCGCCATTGCATCGACCATCCTTCGCTGGCCGAGCAGGAGGAGGACTACGTCGTCTGGGAGGTGCGAGCCTTCGAGGAACGACTCGCGCCCGACGAGCTGCTTGCGGGCCACGAGAGCGTCGTCGCGCGCATCCTGCGCGCCGAACCGGACGAGTTGTCCGACCAGGAGGTGCGCGAAGCCGTCGAGACCGTCGTGCGCTTCGGGACGCGAGACCTGGCGATCGTGGACTGGAACGGCGCCTTCCTGCTCGATCCCGAGCCGGCGGACACGCTCGCGGTGCTCGAGTTCGCCAATCTGGAACTGCTCGAGTTGCGCTTCCTCGACGATCGCCTCGACAAGGCGCTCGACCGCGCCTACGCCACGCTGCAACATCCGCGATCGATGTGGCGCATCTTCCAGCGCGAGCGCACGCGGCGCGAGATCGCCGCCGTGGCGCGCCTGCAGATCGACGCGGCGCTCTTGTACGAGCGCGTGGACAACGCGCTCAAGCTGCACGGCGACCAGTATCTGGCGCGCGTGCACCGCGCGGCGGGGGAGAGCTACGGCTTCGCCGAGTGGCACCACAGCGTGCAACGCAAGTTGGAGACGATCGAGCGCGTGCACGAGAAGGTCCATGGCGAGGCCGCCGACCTGCGCATGGAGACGCTCGAGTGGATCGTGATCCTGCTGATCGCGGGGGAGATCCTGCTGTCCTTGTCGGGGATCTTCGCGCACTGAGTCGCGCGTCCGGCTCAGGAGCCGTGCCGCGCGCGACCTTCGCGCTCCCACCACGAGAGCCACTGCTTGCTGGTGTCCAGGCGCAACTCGACCAGGCGCGAGAGCGCGGAGCGCACCGCCATTGCTTCTTGGGCGCGGGCCTCGAGCGTCGCGCCCGCGGAGACCACCGCCACTTCGAGCACCGAGCCCTCGACCAGCGTGCCGATTGCGGGGTCCGCGACGGCGGAGAACTGCGCCACTTCGACGTCGAAGTCGGCCACGTAGGCACGTTGCGTCCCGAAATACGCGTGTGCTCGCGGCGGTCGCGTCGCCGCGGACGCGCCGGCCGGCGCGGCGGGTTGCGCCAGCCGCGCGACCAAGGCAGGCACCGCCGCGGAATAGCCCATGTGCCCCAAGGCTTCGGCCGCGCGTTCGCGAAGGAGCGGCGAAGGCGATTCCGCCAAGGCCCTCTCGAAGGGCGCGATGACCGACGCGTCGCGCGCGCACGCCAACATGCGCGCCGCCGCGCGCCGCGCATCCGCCGACGGGTCGAACATGGCGTGCATGGCCGCTTCGCGACGCGCCTCGCCCGGGAAGCACCTGCGCAGGGCGAGCATGGCGAAGGTGCGGCGCGCCACGACGGTCGAGCCCAGCTCCGCCCGCAGTCGCGAGCTCAGCGCGTCCTTGTCGACGGCCGCGGCCAACTTGCGCGCCACGGCTTCGCGGGCGCCGGGCGGCAGCGTGGGGCCGAGCTCGAGCAACCGCGCGAGGTTCGCCGCGTCGCGCGCGTCGGGCATGAGCAGCAGTTCATGTTCGGCGACCACCGACAAGGCCAGCGGCTCGTCCGGCCTCGCACGCAGCACGAAGTCGAGCTCTTCGAGCGCCTCGACATGCAGCCCCGACTCCGCCGCGCGTCGCGCGGAGGCCACCGCCGCCTTCCACTCGCCGTCGCGCCCAGCCGCGGCCCGCAGTACGCGGCGCGCCTCGCGCCATTCCAAGAGCGCCTGTGCCTCGTCGCGCGCCGACGCCACCTGCCCGGCGGGCAGCAGCTGCCACCCAGACGCGGTCTTGAGCGACCATCGCCCCGATTCCTGCTTGCAAACGACGCGCACCTTGGCGCCATCGCGCAGCTGCAAGATGCGCCGTTCCGCCGGCAAGTCGTGGGCGGAGGCGAACGTGGGGAGCAGCAGGCCGATGGAGAGCAGCAGGGAATGCATGGTGTGCTGGGCCTTCGAGCAAGCGGCGTGCCGAGCGCGGTTCGCCGGGTGCATTGTGCCGCGGAGGCTCGCGGGGCGCATCCCCGCGAGACGGCCTTTCCGCGGCGGGACGACCCTGCCTCGCTCCCGGAGCAGGCGCACATGTGCGATGTGCGCGATCGCACGCAGCGAAGCACTACCCATCGGCGCCGCTCGGAACGCGCAGTACCATCCCTGCATGCTCGCCTTCCTGTGCGCCGCCTTCGCGCTCCAAGGTCCGAACTTCCCCGTCGAATCCCACGCGCGCGTCGCCCCGTCGGATGGGCGACTCGTGGTGGGCGACGAACGAGATGAGTGGATCGCGCCCTTCTCCACCACCTTGGCGTGGCGCGAGCTGCTCGTCTCCTGGAACCTCGATGTGGAAGACGGCGCTGGCGCGGTCGTCGAGCTCGCCGTCGAGCATGGCGAAGAGCGCAGCGGCTGGCTGCACCTCGGCGAGTGGGGCGTCGCGCCATCCACGCGCGCGCCGCTCGAGTCGAACCTCGGCACGGTCGAGGTCGATTGGTTCAAGCCGAAGCAGCCCTTGTCCGCCGCGCGCGTGCGCGTGCGCGCGCACGGCAAGCCCGGCGCCGTGGTGCGCGTGGCGCGCCTCGACCTCGTCGCTTCGGACATCGCCGCGCGCCGCCCCGCGTCCGCCGCGCCGTCCACCCTCGACCCGCGCGATTGGCGTCGTCGCCTGGACGTGCCTTTCCTCTCGCAGCGCTCGGCTGGAGCGGAGATCGCCTCGCGCGTGTGCTCGCCGACCTCGACCACGATGCTGCTCGCGTGGCGCGGCGTCGATGTCGAACTCGAACGCTTTTGCGCGCTGGCCTACGACCCCGTCAACGACATCTACGGCAACTGGCCGCGCAACGTGCAGGCGGCTTGGACCCTCGGCGTCCCCGCGCGCCTCGCGCGTTGTTCGACTTGGGGCGAGGTCGAATCCCACATTGCCGCCGGCCAGCCCCTGGTCGTGTCCATCCGCGCCAAGCAGGGCGAACTGGCTGGCGCGCCATACGAGAGCACCAACGGCCACCTGCTGGTGCTCGTCGGCTTCGACGACGAAGGCCGGGTGCTCGCCAACGATCCCGCCACCAGCGATCCAGCGCGCGGCCGTTGCACCTTCAGTCGCGCCGACATGGAGGTGGTGTGGATGAATCGCGGCGGCCTCGCCTACGTGCTCATGGAGCGCCCCGCCGCCGAAGCAGGTCGCTGAGTCCCTGCACCGAATTCCGCGCCATCGCACGCCCCGCCACCAGTGCGTCGATTCCCGTCGGGGCCGCTAGCGCTGGAAGGCCGGCAAGAGCCCCGACGGCAGCAGCAGCACCAGCGAGTCCATGCTGGTCGCGTAGGCGTCGCCGAAGCGTTCGTCGCGGAAGCGGCCGTCCTCGGCTTGGCGCTGGAGCGCGGCTTGCACCGCCGCGCGTCGCCATTCGAGCCATGGCGACTGGTCCTCGAGTTGCCACAGGGCTTGCGCCAAGTACAGGCTCTCGTAGCGCGGACAAACCACCAAGCGCGCCGCTTCCGGCGCGTCGGGCAGCTTGCGCAACGCCAGCGCGCGCGCGATCCAGTCGTGGCCTTGGCGCAACTGGATGCCGGAGTACGAGCCTGCGTTCTGCAGGACGCCGATGCCGGCCGCGGTCAAGGCCACGGAGACTTGCTTGTCGCCGATCGCGTAGGCGAAGGCGCCATCCTCGCGACGCGTGCGGCGCAGGTAGGCGAGCGCGCGCTCCACGACGACCGCATCGACGCCCACGCCCACGTCCCGCGCCCCGCGCAGGGCTTGCACGGCGCACACCGTCAGCGAGCTCTCGTGGCCGCCGCCGCGTTCGGGCTCGTACCACCAGCCACCTTCGACTCCCTGAGCCCTCAGCAGGAGTTCGACCGCCTCGCGCAGCGCGCCCTCCACGCGCGCGCCGAGGTCGTCCTTCCTCGACATCGACCACGCCTGCGCCAGCGCGAGCGTCGCGTAGCAGTGCCCGTGCATGCGCGATACGAGGTCGCCCGGGCGCGAGATCCAGCCGCGACGCGGCGATTCCGTCGTGCGATCGCTGCACGCCACGAGCCATTCGATCGACCGCCTCAGCTCCGCGCCATGCTCCCCGCGCCCAGGAGTCGCTCCGCCGGCCATCCACGCCAGCGCGCACAGCGCCGTGGTGGCGACCGGCGCATGGCCCGCCGCTTCGGCGCGCGAAGCCCCACCGGCCACGCCGGTGGAGGAGAAGCTGCCGTCGGGATCCTGCTCCTTGGCGAGCCACGCCAAGGACCGCGCGGCCGCCGTCCGGGCGCGTTCCTCGAGTTCGTCGACGGGCACGCTGGCCTTTTCCCGCGCCGGTGTCGACTGGTCCTTGGCGCGCTCCGAGCGACCGGGGGTGCTGTCAAATTCCTTTGACAGATCGGCCGTGGCCGCCGGCGGCGGCTGGCTCCACAGCAGCGCCGCGCACAGGAGGATCACGGGTTCTTCGACAGCCTGCGGTAGTAGCCGTCGATGGCGTCGCGGTAGCGCGGCGGCAGGTCGCGGCCGCCCTGCGTGCGGAACACGTCGCGCGCGTGCACGGGCAAGTCGCCCCAACGATCCGCGCCATCCGAGCCCTTGCTGCCGGCGCCCAGCGGATCGCCGCCTGGGTCGGAGCCCGGACGCGAGGTGCCGGCATCCGCGCCCGCCTGGCGCGGATCGCGCGGGCGCGATTGCCCACCCGGAGTCGGTCGCTGGCCTTGCTGCTCGCCGGCGCGGTTCTCTTGTTGGCCCCCTTGCTGCTGGCCGCCTTGCTCCTGCCCGGCCTGCGGGCGCTGCGCTCCCTGTCCAGGGCCTTCGGGGGTGGCCTCGCGCTGCGTCGATTGCTCGCTGCGTCCGGAGAGGGGCGAAGAGGAGCCGTCCCCGTCCTGTTGCCCTTGGCCTTGCCCGCCAGAGCTTCCACTCGAGCTCCCGCCGCCACCGCCGCCGCCCTGCTGTCCGGCTTGCCGGGCCAGGTCTAGCAGGCGATCGATGTCGGCCTGCACCTTGCGCGAGTTGTCGGCCGTCTGGCGCAGCAACTCATCCATGCTGGACAACCCGGCGTCGCGCAGCTTCTTCGTGTCGCCCGCGGCCGCGTCGGACAGCAGCTTGTCGATCGCCTTGAGCTGCTGCTCGACCTCGCCGAACAAGCGCAGCATCTCCGCCTGCCCGTCCTCCTGCTGTCGTGAAAGGCGGCGCGGCGGTTCGTCCTGACGCGCGTGCAGCACGGTGGCGGGCAAGCACAAGCACAACCAGATCCAAGCCTTCATCGCCCTCCTCCTTCGCCATCCTCGTCGCCGCCGGCCGGTTCGATGCGCACAGGCGGCGCTCCTTCGGCGCCGGGATCCGGCACCCCCAAGCGCCTGCGGAAGGCGACGAACAGATCGCTGGTGCGCTCGTGGCGCCGGGCCAAGCGGCCTACATCCTCGAGCAGCAGGGGATCGATCCCGTCGACCTCCTTCAGCTCCGGATGCAGCGCCAGCAGGCGTTCGATCGACTCCATCACGTCGACCTCCATCTTCCTCAGCAGCTTCAGCTCGGCTTCGTCCGGCACCAGGCGGTTCTCGCCCTGCTGCTGCTGCTGCTGCTGGCCCTGTTGCTCCTGTTGTTCTTCTTCGCGCCGGCGGTCCTTCTCGGCTTGCAAGGCCGCGTTCATCCAGTCGAGGTCCTGCTTCACATCCTGCTGCAGCGCTTGCACGCGCTCGCCGGATTGCCAGTCGCCCTCCTCGGTCATGAGCGCCGCGATGCGCTTGAGGTCTTCCTCGACGCGCGCGAACACGCTTTGGAAGACCACCGAGCCCTCGTCGCCGATCGACTTGGCCAATTCAGCGCTCTTCTTGGCTAGTGCTTCCTCGGCCCGCGCGATCTTGCGCAAGCGCAGCTTCTGCGCGTGGGTGGCGCGCTGCGCCTCGCCGCGCGCCTGGTCGAGCTCCGACAGCGCAGCCATCTCCGCGATGTGCCCTTCGAGCAGCTTCTGCACCTCCTCGGAGATCTGGAAGAGCAGCTCCTCCTGCCGCAGCTTCTGGTACTGCTCTTCGCGTTCGGCGATCTCCTGCGCAGCCTCCTGGATGGCTTCGCGCGCCTCCTGCTCGGCTTGTTGGGCGCGGTCGAGGTCGCCCTCCTGCAAGGCTTCCTCGGCTTCTCGAGCCGCCTGCTGGGCGCGTTGCAAGGCCTCGCGCGCTCCTTGCGCGTCGCGTTCGTCGGCCAGTCGCGCCAACTCGAGCAGTTGCTTGCGAATGCGCTCCTGCTCCTGACGCTGGCGTTCGGCTTCGGCCTGTTGCGCCCCGTCGCGCGGCTTGGCGCCGGAGCCGGCCGCTTGTTGGGCGCGCTCCAAGGCTTGCGAAGCCTGCTCCTGCGAACGGGCCGCCGAGCCCATGTCGCCTTGTTGCAGGGATTGCTGCGCGGAGTCCATCGCTTGGCGGGCTTCCTGCAAGGCTTCGCTGGCGCCTTCGCGGGCTTGTTGCGGAGTCGCTTGCGATTGCTCCGACTGGCGCGCGAGGCGCTCGGCTTCTTGCTGCAAGGTCGCCTGCGCGGCGCGCAGCTCGTTGCGCGCAGCTTGGTCGCCGCCCTGCGCACGGGCGCGCGCCAAGGCTTGTTGCGCCCGCTGCAAGGCGGCTTCCGCCGCCTCGGCGGCCTGCGCGGCCGCGGCGGGTTGTTCCGCAGCCGCGGCCTGAGCTGCGCGTTCTTGCGCCGCTCGCGCCTCCTCCAAGGCGGCCTGCGCCGCTTGCGCGGCATCGGTCGAGGCCTGCGGAGTGGCTTGCAACTGCTCGCCGAGGTCCTGCGTTTCGTTGGCGGCGCCGCGCTGCGATTCCTCCAACGCCGCGCCCAAGCTCGCTGCTTCGTCAAGCAGCGACTGCAACTGCGCCCGAGCCACCTCCGCCTGCGCGCGGGCCGCCTCCGCGTCCTGCGCTGCCTGTTCCGCGTTCGGCTGCTCCTGCTGCGACCCGCTCTGCTGCGACCCGCTCTGTTGCGATCCGCTCTGTTGCGATCCGCTCTGTTGCGATCCGCTCTGCTGCGATCC
>SXGS01473240.1_pt1 | contig 22335 bp, 14 predicted proteins | sample 3174681 | NCBI WGS metagenome assembly SXGS01 (sample SAMN11356861, study PRJNA531348) | freshwater metagenome | isolation source: freshwater sample F1-80 | place: China: Fuxian Lake, Yuxi | collected 2017-12-25
AGGCGTGACCGTCGGGACGAGCGAACTGGAAGAGGTCCGGCTACTGACGCAAGAGTTCCACGGAGAATGGAACTATGTCATCCTGCCGAAGGCTGAATGTCCGGAATGGAATGACGCGGTTGTTGTTTGACGGGCCCTTACGGGTGCGAGGCCCGTCCCTCGCGAGCGTCCGGAGGAGATTCACATGTCTCGACGAAAGCCGAACGGCTTTACCCTGATTGAGTTACTGGTTGTCATCGCCATCATCGCTATCTTGGCATCCATCCTGTTCCCCGTGTTTGCTCAGGCGCGAGAGAAGGCTCGAGCCACGATGTGCCTGAGTAACCTGAAGCAGATCGGTATGGGCCTGGGGATGTATACCCAGGACTACGACGAGCACCTGGCCGGGTTCATCAACTACCCGGGCGCCATCACAGCGCCCCGTTCCCGCACCTGGCGTGACCTCGCGGAGCCCTACATCAAGAACGGCAAGGTTCGCGATTGCCCGTCCCACTCCGGCACGCCTTATGATCCCGCCACGGGTCGTGGAGGCAGCTACGCGCTGAACTTCATCAGCTACGCTCCCGGCCAACACACGCCCCCGGGATCCAACTACGGCTGGACCACCAATCTGGCGCAGAATCAGGCGGTCACGCTCGCACAGGTAACTCACCCGTCCACCACGATTCTGGCGTGCGACTACTACCTCGCCGCGAACGCGGCGGCCGGCTACCCGCTGATCAGCAGTGGCGGCGATGTCGCCAACTGGCACGACCTGTTGGCTAACAATCCGACCTATGCGCCTTCCAAGCGTCACAGCGGCGGGATCCATTTTGCGTTCGTGGATGGCCACGCGAAGTGGGGGCGGCCCGAGTCGATGCCCTACAACAACTGGTGGTTTGTTGAAGACAATTAAGCCGGCAGAGAGATCTGCCGGGGCGGCCATGGCGGCTGCCTTCCGAGTACTGAAGAGGACCTGAGCCGTGAGGCTCCCACTGAAGTGGGAGCCTCACGGAGTTCTCCGGAGCCATGCGGATCGGGTTGCGAAACGCGGTCCACCGGTGCTAACCAATGGCGTACCCGGTCATCCCCGACCCGTTGAGCGAGAAGGTCCGTTGCATTGAACCGTCGTGAGTTCTTCCACAACGCCGGCGTAACCGCCGGCGGATCCTCGCTTCTCGCGAGCACAGAGCAAGTCCGGACAGGGCTTGCGGCTCCGGCTGCTACACCTGAACAGGGTACGGACGCACTGAGCGGGGCCCAGCGGGGGCCCTGGCGGCGGCTGTTCCTCGATGCGATGACGGTCGAGGAGTCGCGCGGCCTTACTCGCAGCTTTCACGCCGCAGAGAACCATCCGGCCAGCCCGGTGTTGCGTCGGGACCAGCCATGGGAAGGCGCATCCGGGATGTCCGGCCCGTACCTCTACGGCACGGTCCTGAACGAGGGCGGTCGGCTGCGGATGTGGTACCAGTGCATCCATCGCGGCAACCACGTCGGCTATGCCGAGTCAACCGACGGCATTCAGTGGGTCAAGCCAAACCTGGGCCTCATCGAGCGCGAGGGTTCCAAAGAGAACAACATGGTCATCTCCGTCCTCCAGCCGGAGGCAACGGGCGGGGTGTGCCACAATCCGAGTGTCATTCACTGCCCGTGGGAGAGTGATCCCAATCGACGCTACACACTCTTCTGCTTCGAGGCCATCCGCGGCCGAGCGCGTTCTGCGTACTCACCGGACGGACTGCGCTGGAGGTTTTCGACCGAGACCGCCGAAGCCGGGCTATTCTCATCGTCGGATGTGGTCAACTTCTTCTGGGATCCGTACCGTTCCCGTTTTGTATCTACCTGGAAGACACGAAGCCGTCGGGGTCGGGCAGCCGGTATTGCATTTTCGTCAGACGGCAGACAGTGGACCAAGCCTCTGGAGGGTCCGGTCTTCGGAGCTGATGACCTGGACCCGGATGCGACACAGGTTTATGGAATGCCGGCATTTCCCTACCAGGGCCTCTACATCGGACTTCCTTGGATCTACAACGCGCGCTACTTCAAGGATGTGGAGTACAGCGTGCCGCGAATGCTGGAAGCGCAAGAAGACTCTCCACGGACGATGGATGTCCAGGTTGCGTGGAGTTGGGACTTGATCAGTTGGAACCGACCTCCGGCGCGGTTTCAGTTCATTCCTCGGGGACCGAGCGGCGCGTGGGATGGCGGAATGCTCTTCACCGCTCGCGCGCCGGTTCAGATCGGGGACCGTCTGTATTTCTATTACGGTGGTTTCGACAAGGTTCACGATGAGCCGCGGGCGACCGGCAACATCGGTCTCGCCGTAATGCGGTTGGACGGTTTTTGCTCCATGAGTGCGGGTTCGGAAGAAGGTTGGCTGATCAGCCGTCGCGAGTCGCTGCCGGCGCCTCGCGTCCGCATCAACGCCCGGGTAACTCCCGGCGGATGGGTTCGGGCGGAATTGCTCGACCGCCGAAATCGCGTGCTGCCGGGCTTCACCCGGGATGACTGCATTCCCTTTACCGGCGACTCAGTACGACATGCACTGACCTGGAAGCCGGGCGGGCCGCAGACGGAGACCAGCCGGTCCCTGAGCGACGTAAAGGTGCGCTTCTACCTGAAGGACGCGGCCTTGTATTCCTACTGGCCTGCGTCGGAAGCCTGAGGCGCGGATGAATCCCTCTTTCCCTCGCACCCTGCTCCTCAATCCGGCACTGGCCATGCTGATGTTGTTTGCGGCGGCCGGAGCATCGGTCGCGCCGGCTGCCGGACAGCGCGGTACGGCCCAACGTCGTCCGAACGTCTTGCTGATCCTGGCGGACGACTTCGGCTACGAGTGCGTCGGCGCGAACGGCAGCGCTTCCTATCAGACGCCGAACCTGGATCGGCTGGCGGAGGGCGGAGCGCGATTCACGCACTGCTACGCGGCGCCACTCTGCACGCCGACCCGCGTGATGCTGATGACCGGCCGCTATAACCCGCGCAACTACACCCGATTTGGATCGCTGGCGCAGGGCGAGCAAACCTTTGCCAACACGCTGAAGTCAGCCGGCTACCGGACTGCGGTGGCAGGGAAGTGGCAACTCGACGGCGCACGCGGTCAGAAGCCCGCGCAGGCAGGGTTCGATGAGTACTGCCTCTGGAACATCGGACACGCGGGCGAGTCCATAGGCGGGGATCGTTATGCGGATCCGAACCTGCTCGTCTATGACCGCACGAAGGGTCGACCCGAGGTGCGCAAGGTCCTTGGGGGCTACTGCGACGACGTTTGCGCGGACTACCTGACGGAGTTTATGGAGCGCTCGGTGCGGGAGAAGCAGCCGTTCCTTGCGTACTTCCCGATGATTCTGACCCACGGACCCTTCCAGCCGACCCCCCACAGTCCGGAGTGGAAAGTGGGCAACCGGAAGCAGAACGACAAGCGATTCTTCAAAGACATGGTGGAGTATCTGGACCACGTGGTCGGTCGCGTCGTGAAGAAACTGGAGGCGCTCGGCGTGCGGGACAATACGCTGATCCTCTTCACGGGTGACAACGGGACCGGCGGCGGCCACGTTACGAGGATGAAGGACGGGACACAGATCACCGGCGGGAAGTGGGAACTCACCGATGCAGGCACGCACGCGCCGATGATTACGAACTGGCCCGGCGTAATCCCGCCGGGGCGTGTGGTGACCGATCTAGTGGACCTCTCCGACGTGCTTCCTACCATTGCCGACGCCACCGGCGCGCCGCTCCCACGTCCCCCGGGGGATGGCGTGCTCGACGGCCGGAGCTTCTTGCCCTGGATGAAAGGACAGCTCCCGGACGGCGCCCGTCGGCCGAGGGAGTGGGTGCTCATCGACTTCCGGTACAATGGCGGCAAGCAAGAAGAACGCGGAGTCTACGACGGCCGCTTCGCACGCGACCAGCGCTGGAAGCTGTACGGATTTGCCGCCGACGGCCGAAAGCTCGTCCGCAGCGGGGAGCTCTACGACCTGCGGAGCGATCCGAACGAGACTCGCCCCGTCTCGCCCGGCAACGCGGATGGGGATGCCGCTCGCCTCCGACTCCAGGCAGCACTCAGCTCCGTCCCGGCACAGCCGTAGCGCGCAAGGGTGACGGGCTCTGCCCGACGCCTCCAGGCCCTCCCGAGTTCCTGAAACTCCGGCGGAGTCGGGCGCGAAGTGGGGTTCGAGAAGTCGCCCCGTACCCTCTCGCCGTGTGCGCCAAAGCCGCAACGAGATCCGGTCGAGGCGAACTGTTCCACCCTGATGGTTCCGTTGGAACCGAGCGCCGGGCGGCGACGTCTCGGGCCACTAAACAGGGCGGCTCTGAGAGGCTCAATTCCCCGACAGTCCCGGTGAGCGTATCCGGATCCGCACTGCGTCAAATACAGATTCGCCCGTAAATATCTCGTTGGGTGTGCATGTTCCATCCGTTAACAACTGCGACCTGATCAAAGCGCGGGGCCAAATCTCTTTCAAGAGCGGCCCCTTCGACCCCAATCCATGGCACTGATACAGTAGCGTCAGACTGTTCGCAGTGTGGCGACGCAGGCGGGCACGCCCGCCACGGCAGGACCGGTAGAGGAGACGAGATGGGGAAGAGGATGGACCCGCAAGCGCCGCTGCACCCCGCAGACACCCACGATCTGATCCGCGTCTACGGCGCTCGCGTGAACAACCTCAAGGACGTCAGCGTTGAGATCCCGAAGCGCCGGCTAACGGTGTTTACCGGCGTCTCCGGCTCCGGCAAGAGTTCCCTCGTGTTTGGGACCATTGCCGCCGAGTCCCAGCGGCTGATCAACGAGACCTACAGTGCCTTCGTGCAGGGTTTCATGCCGACGCTGGCACGGCCCGATGTTGATGTGCTCGATGGGCTGACCACTGCCATCATCGTGGACCAGGAGCGGATGGGGGCCAACGCCCGCTCCACCGTCGGCACCGCCACCGACGCCAACGCCATGCTGCGGATCCTGTTCAGCCGCCTGGGTCAACCTCACATCGGTTCGCCCAATGCGTTTTCGTTCAACGTCGCCTCGGTCCGGGCAACCGGCGCAATCACAGTGGAGCGAGGCGAGAAGACCCGGACTGAGAAGGCGACCTTCAACCGGATGGGCGGCATGTGTCAGCGCTGCGAAGGGCGTGGCACGGTCTCTGATGTGGACCTCACTCAGCTTTTCGATGAGAACCGTTCCATCGCGGAGGGGGCGATCACCATTCCGGGTTACAGCGCCGACAGCTTCTGGACCGTACAGATCTTCGCCGAGTCCGGGTTCATCGACCCGCACAAACCTATCCGGGATTTCTCCAAGCAAGAGAGGTACGACTTCCTCTACAAGGAACCGACCAAGATCAAAGTCAACGGCATCAACCTCACCTACGAGGGTCTGGTGCCTAAGGTGCAGAAGTCATTTCTCTCCAAGGATCCCGACGCATTGCAGCCCCATATCCGGGCATTCGTGGATCGAGCCGCCACCTTCACCACCTGCCCGGACTGCGACGGCACACGGCTGACTGAGGCCGCCAGGTCATCGCGGATCAACGGGATCAACATCGCGGATGCCTGCGCGATGCAGATCAGCGACCTGGCCGATTGGATCCGCGGACTCGACGCGCCGTCGGTGGCGCCGCTGCTTGCCAAGCTGCAGCATACCCTGGACTCCTTCGTGGAGATCGGCCTCGGCTACCTCTCCCTCGATCGGCCCTCGGGGACGCTATCGGGCGGTGAAGCCCAGCGCACCAAGATGGTCCGGCACCTCGGATCCTCGCTCACCGACGTCACCTACGTCTTCGATGAGCCGACCATCGGCCTCCATCCCCACGACATCCAGAGAATGAACGGTCTGCTGATAAGGCTGCGGGACAAGGGAAACACGGTGCTCGTGGTGGAGCACAAGCCCGAGGCCATCGCCATCGCCGACCATGTTGTTGATCTCGGGCCCGGCGCGGGCGCTGGGGGCGGCAGGACTTGTTTCGAAGGCGCCGTCGAGGCGCTCCGAGCCAGCGGTACGCTGACGGGACGTCACTTCGACGACCGGGCGTCACTCAAGCCGTCGGTGCGGATGCCGACGGGCGCGCTGAAGATTCGCGGCGCCAGTCGGCACAATCTCAAGGATGTCGACGTCGATATTCCGCTTGGTGTGCTCTGTGTGATCACCGGCGTTGCCGGCTCAGGCAAGAGTTCCTTGATGCACGGCTCGATCCCGGCACGTGAGGGTGTGATCTCCATCGACCAGGGCGGGATCCGAGGCTCGCGACGGAGCAACCCGGCGACCTATACCGGACTGCTCGAGCCGATCCGCAAGGCATTCGCGAAGGCCAACGGCGTGAAACCGGCCCTGTTCAGCGCCAACTCTGAAGGCGCCTGCCCGACGTGCAACGGCGCTGGGGTCATCTACACCGACCTGGTGACGATGGCGGGTGTCGCCACGGTGTGTGAAGACTGCGAGGGCAAGCGCTTCGATGCCTCCGTGCTGGTCTACCACCTTGGGGGTCGCGACATCAGCCAGGTGTTGGCGATGTCCGTCACCGAAGCCGAGGAGTTTTTCCGCTCCGGGGAAGCCAGGACGCCGGCCGCCCACGCCATTCTCGACCGGCTCGCCGACGTGGGGCTCGGCTACCTGAGCCTTGGCCAACCGCTCACAACGCTCTCCGGCGGAGAGCGCCAGCGCCTCAAACTCGCGACCCACATGGCCGACAAGGGTGGCGTTTACATCCTCGATGAACCGACTACCGGCCTGCATCTTGCCGACGTGGCGCAATTGCTGGGGTTGCTCGACCGCCTGGTGGATTCGGGGAAGTCCGTCATCGTGATCGAACACCACCAGGCGGTAATGGCGCACGCCGACTGGATCATCGATCTCGGTCCGGGCGCCGGCCACGATGGCGGCCGGATCGTGTTCGAGGGAACGCCCGCCGCACTCGTCGCTGCCCGGTCTACCCTCACGGGCAAACACCTCGCCGCCTACGTCGGCAGTTGATCTCGACAGCCGTGAGCATCGGCACAGGGAGTTGACTATGCATTCGGGTACTCAGGCTTACCATGAAGCCAGGTCGCCGGCGGACCGAGCGATCTGTGAGCTTCTGGCGGAGCAGATCGATCTTGCGCTGCCGGAGGCCGAGAACAAGATCTGGCACGCGCACCCCGTGTGGTTTCTCGACGGGAACCCGATCGTCGGCTATAGCAAGTTGAAGAGTTGTGTGCGGCTGCTCTTCTGGAGTGGGCAGTCCTTCGAGGCGGAAGGGCTGACGCCGGAAGGGAGCTTCAAAGCCGCTGAAGCGAGGTATGCGGGTGTCGAGCAGGTCGACCTGGAAAAGCTGAAGCAGTGGCTGGCGGAAGCGCGAGAGGTTCAATGGGACTACAAGAACCTGGTCCGTCGCAAAGGCCAACTGGAGCGATTGAAGTAGAGCCGCCGCACGAGCCGCCGCACGCACCCTCAGAGGGAGCCCGGTGAGGTGTCTGAAGGCAGGCCCGTCTGCTGCGACGGGCGCCTGAGCGCTGACTTCGCAAACCGTGGCGAGTCGGCTTTCGGTCGTCCGAGCCCTAACCCAAGTTCCGCAGTTGGTGGTTCTCGGAAAACGTTCTGATCCCCGAGTTGAGGCGCGATGGAGCTCTGTTTGTCCTCGATCCACGGCGCCGCGCAGGGTGCAAGTCCTTGGACCCTGACCCTTCAGAGGAAGTCATTGGCGTCTGTCCGGCGCGCCACGATGTTCGATCGCCTCGGCGACATTGACGGATGGGAACTACCATTGCAAAATGGCTTCATGAGGGCGACGATTACCATCGACAAAGCGGGGCGTGTTGTGATCCCGAAGAACCTCCGCGACGATCTCGGACTGAAGCCAGGCGACTCGCTGGAGGTGTCCGCAGTTGACCATGAGCTCACCCTTCGCCCGGTCCGGGAGGCGACTCCCCTCGTTCGGGAAATGGGTGTGTGGGTGTATCGATCAGGCGCTGTAGTTCGCGAGCCAGTTGACGAACTCATCAACCGGTCGCGCGAGTCGCGCTTTGGCGGCCTTTCTACGTGAAGACTTTCTTCGATACGTCCGTTCTCGTCGCGGCGTTCTACGGCGATCACCTCTAGCACTACTCAAGTTTGAAGGTGGTCGCCTCCGCCACTCCGGCGGAGTGTGCGTGTGGAGCACATTCACTTGCGGAAGTTTACGCCGTGATGACGCGGTTGCCCTTGAGACCTCCGATCGGACCTCATCAAGCACTGTTATTTGTCGATGAGATGGTGGAACGTCTTGCGATCATCACCCAGAGTCAAGCTGACTACTACACCGTGCTGCGTGATGCTGCTGCCCGGGGGATTGGCGGCGGCCGCATCTACGACGCCATCCTCCTACGGTGCGCGGCAGTCGCGGAAGCCGAGACGATCTACACCTGGAATGGAGCTCACTTCCGCGCTATCGCTCCCGAACTGTCGAACCGCATTCGATCCCCTGTTTGATTTCTCTTTGACGGCACTTCCTACAGCTCAGAGACGGACTTCGTTCGATGATTCGTTCCCACGGATGCGATGGGCTGCGGCCGGCGATTTGGGGTCCACACTCTTCCGGGATTCCGTCCGAGGATTTGTCGAACGGGCGGTAGAGGATCAGGCAGTCATCGCCACTCACCTTACGTCAAGACTTGTCGTCTCATTGTCCCTCCGGCCACGGCACAGCCACGGACCGACTACGAGATGGAGCCGAACGCAGCCGGATCAGGGTCGCACTTGCCTCGCTTCCTCGATAGGATCGCAGTCGCTGAGAGGCCGGATGCCTTGAACAGTTGAACTACTCAGAGAGGTCCTTCGAAGAGATTCGAGTCGGGGAGGTTGGGATGGAAGATCTGCTGGAGCGACTTGAGGAACTCCTTGTCCCGCTGGGCGAGTCCTCCGAATTTGTGGTCCACGGAACGCTGCCGCCGCTGCTTCCCGGCCTGGATGTGGAGGGCGCCGGCTCGATCGGTCTTCCCGTGTCGGCCGAGAATGCCCGGCGGTTGATTGCGGTCGCAGACCAGGCTCCTTACGGTCGGGGCGCCGAGACTATCGTGGATACGGATGTTCGGCGGGTCTGGCAGATCGAGCCGTCCCGTATCACGCTGCGAAACCAGGGCTGGGACGGGCAGATCGCCGCGATGGTGAAAGAGGCCAGGCAACGGTTTGCGATCGACGGCGAAGTCCGTCACGAGCTGTACAAACTACTCATTTACGAACCCGGCAGCTTCTTTGCCCCGCACCGAGACACCGAGAAGACTTCGGGGATGTTCGCCACCCTGGTCGTCTGCCTGCCTTCGGCCCACGAGGGGGGAACCCTGATTGTGGAGCATGAGGGCAAGTCCGTGCAGGTTGACTTCGGCGGCTCCGCTTCAGAATTTCACATGGGTTACGCTGCGTTCTACGCGGATTGCCGCCACGAAATCACTCCCCTCCGGTCGGGTTACCGGGTGTGTCTTGTCTACAATCTGGCTCTCAATTGCGCCGGCGAGCAGCCCTCAGCGCCCCGGAGTTCCTCGGCCGTTGTCGCGGCTGCGGACATCCTTCGCGAGCTGTTTCTGGATGAATCCCTCGATCTCAACAAGCTGGTGATTCCTCTGGAGCACCACTACTCTGCGGAGGGGCTGCATCCTGCCGCACTGAAGGGCGCCGACCGACCTCGGGCCGAAGTGCTGGCGCGCGCCGCGGAGTCTCTGAACTACGACTGCTTCCTGGCGCTGGTGACACACTTTGAGAGTGGCTCAGTCGATCTGGGCACGTGGGCTTCTTCGTATGACAGATACAGTCGATCCCGCCGCCGCTCAGCTCTTGGGGCGAGTGACCCCGAGCTGGATGCTTCGGCCGAGTTCGATGAAGTCTTCGATGACTCCATCACCCTGGATCACTGGATCGACATGGCTGGCCGGAAGCGTCCTCTCGGCGAACTGCACATTGATGTGGATGACCTTCCCGGCGGGGAAGACCGGACCGGTTGGTCGGTCCGGCAGGAGATTCACGAGGCGACCGGCAATGAGGGCGCGACGATGGAGCGCTGGTACCGGCGCTGTGCGGTCGTGCTCTGGCCGCACGACCGATTCTTCACCATCCTCGCCGCGGAGGGGCAATCCGTGGCGCTGCCCGAGTTGGAGCGGATGGTGACCGCTGCGACCGATGAACCGTCACTCACGGCCTGCCAGGTCTTCGCCGGGGCTATCCTGGGTGTTTGGACACCCCGAAGCCGCTACGACCGCAAGGAGTCCTGCGCCGGTCGTATGCTAGCGATTTTGAAAGAGATCGGCACGACCGAGCTTGTTCAGCAGTACCTCAGAGACGTGCTCCCTATCGAATTCACCGGCGGCGAGGGCCCCACAATCCGCTTGTTCTGCGAACGATTTGGCTGGAATGCCCTCCACCCCGCTCTCACCGCTTTCATCGAGCAGCAGCGCCCGGATGCGTTTCGCTCGGCGCCGACCCGGCTGGTCTCTCTTTTGGAGCCCCTGTACGACATGCCGGCGACATGGAGCGCCGAACGTCGCGCGGTTTGCGAGTCCCTGGCGAGCGGCCTGGCCCGGCTTCTCGATGGCTGGGAGTCTAAATCCACGGCAGGCTACTCTGTTGAGGAGAGCTCACAGCGCGGCTTCGTGGCCGGCGTCGTTCGGATCCTCAGTCTGGGCTCGGATCTGGCGGCACTGGATCGATTCGTGGACCGGACTCTTCGGGCCGAACTCGACAGTGGGATACGCACCGTCATCGCACCAGACCTGAAAGCCATCGCCAAAGGACTCCCCGAGGCGCCCGCCGCACGGTCGGCCTACTCCCGGCTACACGAGCACTGCTTGACCCACCTCCGCGCCGCCACCGCCTCGCCCCCAGAGCCCCCGGCCGACTGGCGTCGCGACGCGGAGTTGAAATGCCCGTGCGAGGATTGCAAGGCCTTCCGCCGTTTCCTGGCAGACCCCGAGTTGTCGGTAGCCCGGTTCCCGCTGGCCGAACGCCGCCGCCGACATCTTCACTCTGAGATCGAAAGCTCCCGGGCCGACTGCACGCATTTGACCGACCGGGTGGGCAGCCCTTATTCGCTGGTCTGCAAGAAGACCAACGCCTCGTACGACCGGCGGTGGCAGCAGTATCTGGAAGATAGTAAACTGCTTCAGGAACTGGAGGCGCTGCCGGGCGCGTGAGAGACAGGCGCTTCAGCGGTCACCGACGAGAGCGGTCGACCCGTTCTCGGGTATGTGCTGCGAGGCTGCGGGGTACAGTGGTTGCGCTACGGTCCTCCCCCGGCTTGCTCCGCCGCTTTGCACCACCGAGACCAAGACACGGTTCTTTTGCCGTTGCCATGAAGTGTAGGCTCGTCGCTCCCCGTATCTTCTCTCCACGCCGGACCCCGCAGATTCCCTTGCGCAAGACTCTTGCCCTGGGTGATTGAGCAGTCGGATGGTGTGAGAGACTTTTGAGAGAGCCGTCCGCCCATTCTTGGACGGAGGCGAGTTATGCAGACTGTCTGGAGAGTCGAGCTACTGGGCGGGTTGGGTGCGAGACTGGGAGAGAGAGCCATCACGCGCTTTCGAACTCAGAAGACTGCGGCTCTTTTCGCTTATCTGGCATACCATCGCCACCGCAGCCACCCACGAGAGACGTTGATCGAGCTGTTCTGGCCGGAAGCCACACCGGAGTCGGGAAGGCACAGCCTGAGCCTGGCGCTCTCATCTCTCCGCAACCAGCTCGAGCCGCCCGGGATTGAGGCGGGCGGGGTCGTGGTGGCGGACCGGTGGTCGGTGGAGTTGAACCCGGAGTCGTTCAGCACCGACGTGCTTGACTTTGAACATGCACTGCGGTTGTCCGCCCAGGCCCGGGAAGAGGCCGGTAAGATCCGACACCTTTCCGAGGCGGTGGAACGCTACTCGGGTCGGCTGCTACCGGGTTTCTATGAGGACTGGGTTCTGATCGAGCAGGAGCGGCTGGCGGAACGCCTCCTCCAGGCGATGCGACAAATGATCGACCTCCTTGTGGCAACCGGAAAGCTGGACCGCGCCGTGGAGATTGCGCGCCGCGGTGTGCAGGCGGAGCCGCTGCGAGAGGAGGCACACCTCACGCTCATGCGGGTGCTATCCGGAGCCGGTGACTTCGCGGCAGCCCTCCGGCAGTTCCGGGAGCTGGAGCGGATCCTCGATCAGGACCTGGGCGAAGTGCCCAGTCGTCCGGCGCGCGACCTCGCAAGGCGGATCGAAGCCCAGCAGGAGCGACAGCCAAGCCAGGAAGCGGCCGAGGGCAAGTCTCTCTCCTCACGGCGGGAGACAGAGCCCTTGCGGTTGACGTCTGTGCAGGCGGTTCCGATGGGAACCGTGACGTTTCTGCTCACCGACATCGAAGGCTCGACGGGACGATGGGAGCGGGAAGGGGAGCGATTTCGCGCGGCATTGACAGCGCATCATGGCCTGCTGCGGCGTGAGTTCAGCCGTCATGGAGGGCACGAAGTTCAGGAGGGCGGCGACTCGTTCCTGATCGCTTTCGCAGGAGCGAGCGATGCGCTTGCCTGCGCCGTCGCTGCTCAACGCGCCCTCGACTCCCACGACTGGGACGGTATCGAGCCGTTGCGGGTGAGAATGGCGCTGCACTCCGGCGATGTGGAGGTCCGCGAGGGTGAGTATCGCGGGCTGGCGCTGCACCGTGCCTCCCGTATTCTGGCCACCGCACACGGTGGCCAGGTGCTTTGCTCGGAGGCGACATCGTCGCTGCTGAGGCGGGATCTTGAGACGGACATTCACATGCGCGATCTCGGCGTCTATCGGCTGAGAGACGTGGAACAGCCGGAGCGGTTGTTTCAGGTGGAGTTCGTCGGCGCCTCGTCTCAAGATTTTCCTTCCTTGAGGGCGGAACGGGCGCACTCGGGCAACCTTCCGCTCCAGTTCACCCGGTTCTTCGGCCGGTCGGATGAGGTCTCGGAGCTCGAGGCCCTGCTGCAAGACCGGTCAGTCCGGCTGGTGACCATGACTGGGCCCGGAGGCACCGGGAAGAGCCGCCTCTCCATCGAAGCGGCGACACGGCTGGTGGATGCCTTCGCGGGTCGGGTGTGGTTCGTTCCTCTCGCCGAGCTTTCGGATGCGGGACTGCTTCCCCTGGCTATTCGCCAGGCCATGGGACTGGAACCTGGCGCACTCGACCCCCTCGAGCAGGTGATAGCCGCCCTCGGCTCGGGACGATCGCTCCTCTTGCTCGACAACTTCGAGCAGCTCGTCGGCGCTCTGTCGGCGGAAAGCGGCGGCGGAGAAGGAGTGGTCTTAACCCTGCTCGAGCGGGCGCCGGGCTTGACATGTGTGGCGACCTCGCGGCAACTCCTCGGACTCCCCGGGGAACGGGAGTTTCCAGTTCGGCCCTTGCCCACCCCGGGCGAGCGTGAAACCCCGGAGGCGCTGGGCATCTTCGAGAGTGTCCGGCTGTTCGTCGACCGCGCGCAGGCGGTGAAACCGGACTTTCAGGTTACCAACAGCAATGCGCCCGCTGTTGCGGAGCTCTGCAATCGTCTGGAGGGGATCCCACTGGCCATCGAGCTGGCGGCAGCTCGTGCCCAGGTACTTTCGCCAACGCAGATGCTCCAGCAACTCGGGGGAGGTCCGGGCGGGCGGTTTGGATTGCTTGTCTCCCGCAAGCGAGGAGTCGTCGAGCGGCAGCGGGCCCTGCGGTCGACGGTAGATTGGAGCTATCGGCTGCTCTCGCCGCCCCTGCAGGAGTTCTTTCGGCGCCTGAGCGTGTTTCGCGGCGGCTGGAGCACCGAGGCGGCTGAAGCGATCTGCAACGCCGGCACGCCGGCCCTGGCGGGGCCCGCGCTCGACCACCTGGCGCAGCTTCGCGAGAGTTCCCTGGTGCTTACCGAGGAAGGGCCGGACGGAATTCGCTTTCGGATGCTGGAGACGCTGCGCGATTTCGGAAGGGAGCGACTCGCCGAAGCGGATCTCGCCGAGACCCAGGCTCGCCACACCCAATACTTCCTGGATGTCGCGGAGTGCGGGGAGCGGGAGCTGCGGGGAGAGCAGCAGGCCGCGTGGCTGAACCGCCTGCAGGCGGAGCACGACAACTTCCGGGTCGCGCTGTCTGAGCTGCTTCCGCATGATGAGCCGGCAACGATTGCCGCAGAGAGGGAGAAGAGCTCGTTCGCCTGTCGCCTCGTTGCGGCATTGTGGTACTACTGGTCCATTCGGGGACATGTGACGGAGGGGCGGCGGGCGGCCGCGCACGTGCTGGCAGCCCTGCCGGGAGATGCGGCGGCCGTTGATCGAGCGGCGGTGCTTCTGGCGGCGGGGGTCCTGGCGCACGATCAGAGCGACTTCGAGGCGGCGGAGAACGCGCTGCGCGAGTGTGTCTCGCTCCGGCGGCCGGCAAACGACGACTCAGGTCTGGCACAGGCGTTGAACTGCCTGGCAAACGTGCTGCTCGAGAACGAGCGCCCGGACGACGCCATGGCTCTGTATCAGGAGGCGCTCGGGCTCTACCGGGAAGCAGGCGACGGGCGCGGCGCTTCGATCGCGTTGAGTAATCTTGGGGTGGTCCACCATCAGCGGGGCGATTTGGGACGAGCCTCGGAACTATTGGCGGAGAGCGTCCGGCTCAAGAAGAAGCTGGGCAATGTATATGGCCTGGCCAACAGTCTGGACAGCCTCGGCAATGTGGAACGCTCCCTGGGGAGAGTAACGGAGGCCCGTACCCATTACGATGAGGCGCTGTCCATTCGCCGCGAGCTCGGCCACAAGCAGGGAGTCGGAGTCAGCCTGAACAACCTCGGCGCCTTGCTCCTGGAAGCGGGGGACCTGCGCGAAGCTCAAGCACACTTCCGCGAGGCGTTGGCGCTCTTTGAGCAACTGCAGGAGCCGCGTGGCCGTGCGGAAGCAGAGGAGGGCCTGGCGCACTGCGCCAATTTTTGACATATGTTATGTCTCATTAGTATGCTTTGACATATGAGAACCACCGTTCGACTCGATGAGGACTTAATGGCAGAGGTGCGGCGCCTGGCCAGATCGCGGGGAGAGACCTTCACCTCAGTGTTGGACCGGGCTCTACGCGAGCTGCTGGTGCGGCAGACGCAATCTCCGTCGTGCAAAGCGGTTTCGATCCCCACGTTCCGAGGGAACGGCCTTCAGCCGGGAGTTGATCTCGATGATACTGCCGACTTGCTGGACTTGATGGATCGGTTCGATGGTGCTGATTGACGTAAACGTACTTCTCTACGCACACCGCGAGGATACCGCAAAGCACGGCGAGTGCCGTGCCTGGCTCGAAGCGCTGGCCGGTTCCGGTGAAGCTTTCGGGATCTCGGATTTGGTGCTGAGCTCGGTGCTCCGGATAGCCACTCATCCCCGCGTTTTCAGCCCGCCGACGCCATTGGATCGGGCGATCGAGTTCTGTGAGGCCATTCGGAATCTGCCTGGCTGCGTCATCATCAGTCCCGGCGCACGACACTGGCAGATCTTCCTCCGCCTGTGCCGAGCAGCAGAGGCGCGGGGAAACCTTGTGCCGGATGCCTACCTCTCCGCTCTGGCGCAGGAGAGCGGTTGTGTTCTGGTGACCACGGACCGTGACTTCAGCCGGTTTCCAGGCGTGCGATGGAACCCGCCGCAACTCGAGCGTGATTAGGAGTCAAGCAACACGTTTCGCCGTCGGTGGCGCTGGCGCCGCAGCCGGAGTCCTGGGCATCCCGTTCATCAGCCCGCCGCCGGCGTTTGCGAACAGGCTGTGTCGGCAGAGTTCACCGGTTCACTGTTCGTGGGTTTTAGGGTCGTTGGCGCTTGAGAGAGTTTTGAGAGCCTACCCCCGCAAACTCCCCTTGACGGCGTAGATTGGACCACGTCGTTTAGCCCGGAGCTCTCTCACGATGTCTCAACAGCCCCTCACACGGCGCTCTCTGCTGGCGGCAGCCGGCATGGCCTGTCTCGGAATGCGCCCCGTTCGCGCCATGGTGGCGGTTCCCACTGCTTACGACCTCGTCGACATCGGATCTCTAAACCCCGACGGAAGCTGTTACCCGACCGGCATCGCTTCGAACGGACTGGTGAGCGGAAACTGCGGGGCGCCGTTTGTGTGGTCGCCGGTGGATGGAATGCAGCCACTGTCGACAGGAGGAGGCAGCACCACCGCTGCCTACGCCAGCGGAGTCAATGCCCGTCGAGATGTTGCCGGAAACAGCTACCGTGGCGTTGGTTCGGCGGACGCAGTCTTGTGGCCGCAGGCCGGATCTCTGACGAAGATTGCGGCAGGAAAAGGGATCGCAGTCAACGACTTCGGCAGTGTCACCGGATACTACGTTCCCAAAACCACCGCGCAGGCACTTCTGGCGCGTCTGGTCAGCGGCCGGATCAAGATCTGGAGTCTCGGGCCGGGTCAGGGCTCTGCCATCAGCCCGGCAGGCCGAGTAGCCGGCTTTACAGGAAGCAGCGAGACGGCTGCCGGCTTCCTCTGGACTCCCAGCACCCCGAACGGAACAACCGGTGTGCGCCAATCGGTGACCGTGGGCTCCGCATACACCCAGCCCAGCGGCGTGAACGATGCTGGGCAGGTCGTCGGCGTCTCGTGTTGGGTGGGCCTGCCGCCGCGCGCTATTCTCTGGCAGGGTGGCGCTGGAGTCTCTCTCGGAACCCTCCCCGGCGATCCGGCGTACTCGGACTACGAGGAAAGCCAGGCTGCCGCTATCAACTCGGTTGGAACCGTTGTGGGCCAATCTCGCTCCATCAATCCCTCGAACACCCAGAGCTGGGTATTACGGGCATTCGTTTGGGACGCGTTGGGCGGAATGCAGGACCTGAACGGCTTGATCCCCGACTTTCCCGCCTATGAACTGCGCTCTGCTCTCGGGGTCAACGACACGGGCCAGATTGTGTGCCGGGCAAGAGTCGCCGGGCTGGATCGTGGCGTCGTCCTCACCCCCCGGTTGTAACGGGCGCGGCCTGCCGAAACGCGAAGCCGCCGGGCTCCGGGTTTCGGCAGCGAGATCTTTAGCTGGAGACGAACATGCGTGCAGTGACGTTCTTGCTTCTTCTGGCTCTTGCCGCTCGACTCGTCGCGGCAGACCAGCCGCGGTTGACTGATATTCAGGAGTTGCTGCGAACGGCCGCGCGGGAAGATGCGGCGCGCGCAGTGGGCTTGCTCGAGCGGGCGGAAGCGCTCGCCGGCAGCCGGCGGGCCACGCTCCTCGCCGTGGCGGACGCTGCGATGCGGCGCGCGAGCTCGGGAAAGGCAAGCGCCGAGGTCTCTGTAGCGCTGTGGAAACTGGCGCTGCGAATCCGGAGTCATCATGCGCCGGGCAGTCTGCGGGAAGCGGAGACACTGCGGGCTCTGGGTTTCCATCAACTGAACGCCGGCAACCGAAAGGAAGCCCAGAACTACCTGTCGCGCTTGCTGCGGATTCGAGCGCAGCGGTCACCTGGATCGTTTGATCACTCGGAAGCCCATCAGCTCCTCGGGTCCTCTTACCTCTGGGAAGTCCCTCGGACCCCCGAGACGCTGGCAAGCGCTCAGCGGCACCTGGATGCCGCCGGGGAGATTCTCCGACGCACAAAGTCCCACCACGTGGCGCTCCATTGGAATGCCCTTGAAGCTCATAGCTGCCGCAGTGTAAGGAAAGGCGGGGCGCCGCTCTCGCCGGCCGAGAGCCATGTCGACGATGTGATTCTGATGCAGGCCGAGTGGCTCGCCCGTGAGGCTCATCGAGGTCTGGCTGCCTTCCTCCGCTGGGATCCGGGCAATTTCTTTTATTACCTCGGGCGAGAGGATTTGATGCTCGCGATGCACGGGCTGCGAACACCCGCTTTCGCGCTCCGCCTCAGCGGGGCGCTGGATCAGATTCTCCTTGCGGTGGATCGGTTTCCCATCGCCGAGCGCCAGGTGTGGAGAGAGCCCACACTGCGAGCCTACCGCTACCACGGCGCTCCGGCGGCGCTTCGGAAGGCGGAGTCGCGGTTGGCGGCGCGCCTCCCCAACGATCGCGGGGACCTGGAGCGGGCCACCGCGGCGCTGCGCGCTCGTCTTGCCGCAGATCCGGGACGGCTGCGGGCCGTTGTGGAGCTTGCAAGTCTGCTGCATCGAGCCGGGAGCACTCGGGAAGCACTGGATCTCCTCACCGCCCACATGCAGCTCGGTTTGCGTCGCGCTCCCGGCAAGGATGAGTTGGGGGCGATGCCTGACCTGGTCGCGCTGGTTGAAGCTGCTTGCCGAAACCCGCGTCATCCCGGCGCCGAAGGGCTGGTGGACCACACTCTGGCGCTGGCGGAGAAGCTCTGGTCGCTGCCTGGCGTCCGTCCAATGCCAATGACAGAGCTCGTCCGGCTGTCCAGCATTGAGGGCAGACTTGAGGAGTGGTCCGTCTGGAGCGAGCGTGCGGGCGACCGAGGGGCTCTCGGGATCGCTCGCTGGCTTCTCGGCGACCAGCTCGGAGCGAGGAGGGTATTCGGAGAGGTGGGATCGCTCGGAGGGCTGGCCTGGGTTGCGGAGGCAGAGGGGAAGCCGGAAGTTGAGCGTGAGCTGCTGACGCGTACTACCGCGGGCGCCTTTGTCGACCCGGCGTCATTCTGGGTCACCGGCCCTCTGCGGCAACTTGCCGGCCTGCACCGCTCACTCGGAGATCAGGCCGAGGCGCGTCGCTGCCTGAGTCGCGCATTGAAGATCGGCGAGCAGTGGGAGGTCCTCGATCACTCCGTTGGGGGCGAGCTGCCGGTATTCCTGTATCAGGTCCGCACACTGGTGGCCCTCGCAAATCTGGAGCACTCGCAGGGGAACGTCTCTGCGGCTCGGACTTTGTTGAACCGGGCTGAGAGCTACGAGCGGCGTGTCGTGCGGCGGGAAGCCGGCATGGCGCCAGAGCTTGGTCGACTCGGTCTGGAGGCCACTTTGCTTGATGAGGACGGCCGGCCCGACGCCGCCGCCGAAGTGGCGCGCCGTATCCTCGACAGTTCTCCATCACTCGACTATCGAATTCGGGCGCGGAGACGTCTGGCGGCCCTCCTCCTGGCAGCCGGTAAAGGGAGCGAAGCGGCGGAGTACCTCCGACAAGCAGCCGAGCTCGAAGCCGGCATGCGGCGGGTCCAACGACTCGACTCGATCGGCTCGGTGGTCCGCCCGCTGATCCGATTCGCTGGCCCAGCCGACAACCAGGAAGTTGCCGGAGATCACGTGGAGCTTCGGCTTCTCTTTCTCTCGCCACTGCCGGTGCGCCGCTATCGGGTGTGGCTGAACGGCCGCCCGTTCGGCCCAGCAGAGGGGTTCGAGCTACCGGCCACTGACGAGAAGGGTCATGTGCTGGATCGGGGGCGAGTGTTGGACCGCGGCCAGGTGCTGGACCGCGGCCAGGTACTGGATCGGGGCGAGGGCCGCCAGTCCGCGGCCCGAGAGCTACCCGAAGAGTTGGCGGCCCTCGTGCGGGACCGCCGGTACTCCCGCATGCTCCAGCTCCGCCATACTCTACCCATAGAGTTGACCGACGGTGAGTTCGTTCGCATCGCGGTTCAGGCGGAAACGACCGGCGGTTCGACATCCGACCGTGAGCTCTTGCGGATCCGTCGACCCCAGTCAGAGCACGTCCGGGGGAGCCTCCGAGTGCTGTCAGTCGGCGTAAACGATTACCAGAACCTCCCCAAACTGCGCTACGCCGCCGCAGACGCCCGCGACCTGGCCGGGGCCTTTCGCAACCAGACCGGAGAAGGGACGCTGTACAGCGGAGCCCAGGTCACTTCATTGACCGATGGGGAGGCCACTCTTGCGAACATCCGCCAGGGGTTGGATCAACTTGCAAACAACGTGCGGCCCGGAGATACTGTCATCCTCGCGTTATCTGGGCATGGTGTCCGCGTGGGCCCGCCGATGGCGAGCTACGCGGGGATGAGCCTCAGCACGATGCTGGCGTTCTCACCCCCGCAGGCGAAGTTCTACTTTGCTCCGGTCCGCTTCGACCCCCAGAATCCGGAGGGCACGGGCCTGCCCTGGTCCGAGGTCCTGGCAAAGCTGGATGTGGTTCGCAAGAGCGCGAAAGCCGTTTGGATCCTCGCCGACTGCTGCCGCGCCGCGCCAGGACTTCGGAGGGAGTCCGTCGCTACCGCCCGCGACCTGAAGCGCGGCATCGACGAGGGAGGGAACCTGATCCTCTGCGCCGCCTCGGAAGGCGACAACCCCAGCTACGAGAGCGAGGACCTCAAGCACGGCATCTTCACCCATGCCTGGTTGGAGGCACTGTCGGGAAATGGGCCTGAGATTGTCTACGATGACCGGCCGTTGGGACGGGTCTTGACGCTGTCTGCACTTCAGTTCGCGGTGGACTTCGCCGTCCGGCGGACCGCGCGGAGAGTGGGAGTGCGGCAGCAGGTAGAGTTCCCGCGGTTGGAGGGGAGCTTGAATGGGGGGCAGCCGGTGTTCGTCTCTTCGGCCCGCGCGGAATGAGTCACTGTCCCCACTCAGGGCACCGGGAGGGAGAGATCGCAAGGACCAGCGCCCCGCCCCCCTGCGAGGTGAGCCATTGGTCGGGCGGTCTCTCCCGTCTACTTCGAGGGTGCTTCTACCACGGAACGACCGAGGCAAACGCGGAAACCATCCCGTGAGTCGGAGTAAGTAACCCCCCGGATTCCCAGCCGAACGGCGCACCGTGCGTTACCCGGCACGTCGAAGTAAGTGCCACCGCGGCACACCGGGCGAGTCACGGTTCGTTGGACGGCGTCTTCATAATAGACCTCCTGGTGGCCGCCTTTCGGGTCGAAGTGATCGACGACGAACTCCCAGACTCCGCCGCACATGTCTGCCAGCCCAAAGTCGTTGCGGCCCCTCCTGCCGAAATGATCGACGGGCGAGACAAACGCGTGGCCGTCACTCCAGGGCGCCTTCGCCAGTGGCCATGCCTTGGTGCGCCCCGGCAGCAGGTCCATGGCAGAGATGTTCAACCGGCCCTCGCCCGCCTCGAGTTCGTTGCCCCACCAGAAGTAGCGGCTCTCCCTGCTGCCCCCGCGACACGCATACTCCCACTCTGCTTCGGTGGGTAGACGATACTCCCAGCCCGGCGGTAGTCGATTTTCTCGTTGCTCCCGCTCGGTGAGCCAACCGCAGAATGCCTTCATGTCGTTGTAGCTTACGCAAACGACCGGAAAGTCACTGCGATTGGGAAACGCCCAGTTGGGATCACGCCAGCTCTTCCCCTTGACCGACTTCCACGGATGCACCGTGTTCGTCGTGAGATGGTAGCCGTCCCAATCCGAGTCGAATACCTGCGTCTCCCCACCCGGAGTTTCGGCGTCCGTGACAAACCCGGACTCTCTTACGAATCGCCGGAACTGGCCGACCGTGACTTCCGTGCGACCGATCCAGAAGTCGTGCGCTACTCTGGTCCGTCGTGGTTGCACGCCTTCGAACGACTCGCGAGTCGTGCCCGGAGTGGCGCCGCCCTCAATGCCGGTAGCCCAGGCCTTTTCTTCCGGCGTGCTGCCCATCATGAACTCGCCTGGCGGAATGTGGACGACCTCGAGACCGACACCGCCGCCGAGGTTGATACGCTTGGCCTCATTCGGCTCGAGTTGGGCTTCGGCCAACGCTGCTAAACAACCAATAACGAGGATAGAGGCCAGGATGCCGGAAAGTGTGGCGCGGGAGATCTGCCGTCCAGATCGCTCCGTCCTGCCCAGGCGCCCGCTATTTGAGGGCTGCGGGGCAGAGCCAGCTCTCCGGGTCAGTCCGAGATTGAGTCGAGTTCGAGCGAGCGTACGGCCGCCGGGGACGGAGTGGTTTGGTCTCATGGAGAGAGGCTATCCTGGTCAACGACGTAGCGGAGCTGCGGGGATTACCTACCTGCGACGCAAGTAACCTTTTGCCCTGAACGTGGATTTCCTCTAGGAGATGAGCCTCCCGCCGCAAATGAGAATGCTGGGATCTGGAGCGGCATCCGATTGAAGAGCACGCGAAAGATGCCTGAACGAATCTCGGATAGGCTCCTGACCGATTCGTAAACCGGGTTTGCGGAATCCTGTTCAAGACGGGGCCGTCTGTCCGGGTGGAGACCGGCGCCGTTGTGTCATCCGACGACACTCGCTCCGGCTATCGAGAGTCTGGCCAGGGCCCTGAGCTGGTCGTGCGTCACCGCGCTCATGCCGTCAGTCGCGATTGGGACGTCTTCGCCCGCGCGATCGGTAGGCGCTACACGGCGTACCCGTACGACCGGCGTGGACTCGAGGGGATCCCCGCTGCCCGCAAGACGAGCGCCGGTAACTCCAAGTTCGGCGACATCGAGGCGATGGTCGGAAGCGCTGGGCTGCGTACCGCTATCCTCGTCCACAGCAATGGAGACAGGCGTGTCCCTCTCTCGAACTATGGATAATTGAGTCACGATCGCAGACCTTCTGCACCGGTGAACAATTCCGTAGGGGTTTCGGTGACGAGCAGAACTCAGAGTA
>SXGS01602440.1_pt1 | contig 22334 bp, 9 predicted proteins | sample 3174681 | NCBI WGS metagenome assembly SXGS01 (sample SAMN11356861, study PRJNA531348) | freshwater metagenome | isolation source: freshwater sample F1-80 | place: China: Fuxian Lake, Yuxi | collected 2017-12-25
ACAAAACTCATCGAACAGCCTATTGACCTCGCCGCCTGATCCGATACCTTCATGTTACCGGAGATCACGCCACGCCTAATTCCAACCGCGTTCGCGACGGCACCTGGTGCCGCTCTGGGCGTTGCTCAGGGTGAGAGCATCGACCGAAGACGAGCCGGAGATGCTCTCGACACCGGAAGCGGTCAGTGTATTCGTGCCCGCCAGGGTGACCGTGTCGGTACCCGAGCCGCCGGTGACGGTTTCGACGCCAACCACGGTGACGGTGTTGGCGCCGCTGGCCAGGGTCAGCGCGTCGCTGCCCTCACCGAGATCGACGGTCGTGCCGCTCTGCGCGTTGCCCAGGGTGAGGGCATCGGCCGAGGACGAGCCGACGATGCTCTCCACACCGGAAGCGGTCAGCGTGTTGGTCCCGGCCAGGGTGACCGTATCGGTATCCGCGCCGCCGGTGACGGTCTCGATGCCAACCAGTGTGACGTTGTTCCCGCCATCGGCCAGGGTCAGCGCGTCACTGCCATTGCCGAGATTGATGGTGGTGCCGCTCTGGGCGTTGCTTAGGGTCAGGTTGTCAGCCGAAGCGCTGCCGGCAATGCTCTCGACACCGGAGGCAGCCAGCGTGTTGGTGCCCGCCAGGGTGACCGTGTCGGCACCCGAGCCGCCGGTGACAGTCTCGACGCCGGACAGGGTGACGTTGTTTCCACCGTTGGCCAGGGTCAGCGCGTCGCTGCCCTGACCGAGATCGATGGTCACGCCGCTCTGGGCATTGCGCAGGGTGAGGGCGTCTGTCGAAGACGAGCCAACGATGCTCTCGACGCCAGAAGCGGCCAGAGTGTTGGTTCCGGCCAGGGTAACCGCGTCGGTACCCGAGCCACCCGTGACGGTTTCGACGCCAACCAGTGTGACGTTGTTCCCACCATCGGCCAGAGTCAGCGCGTCGTTGCCCTGACCGAGATTGATGGTCGTGCCACTCTGGGCGTTGCTCAGGGTGAGGGCGTCTGCCGAGGACGAGCCGGCAATGCTTTCGATACCGAAAGCGGCCAGTGTGTTCGAGCCAGCCAGGGTGACCGTGTCGGTGCCTGCGCCGCCGGTGACGGTCTCGATGCTGGCGAGGGTGACGGTGTTGGTGCCGTTGGCCAAGGTCAGCGCATCGTTGCCCTGACCGAGATCGATGGTCGTGCCGCTCTGGGCATTGCTCAGGGTAAGGGCATCTGCCGAGGACGAGCCGGTGATGCTCTCGACGCCAGAGACAGACAGCGTGTTGGTCCCGGCCAGGGTGATCGTGTCGGTGTCCGCACCACCGGTGACAGTCTCGACACCAGAGAGGGTGACGGTATTCCCGCCATTGGCCAGGGTGAGCGCGTCGCTGCCCTGACCGAGATCGATGGTCGTGCCGCTCTGCGCGTTGCCCAGGGTGAGGGCATCTGCCGAGGACGACCCGACGATGCTCTCCACACCGGAAGCGGCCAGCGTGTTGGTGCCAGCGAGGGTGACGGTGTCGGTGTCCGCGCCGCCGGTGACCGTCTCGACACCGGAGAGGGTGACGCTGTTCCCGCCATTGGCCAGGGTCAGCGCATCGCTGCCCTGACCGAGATTGATGGTCGTGCCGTTCTGCGCATTGCTCAGGGTGAGAGCATCGGCCGAGGACGAGCCGGCAATGCTCTCGACACCGGAGGCGGCCAGCGTATTCGTTCCGGCGAGGGTGACCGTGTCGGTATCCGCGCCGCCGGTGACAGTCTCGACACCGGCGAGGGTGACGGTATTCCCACCATTGGCCAGGGTCAGGGCGTCGCTGCCCTGACCGAGATCGATGGTCGTGCCGCTCTGGGCAGTGTCCAGGGTGAGGGCATCGGCCGAGCTGCTGCCAGCAATGCTCTCCACATCGGAAGCAGCCAGCGTGTTCGTTCCGGCCAGGGTGATCGTGTCGGTGCCCGAGCCACCGGTGACGGTCTCGACACCGGAGAGGGTGACGTTGTTCCCGCCATTGGCCAGAGTGAGCGCGTCGCTGCCCTGACCGAGATCGATGGTCGTGCCGCTCTGGGCGTTGCCCAGGGTGAGGGCATCGGTCGAGGACGAGCCCACGATGCTTTCCACACCGGAAGCAGTCAGCGTGTTGCTGCCGGCCAGGGTGACCGTGTCGGTATCCGCGCCGCCGGTGACGGTCTCGACGCCAACCAGGGTTACGGTGTTGGTGCCGCTGGCCAGGGTCAGGGCGTCGCTGCCCTGGCCGAGATCGATGGTCGTGCCGCCCTGGGTATTGCTCAGGGTGAGCGCATCGGCCGAAGACGAGCCGGAGATGCTCTCGACGCCGGAAGCAGTCAGCGTGTTCGTGCCAGCAAGAGTGACCGTGTCGGTGTCCGCACCGCCGGTGACAGTCTCGACGCCAACCAGGGTGACGGTGTTGGCGCCGTCGGCCAGGGTCAGCGCGTCGCTGCCCTCACCGAGATCGATGGTCGTGCCGCTCTGAGCATTGCCCAGGGTGAGGGCATCTGCCGAGGACGAGCCGACGATGCTCTCCACACCGGAAGCGGTCAGCGTGTTCGTGCCGGCGAGGGTGACCGTGTCGCTGTCTGCGCCGCCGGTGACGGTTTCGACACCGGCGAGGGTGACGTTGTTGACGCCGTTGGCCAGCGTCAGGGCGTCGCTGCCCTCGCCCAGGTTGATGGTCGTGCCGCTCTGGGCGTTGCCCAGGGTGAGGGCATCGGCCGAGGACGAGCCGGCAATGCTTTCGATGCCGGAAGCAGTCAGCGTGTTGGTGCCGGTCAGGGTAACCGTGTCGGCACCCGAGCCGCCGGTGACGGTCTCGACACCGGCGAGGGCGACGCTGTTGGCGCCGTTGGCCAGGGTGAGCGCATCGTTGCCTTGACCGAGATCGATGGTGGTGCCGCTCTGGGCGTTGCTCAAGGTGAGGGCATCGGCCGAGGACGAGCCGACGATGCTCTCCACACCGGAAGCGGCCAGCGTGTTCGTTCCAGCCAGGGTGACCGTGTCGGTATCCGCGCCGCCGGCGACAGTCTCGACACCGGAGAGGGTGACGGTGTTCCCGCCATTGGCCAGGGTGAGCGCGTCGCTGCCCTGACCGAGATCGATGGTCGTGCCGCTCTGGGCGTTGCTAAAGGTGAGGGCGTCTGCCGAGGAGGAGCCGGCGATACTCTCGATACCGGAAGCAGTCAGCGTGTTGCTGCCCGCCAGGGTGACCGTGTCGGCACCCGAGCCGCCTGTGACGGTCTCGACACCGGCGAGGGTGACGGTATTCCCGCCATCGGCCAGGGTCAGCGCGTCGCTGCCCTGACCGAGATCGATGGTCGTGCCGCTCTGGGCGTTGCTCAGGGTGAGGGCATCGCCCGAAGACGAGCCGGCGATGCTCTCGATACCGGAAGCGGCCAGCGTGTTGGTGCCAGCGAGGGTGACGGTGTCTGTGTCCGAGCCGCCGGTGACGGTCTCGACACCGGCGAGGGTGACGGTGTTGGCGCCGTTGGCCAGGGTCAGCGCGTCGCTGCCCTCGCCGAGATTGATGGTGGTGCCGCTCTGGGCATTGCCCAAGGTGAGGGCATCGGCCGAGGACGAGCCGGCGATGCTCTCGACACCGGAGGCGGCCAGCGTGTTGCTGCCGGCCGCAAGCTGCAGGCTGTCGGCGCCCGCGCCCAGGTTGATCGAGCCGCCCGTCGTATTGCCCAGCAGCGTCACGATGTCGCCGGCATCGCCGCCGATCAGGGTCTCGATCCCGCTGGCCGTCAGCGCGTTGGCGACATCGCTGAGCGTCAGGGTGTCGCTGCCCCCGCCGAGAGCAAGCGTCGCGCCGGAGACGCCGGTGGTCAGAGTCAGCGCATCACCCGACTCGCTGCCGGCGATCGTCTCGACGCCCGACACCGCCAGCGTGTTCGTACCGGCGGCGAGGTTGAGCACGTCGCTGCCGTTGCCCAGGCTCACGGTCATGCCGGAGACAGTGGTGCCTAGGGTGACGATGTCGCCGGCTGCCCCGCCGATCAGCGTCTCGATGCCGGAAGCCGTGAGGTTGTTGGCGAAATCGCCCAGCGTCAGGGCGTCGCTGCCGTTGCCGAGATCGATGCTGCCGCCATTGATGGCCCCGGCAAGCGTGACTGAGTCGGCGCCGCTGGAACCGATGAGGGTCTCGATCTCGCTGGCCGTCAAACTGCCCGAGGAGGCCATGGCCACGGTGTCGCTCGAAGCGCCGCCGGTCACGGTTTCAATGCCGGAGATCGCCAGATTGTTGGCGAAATCGCCCAGCGTCAGGGCGTCGCTGCCGGCACCGAGGTCGACCGTGCCGCCGTCGAAGCCGCCGGTGAGGGTCAGGTCGTCCGAGCCCGTGCCGCCGAGGATTGTCTCGGCGCCGAGAACGCTCAGCGTATTGGCTCCGTCCGCCAGCTGCAGGGTGTCGTCGCCCGCTTCCAGGTTCACTGTGATGCCGGAGACCGGTGCCGCGAGGGTCACGTTGTCACCGCCGCTGCTACCGGTGACTGTCTCGACGTCCTCGATGACGACGCTCCCCGGCAGGCCGAGCGTGATGGCATCCGCGCCGTTGCTGCCGGTGATCGTCTCGGCGCCCGATACGATGATCGAGCCGCCGCTCGCCAGCTCGACGCGATCAAGGCCGTCACCGAGGCTGATCAGAGCGCCGTTCGAACCGGCGCCGACGATCACGACATCGTCGCCGCTCGAGCCGATGAGGCTTTCGATCGAGGCGATGCGGATCGTGCCGCCATTGGCCAGGGTGACGACGTCGGTCCCGCCGGATCCGTAGAGGGTCTCGATGCCCTGCACGGCGATGGTGCCTGCAGCACCCAGGGTAACGCTGTCAGCCCCGTTGCCACCCGTGATGCTCTGGGCGCCGAAGACCGTGAGAGTATCGCTGCCGCTGCCGCCCTGGATGGTCTCCACATCAACGACCGTGAGGGTATTGGTGCCGTTGGCCAGGACGAGCGTATCGTCGCCGCCACCGAGATTGACCGTGGCACCGCTGACCGCGTAGGGCAGGGTGACCGTATCGTTGTCACCGCCGCCGCTGGTGCCGGTCGTGGTGATCGTGGTCTCCGCGTTGGAGACGATGCCGCGACCGCCATCGGTCGCCGTCACCGTGAATGTCGTGGTGCCGCTCTGGCCATCGGTGGGGTCGAAGGTCAGCTGGCGGATCGCCGCCTGGACCTCGGCGGCCGTGCCGCTGACGCTGTAAACGCCGGTCTCCGTCCGGACGAAGCGGGAAGCGGCCAGGGAGGCCGGTGTGAACTCGCCCTTGCTGGCGTCGTCGAGAGAGACGGTCACCGTCAGGTGCGCGGCGGCTTCCGGATGGCCAACCAGGAAACTGGCAAAGGGGTGCGCGGTATGCGTGTCGAGCAGCGCGGCGGAGGCCGAGGCTCCGCCGATTGTCGCTTCGTTGACGTTGCCGACATTGATGGTGAAAAGCTGATCCTTCGACAGGCCGGTCTCGTCGGTCACCCGGATGCCGATGGTCCGTTCCGCGCCGGCCTCGTAGTTGAGCGCGCCGTTGACCCGGAGCTCGTTGCCGACAATGGTGAACTGCGCGGCGTTCGCGCCCGGCAGGATCGAATAGGCGTGGGTGCTGCTATCGGGATCCGTGGCGCGCAGCACGCCGACCACGGCATTTTGCGCGTTCTCCAGCGCCGTCGTGCCGAAGAGCTGCAGCTCGACCGGCCCCTTGGGCTCCGGTGCACGCACCGTGACTACATCGGACCTCGCCGTGCTGTCGTTGAAGCGGTTGCTCTCTGCATCCACGGCGTCGAGCCGCACGGCGTCGATGGCCGACAGGGCTGCCGGGTCACGCCCGGCTGGAGCGCTGGGGGCGGGTGCCACAGCCGCTGTGGCGGCGCCGGGGGTGCTGGCGGGTGCACCGACTTCGCCGCGTGTCGTCGTCTGGGCCTGGGACCGGACACCGGCGGTATCGTTGTTTCCGGTGGATACCGACACCGGTGCCGCCGTCGAGGTCGTGCTGACGTGCGACGTCGTCGAAGCCGGAGCGGCGGTCTGCGTCGCAGCGGGGGCGGCTGCCGCCGGTGCGACCTGGGCGACACGGCTGCCGATGACGTCGGAGACCGTGGCGCTGCCGATCTGCTGCGTCACGGTGATGAGCTCGCGCGCGGGAACGACGACGCCATTGCCCAGGGTGACGGCCGGCGGCAGCGCGGCATTGGCGGCGGCGAGGAAATTCTGCACCACGACCGGCGGCGCATCGGGGCGGGTGATGACCAGGTCACGCCCCTGCATCGCCACCGAGGCGTTGGCCGTCATGACCGATGACAGGTCGACGTTCTGTCCGGGCTGGACCTGGATGAAGGTCGCCTGGGTGGCGTTCGGATTCGGCGTGACCGTGGGCGGTACCGTCCCCGGCGCGGGGGCCTGTGGCCCAGGCACGGGCGCAGGCTGCACGCCCGGCTCAACCGGGGTCGCGGCGCGGTCGGGCGTCGTTTGCTGCGGGCTCAGGAATTCGTCGGACATCGAAGAAAGGCGGACCTGTCGGGCACTACGAGCGGAGGGAGCTACCGCCGTTTCGAGGCACTATCAGGCATAAATCTATCTAGACCGTTAGCCGCTACAACGGTAATTAAGTTAAATTACGTTAAATTACAGGGAATTGCGATACACCCTGATGTGACGTTTATGTGATTGGGTTCGTTCACATTTTTTAACTATAAGATACTTTAGTCGATAGCGAATCGTGGCTATATCGCAGTGCACCATGGGGATATTTGGAGGGAGGAATCGGCCCCGGCCGATTGGCGACGCCGTGACCCTGCAATTTCAAGCTTTGGCTGCTGATTCGGCGGTGAAAGCGTGCCGCTTGGGCGGCGCCTGACTTAGCTGACCGTGACTGTCTGTTCGACAAGCAGGGTAGCGGTCACCCCCCCAACGGACTGCGTGTAGATATTGAACGTACCAGCCTCACCCTGCGGGTTGCTCTGAGTCCCTGCGGCGGTCCAGCCGCCGATTCCGATGGACAACGTGTCGCCCGTATCGCCGCGGACAAGCAGGGTATCGGTCGACGAGGACAGGTCGAGGATGTCCTGGGCGTCGAGCGTCACGATGTTGGTGACGCCACCCCGCAGGTCCAGCTTCTCGATGCCCTGATACTGGCTGCCGGCCGCGCCGAGATTGATGCTGCTGATGGCGCTGAGGTCGAGGGTATCCTCGTCGCCACTGCCGAGATCGACGGTTGTCGCCGCACCGATTGCCACCCGATCGACGCCGGAGCCACCGGTGATGGTCTCGACCGCCGTGGCACTGATCGTGTTGCTGAAGTTCCCCAGCACGATCCGATCCGTACCCGCGCCACCGTCGATGACCAGGCTCGTCGCCGCTCCGTTGAAGGTGACGATGTCGTCGCTGTTGCCGAGGCTGATCGACATGCTGGACGCACCGCTGAGTGTCAGGGTGTCGGCTGAGCCCGTGCCGCTCAAGGTCTCGATGCCCGAGACGGCCAGGGTATTCGTGCCCGCCGCCAGCGTGAGGCGATCCGCGGTGCCCGCACCCAGGTCAACGCTCAGGCCTGCCGCGGTCGTGCCCAGGGTCAGCACGTCGTTGCCGGTGCCGCCAAGCAGGGTGTCGATGCCGGTGGCGTAAAGGGTGTTGGTGCCGGTGATGGTGACGGTGTCGATATCGGAACCGCCGGCGATGGTTTCCACGCCCACTGCCGTGAACGTATTCACGGCATTGGCCAGGATCAGGGTGTCGGTCCCGCCCGCCAGGCTGACGGTGCCGCCGGTGAAGCCGGTAGACAGGGTCAGTGTATCGGCGCTGCTCGTGCCGGTGATGGTCTCGATGCCGCTGGCGGACAGCGTGTTGGCCCCGGCGGCAAGGGTGAGGCGGTCGGCGGTCCCGGCCCCGAGATCGATGCTGATGCCGGACATGCTGTTGAGCAGCGTCACCACCTCGTTACCGTCCGTGCCGGCCAGGGTCTCGACGCCGACGATCGTGACGGAGGAGGTGCCGGCGGCGAGAGTGAGAATATCCGTATCGGCTCCGAGATCGACCGACAGTCCGGTCGCTGCTGCGGTCAGGGTGATCGTGTCCGCGCTCGTACCGCCGATGATCGTCTCGGTGCCGGTTACCGACAGGGTGTTGGCCGCATTCGCCAGGGTCAGGGTGTCGGCGCCGGTCGAAAGATTGATCGTGCCGCCGGTCATGCCGGTGGACAGGGTCAGGGTGTCGGCGCTGCTCGTGCCGGTCATGGTCTCGACGCCGCTGGCTGCCAGCGTGTTGGCGCCGGCGGCAAGGGTAAGACGATCGCCGGTCCCGGCTCCGAGATCGATGCTGATGCCGGACATGGTGTTGAGCAGCGTCACCACCTCGTTACCGTCCGTGCCAGCCAGAGTCTCGACGCCGATGATCGTGACGGAGGAGGTGCCGGAGGCGAGAGTGAGAATGTCCGTGCCGGTTCCAAGATCGACGGACAGTCCGGTCGCCGCTGCGGTCAGGGTGATCAGGTCTGCGCCCGTGCCGCCAATGACGGTCTCGACGCCGGTCAGCGAGAGGGTGTTGGCGGCATTCGCCAGGGTGAGGGTATCCGCCCCGCCTGACAGATTGATCGTCGCGTTGCTGAGTCCCACCGATAGCGTGAGGGCGTCAGCGCTGTTCGTGCCGGTGATGGTCTCGATCCCTGAGACGGTCAGGACATTCGTTCCTGCCGCCAGCGTCATGCGGTCGGCGGTGCCGGCCCCGAGATCGACGCTAAAGCCGTCGACAGCCGCGGTCAGGGTCACGATATCGTCGCCTGAGCTGCCAGTCAGTGTCTCGATGCTCGTGATGTTGACCGTGTTGGCGTTGGCGCTGCTCAGCGTTACGACATCCACATCCGCGCCGCCCGTGATCGTCTCGGCTCCGGCGATGGAGATGGTGTTGCCGCCGGCGGCGAGGGTGATCCGGTCCGCGGTACCCGCACCCAGGTCGACGTTCAGGCCCGCCGCGACTGCGCCCAGGGTCAGCACGTCGTTGCCGGTGCCGCCGAGCAGGGTCTCGATGCCCGTGGCGTAAAGCGTATTGGTGCCCGTCACGGTGACGATGTCGGTGTCGGAACCGCCGGCGATGGTCTCCACGCCCACCGCCGTGAACGTGTTCGCGGCGTTGGCCAGGATCAGCGTGTCGATGCCGCCCGCCAGGCTGACAGTGCCGCCAGTGAAGCCGGCAGACAAGGTCAGAGTGTCGTCGCCGGTCTGACCGGTGATGGTTTCGACACCCGAGACGGTCAGGACATTCGTGCCTGCCGCCAGAGTGAGACGGTCGGCGGTGCCGACACCGAGATCGACGCTGATGCCGTCCACGACCGCCGTCAGGGTCACGATATCGTCGCCTGAGCTACCGGTCAGCGTCTCGATGCCCGTGATGGTGACCGTGCTGGTGTTGGCGCTGCTCAGCGTCACGGCATCGGCATCCGCCCCGCCCGTGATTGTCTCCGCGCCGGCGATGGAGATGGCATTGCCGCCGGCGGCGAGGGTGATCCGGTCGGTACCCGCGCCCAGGTCGACGCTCAGGCCCGCCGCGACCGCAGCCAGGGTCAGTACATCGTTGCCGGTGCCGCCGAGCAGGGTGTCGATGCTCGTGGCGTAAAGCGTATTGGTGCCGGTTATGGTGACGGTGTCGGTATCGGAACCGCCGAGGATGGTCTCAGCGCCCACCGCCGTGAACGTGTTCACGGCGTCGGCCAGGATCAGCGTGTCGCTGCCGCCCGCCAGGCTGACGGTGCCGCTGGTGAAACCGGCGGACAGGGTGAGAGTGTCGTCGCCGGCCTGACCGATGAGGGTCTCAATGCCGCTGGCCGCCAGCGTGTTGGCCCCGGCGGCAAGGGTGAGGCGGTCGGCGGTGCCGGCGCCGAGATCAACTGAGCCACCGCTGATCGTGGCCGTCGCGGTGATCGTATCGTCGCCCGTGCCGCCCACTACCGTTTCGACGCCGGTCACCGATAGCGTGTTCGTGGCGTTGGCCAGGGTGAGGGTGTCGCTCCCCCCGGCCAGGTTGATGGTGCCGCTGGTGACGCCGCTGGTCAGGGTCAGGGCGTCATCGCCTGCCTGACCGGTGATGGTGTCGACGCCACTGACGGACAGCGTGTTCGCACCCGCCGCCAGGGTGAGGACGTCCGTGCCCGTCGCCAGATTCACGGTGGAGCCGCTGGCGTTGTCGAGGAGCGTCACCGTATCGGCGCCGGTGCCGCCCGTGATCGTCTCGATGCCGACGGCGCTGAACGTGTTGGTGGCGTTGGCGAGGGTCAGGGTATCGGCGCCGTCGCCGAGGGTGATGGTGCCGCCGGTGAAGGCGGCGCTCAGGGTCAGAGCATCGTTGCTGTCACTGCCACGGACCGTCTCGATGCCGCTGAGCGCCAGGGTATTCGAGCCGGCGGCAAGGGTCAGGGTGTCGGTCCCGGCGTCCAGGGCGACGCTCATGCCCGATATGTTGTCGGCCAGCGACAGGCTCTCGTCACCGGTCGTGCCGCTGATCGTCTCGACCCCGGCGACGTGGAGCGACGATGCTCCCGCCGCGAGCGTCAGGACGTCCGCCCCGGTGCCGAGGTCGATGGATGCTCCGCTTGCCGCGGCTGCCAGCGTGACGTTGTCGACGCCGGTGCCGCCGGTGATCGTCTCGACACCGGCCACGGTCAGGGTATTGGACGCGTTGGCCAGGGTCAGGGCATCAGCGTCATCGCTGAGATCCACCGTACCGGTGAAAGCCGAGGTCAGGGTCAGGGCGTCTGCACTGTTGCTGCCGGTAACCGTATCGACACCGCTGGCCGACAGCGTGTTCGCGCCGGCGGCAAGATGGAGAGTATCGCTACCGGTCGACAGGCTGACCGTGACATTGCTGACGTTGCTCGCGAGAGTGACGGTGTCCGCGCCCGTGTTGCCGGTGACCGTCTCGATATTGGCGACGGTCAGCGAGTTCGTGGCGGCCGCCAGGGTCAGGGCATCGGCGCCGGCATCCAGATCGATGGTGCCGCCGCTGATCGCGCCGGACAGGGTGAGGGTGTCCGCCGCTGTCGAGCCGGTGACGGTTTCGGTGCGGAGGATGCGCAGCGTGTTGCTGCCGCTGGCGAGCGCAAGCGTGTCGGTCCCATCGCCCATATCGACGGTGCCGCTGGTCAGGTTGTTGGCCAGGGTCAGGGCGTCGCTGCTGTCCGAGCCGGCGATTGTCTCGATGCCGGAAGCCGTGATCGTGTTGGTACCGGCCGCGAGGTTCAGGGTGTCCGTGCCGGTGGACAGGTTGATGGTCGCGCCGCTGATCGTCGCAGTCAGCGTCAGCGTGTCGGCGCTCGTCGTTCCGGTGATGCTCTCGACGCCGCTGGCCGACAGCGTGTGGGCTCCGGCGGTCAGGGTGAGAGCGTCGGTGCCCGTGCCGCCGACGACTGTCTCGAGGCCGGTGATCGTCAGCGTATTGGTCGCATTGGCCAGGGTGAGGGTGTCGTTGCCGCCGGCGAGGTTGACGGTGCCGCCGGTGAAGGCGGTGGTCAGCGTCAGGGCGTCATCGCCGTCCTGACCGGTCACGGTCTCGATGCCGCTGGCCGCCAGCGTGTTGGCGCCGGCCACAAGGGTGAGCCGGTCCGTGCCGGTGCCCAGATCGATCGCCATGCCGCTGGCGATATCCGCGAGCGTGATGACGTCGGTGCTGTCGCTGCCGATCAGCGTTTCGACGCTCCGCAAGGTCATGGTCGTGGCGGAGGCCAGCGTCACCGTATCGCTGCCGGAGCCGCCGATCAGGCTCTCGATACCCGCTGCCGTCAGCGAATTCGCAAAGTCGCCGAGAGTGAGAGTGTCGGTGCCGCCGCGTAGATCGATCGTCGTGCCCGACGCCGCCGCGGTCAGGGTGAGATTATCGGTGCCGCTATTCGCGCCGCGGATCGTCTCGACCCCGGCCGCCGCGAGCGTGTTGCTGCCGGCCGCCAGATTGAGGACGTCGACGTCAGCGCCGAGATCGACACTGATATCCGACATGGACGCGGAGAGAGTCACCGTATCCGAGCCGCTGCTGCCGGTGAGGGTCTCGACATTGCCGACTGTCATCGTACCGGCGGCTGCCAGGGTGACTGCATCGATGCCGGTGCTGCCGGTCACCGTCTCGACGCCCGAGACGATGATCTCGCTGCCGCCGGTCATGATGATGCGGTCGGTGCCGCCGCCGAGATCGATCACGACCCCGTCTTCGCCGGATCCGAGGCTTACGACATCGTTGCCGCTGGATCCGATCAGGCTCTCGATCGAGGAGATCGACAGTGTGCCGCCGCCCGCCAGGGTCACGACATCGGTGCCGCCGGAGCCCAGCAGCGTCTCGACGTCGTCCACGGTGATGGCGCCGGCGGCACCCAGGGTCACCGTGTCGGAGCCGGCACCGCCGAAGACCGTCTCGGTGTTCTGCACGGTGAGGCGGTCGGCGCTGTCGGCCAGGGTCAGCGTATCGGTGCCGTCGCCCAGGTCGAGAGTGCCTCCCGAGACGGCAAATGACATGATGATCGCGTCGCTGCCCGCGGTCGACGCGCTGCCGATGGTGATGGTGACCGCAAAGGTCCTGGACAGGCCCGTTGAGTCGGTCACCTGGATCGATACGTGACGCTCGTCGCCGGCGACGAAGTTGATGCCGCCGTCAGCGATCGCGAGCTGGTCGCCGACGAGTCTGAACTGGGCACTGTCGCTGCCGGGCATCAGGGCGTAGGTGAAGGTTTCGCCGGGGTTTGGATCCCGGGCGGCAAGCGTGCCGACGATGCCGCCCGACTGATTCTCGACCACGGTGGAGGCAGTCAGGGCAAGCCCGGTGGGCGGCCGAGGCAGATTCGGGTCGGGGCGCGGGCCGGGATCGATCACCGATATGGGGTCTGGCGGCGGTGCCGCGGGCCGAGCCTGCGGGAGCGGCGCCGGGGCGGACTGCGGCGCGAGCACAGGGGCCGCGACTGACTGTTCTCCCCGCAGGCTACTGTTGCCCGGCTGTGAACGTACGCCACCCGTATCCGAATTGCCGACGGCCAGGGATACCGAAGCGGTTGTTGTCGTGCTCGTGTGCGACGACGTCGACGTTGAAGCGGCTGGCTGCGTGGCGCCGGGCGCCGGGGCCGCCGGCGACACCTGCTGGACCCGGCTGCCGATGACATCGGAGACGGTGGCGCTGCCGATCTGCTGGGTGACAGTGATCAGCTCGCGGGCGGCGACGACGACGCCGTTGCCCAGGGTAATGGCCGATGGCAGTGCGGCATTGGCCGCGGCCAGGAAGTTCTGCACGACAACCGGCGGCGCGTCGGGGCGGGTGATGACCAGGTCGCGCCCCTGCATGGACACCGAGGCGTTGGCCGTCATCACCGACGACAGGTCAACGTTCTGCCCGGGCTGGACCTGGATGACGGTTGCCTGCGCGTCATTGGGGTTCGGCGTAGTTGTCGGCGCAGCAATCGGCCCAGACGCCGGCGCGGGAACAGGCGCGGCCGGCTGGACGCCGGTCGCGGCGCTGTTGGGCACCGTCTGCTGCTGGCTGCGGAACTCGTCAGACATTGGAAAGCGATACCCCCGGGCAAAGCGGGCGGAAGGATCTGTCGTCGCTTTGGTCTGTTAGGCGGTATAATTTTACCCCCAAGCTCGACCGTCACAACGGCAATTGAATTAAATTGCGTTAAATTATCCGGCCTTGATATACAGCCGGGTGTGATGTTTAGCGGATTGGATTAGTTCACTTTTCTTAATACGGCGGTAGCTTCGCGGTGCACGAAAAGGGGACGCGATGAGCGACAGCCATATCCCTCCTGTCACCGCCTCGCTGGGGGGCGACGACAATGATTCGGTTGTCCTTGATCTGCAGGATTTGTTGCCGGATTCCGGCGGCGAGATCGTCATCCACAGTGCCGGCCTGGGCATCATCGGTGTGAGCACCGGCCAGACTGTCACCGCGACCGGAATGACGGAGACCCATGTGACAGCCGCCGGCGAGGACGTATCCGGCTTCCGCTATTACCAGCTCGATGGCGGCATCACGCTCTACTGCCCGGCCGAGACCAGCCTGGTACTCGGTCCGGAAATCAGCTGAAGGCAGCAGTCTTACGCCGCCAGCTCAGCCACAGCGAGACTGCCGCGCGCGCAGTCGCGCAGTCAGGCGATCCGCAGCGACCACCACGCTGTCGGACAGTCGCACGGCGAGCCGTCCAGGCCACGCAGCGACAGGGACGTTTCGGGGGTGACAACGGCCCGCAGGTCGATATCAAACCCGTGGATCACCGGGATGCAGGCGACATCCGGATCGCTCGTCGCAGGTGGAAGCGGCGCCATGGCAGGCGCAACTCTGCCCGCGCCGACGGCCGGGCGCTGCTGTCAACTTGGTGGCGAGAAAAGGGCGCTCAGCGCTCGCGCAGGGCCCGATCACGCGCCTTGAGGATTGGCTTGAGGAGGTAGTCGAGAACGGTTTTCTGCCCGGTCAGGACGTCGACGCTCGCCGTCATGCCGGCAATGATGGGCAGGGACTTATCGCCCGAGCCGAGAGAGTTGCGGTCGGTGCGGACACGGATGCGGAAATAGCTGACGCCTTTTTCGTCCTGGATGGCGTCGGCGCTGATCTCCTCGAGTTTCGCCGGCAGCCCGCCGTAGATCGAGAACTCGTAGGCGGTGATTTTCACCATCGCGCTCTGGCCGGGCCGCAGGAACGCCACGTCCGCCGGGGCGATGCGGGCCTCGACGACCAGCGTGTCATCGAGCGGGACGATCTCGACGAGATCCTGGCCGGGCCGGATGACGCCGCCGACGGTTGCGATCTTGAACTGCTTGATGGTGCCGCGGACCGGCGAGCGCACCTCGGTGCGGGTCACGCGCACACCCTCGGCCGTGACGCTCTCGCCGATCGACGCGGCTTCCGCCCGGCGCCGGCTGAGTTCGCTGAAGGCTTCGCGGCGGGTCGTAGCCGCCCGTTCCTCCATCCGCCGCTGGGCCTCGGCCAGGGCTGACTGGGCCCTGGGGATGGCGAGACCCGTGGCTTCAAGCTGGCCGCGCAGATCGTTGACCTCGCGCTGCAGGCGCAGGACCTCGACGCGACTGACGCCGCCGCGCGCCAGCAGCGGTTCGGTGATCTTCAGTTCCTCGCCGGCCAGATCGGCCGAGCGGCGCAACTGCCGCTCCTTGCTCTGCAGCTCGGTCAGTTCCTGGCGGCGCTGCTCTGACTGGTTGCGCAACACCTCAAGAGCCGTACGGTTCTCGTTCTGGCGCGCGCGATGGAGGTCGAGCTCGCCTTGAGCCAGCGCCGGGGCCTCCCGGGTCACTTCAGCAGGCATCTGGACCGCCCGGTCTTCAAGCTCGGCTTCGAGCCGGGCAATGGCGGCAATCTGGGCGAGGTAGCGGCCGCGTTTCTCGCGGAAATCGGACTCCGTAATCGCGCTTTCCACCCGCAGCAGCAGCTCGTTGCGGTCGACGACGTCGCCTTCGCGCGCCAGAATCTCCTGCACCACACCGCCTTCGGGGTGCTGCACGATCTGGATCTGGCTCGAGGGCACGACCCGGCCGTCCCCGCGGGTCACCTCGTCGATATTGGCGCGATACGCCCAGTAGATGAATGCCGCCAGGAACAACGTAATGAGCAGCAGAAGCAGCTGGGCACCGCGCGCCGGACCGCGCAGCCGGGCGGCACGGTTCTCCGGTGCAAAATCGAGATCGCTCCAGCGCTCGCGGTGCTGCACTTCCATGGCGTCAGCCCTTGCCCGTCCGGATCTTGCCCTGGGCAAGAGCGGCAACCACCGTCTCGCGCGGGCCATCGGCCACCACCCGCCCGTTGTCGACGACGATCAGGCGATCGACCAGGCTGAGCAGGGACGAGCGATGAGTGATGAGTACGAGGGTCTTGCCGGGAAGCACGTCCGTTAGCCGCATCTTGAACAGCGTCTCAGAGCTGTTGTCCATGGCGCTGGTCGGCTCGTCCAGGATGAGGATCGGCGGGTTGCCGACCAGGGCGCGCGCCAGGGCCACGGCCTGGCGCTGGCCGCCGGACAGCAATTCGCCGCGCTCTCCCACCGGCGTGTCGAATCCCATGGGATGGCGGTTGCAGAACTCGTCGACGCCGGAGACGTAGGAGGCGCTGAGCAGTGCGGCGTCGTCGGAGTGCGGCGCGCCGGCAAGGATGTTCTCGCGGATGGTGCCGTAAAACAGGTAGACGTCCTGCAGCAGGCAGCCGACGCGCCGCCGGAGCGAGGCCGGATCGAGCTGCCGCAGGTCTGTGCCGTCGACGAGGATGGAGCCGCCTTGCGGCTCATACAGGCCCAGCATGAGCCGCGCGATCGTGCTCTTGCCCGAGCCGATACGGCCGATGATGCCGACCCGCTCTCCGGCGCGGATGAACATGCTGAGGCCGTTCAGCGCGCCCAGCTTCTGATTGGGGTATGAGAACTCGACGTTGCGGAACTCGATCTCGCCGCGCATATCGGCCCGGTGAACGAAATGCGCGTTCGGAGGGCGCTCGACCGGCAGGGCCATGACCTTGTTCAGGGCATCGAGCGAGGCCAGGGACTGTTCGAGACGCGTTGCCAGCGCAGCCACCTGCGACAGCGGCAGCATGGCGCGCCCCGCCAGCATGGTGCAGGCAATGAGGGCGCCAAGGGTGATATGCCCTTCACCGATCATGTAGACGCCGGCAATGACCATCACCACGGAGACGGCGTTCTGCGCGAACAGCGAGAAGTTGATGGCCAGCGCCGAGAGTGTGCGCGACTGGGTCGCCGAACGCGCCGTGCGACCGACGATGGCTTCCCAGCGCCCCAGCATGCGGCCTTCGGCGCCGAGCGACTTGATGGTTTCGAGACCGCCCAGGGTCTCGACCAGGATGCCATGTTTCTGGGTCGCGTCGGCGAAGGTCCGGCGCACGGCGCGGTTGAGGGGAATCTGGATCAGGAAACCGACCACCGCGACGATCGGAAAGGCGATCGCCGGAATCCAGGCGAGTGGTCCGCCGATCTGCCAGACCACCAGCATGAACAGGAGGGCGAAGGGCAGATCGATGAGCGCCGCCAGCGTCGAGGAGGTGAAGAAATCGCGCAGTGTTTCGAACTCGCGCAGATGGTTGGCGAAGGCGCCGGCCGAGGCCGGCCGCCCGGCCAGGCGAACCCCGAGAACATGTTCGAATATCCGGCTGGCCAGCAGCACGTCGGCCCGGTTGCCGGCATTCTCCAGGAAGTAGTTGCGTACCGAGCGCAGGATGAGGTCGAAAACGAAGACCACCGCGGCTCCGATCGACAGTACCCAGAGCGTCTCGGTGGCGTTGTTCGGCACGACCCGGTCGTAGACGTTCATGGCGAACAGCGATCCGGTCAGCGCGAAGATATTGACGATGAGCGCCGCGAGGATGACCTGGAGATAGACCGGCCAGAAACTGGCGACCGTGCCCCAGAACCAGCTCGAGGGGCGTTCGGCGCGAGCATCGTCGGTCCGGCTGTCGAAGCCAATTTCGGGCCGCACGAAGATCACGTAGCCGGCGTAGATCTTCTCCAGCTCCACCAGGGTGAGACGGGCGCCGCCCCGCCCGGTTTCCGGAAGCAGGATTTCCGCCTGGCCCTGGTCGACCCGACGCAGGATGCAGGCACTGCGTCCCTCGAGCAGCAGCACGCAGGGCAGGGTGTAGTCGGCAATGCGGTTGAGCGGGCGCTTGTCGACGGCGGCCGACAGGCCCGCGCGCGCTGCGGCACGGACAAAGAGCTCGGGCGTCAGGCGGTCATCGACCAGCGGCAGACCGGCCACCAGTGCTTCCGGGCCGCGCGGACGCTCGAACAGCGCCGCAATGCCGACAAGGCACTGCAGGAGTGGGTCGAACCCGGGCGTGGTGACCTGCCAGGCGGGCGGCTCGGGAGCCGCTGCCGGGGCCGTGCCCTCGGCGGGGCGGGCATCCGTGTCGTTCGGGCTCACCATGCGGAAGAATTCCTGCGGGCGCGAATCGCCATTGCCCCCATCGGAGTCGGGTCAGGTCTGCGGATCATGGAACCGCTTTTATCCCGACTTGGTAAAGAATTTTACAATTTATAAACAATGTTAGAGGATTTTGCAGCGCGGCATGCAAAGGGGGCGTTTCGTAAGGAATTTTAGGTATTTCGAGCGAATCGCAGTAATCACAGTAGGGGTGGAAGGACGAGTTGACGAGCCTATGGTGTCTGTTCGATGCCGTGCCCTGCCGGGTCGCCGCCGACGATGGCGCTTGCGTGCGTTTTCGGGGGCCTGGGCGTTCGCGGCCCTTATCCTTTCGGCCCTAACTCCGGCAGCCGGCCAGACCCTCGACGACACGGTGCGTGCTGCCCTGCGCAGCAACCCGGATGTCCTCATCGCGCGTGACGACCGCCGGATCGCGGAACAGGAGAGGCGCCAGGCGGAAGGCGGCTACTACCCGCTTCTCGACCTGCGCGGGGCCACGGGCATCGAGCAGAGCAGCACACCGAGCCTGCGCAATCAGTCCGGAACCGATCCGGTCCTCTGGCGTAACGAGTCCGGCATCACCGTGCGGCAGAACCTGTTTGACGGCTTCACGACCGATGGCGAAGTCCAACGCGGCAAGGCCCGCGAAGCGGCTGCCGGCGAGCGGGCACGGGTTTCCGCCAATACGATCGCGCTGGCGGCCATCGAGGCGCATCTGGAGGTGCTGCGCAACCGCGAGCTGGTGCGCCTCGCCCAGGACAATGTCGACAGCCATCAGGAGATCATCGGCCGGGCGCGGGCGCGCGCCGGCCTCGACGAGAACCAACCGACACCCGAACGCTCCGCCGGCCTGGGCCGCGGCGATACCACCGAACTCCCCCGTGCCGAAGCCCGGTTTCTCGGTGCGCGCGCAGCGCTCCAGCAGGCAAGGGGCCGGCTGCGGGATGCCGAGGCGACCTTCGCCCGGGTCGTCGGTGTTCGTCCGAGCACGTTGTCGCCGGTGGCGCCGCTGCGCGCCGACCTGCCAAAAAGCGACGAGGAGGCATTCGGCCGGGCGATGGATCGCAGCCCGGCGATCCGGGCGGCAAACAAGGATATCGAGGCAGCCCAGGGCGAGCTGCAGCAGGCGGATGGCCGCTTCCTGCCACGCGTGGATCTGGAGCTCGGCGCCAACCGCAACAAGAACATCGACGGCGTCACGGGCATGAACAACGACGCCACCGCCATGATGGTCCTGCGCTACAACCTCTATGCCGGCGGGGCTGATGTCGCGCGCCGTCGCGCCGCGCTCGAGCGCATCTCCCGCGCGAAGAATGCGGTCCAGCAGACGAGGCGCAATCTCGAACAGGAGACGCAGCTTTCCTGGAATGCCCTGACGACGGCTCTTGAGCGGCTGCCCGTCCTGCAGGACCAGGTCCGTCAGTCGACGTCGGCGCGCGAAGCCTATCGCACGCAGTTCGAGGTCGGGCGGAAGACGGTCATCGATCTGCTGGATGCGGAAGCCGACTACGCCGGCGCCACCAGCGGGCTCGTCACCGGCGAGCTGACCGCCCGCTTCGCCGAGTATCGGCTGCTGGCCGCGACCTACGGCCTGTTCTAGGTGCTCGGCCTGGCCGACCCCGAGATTGACGGGACAGAACGGCCGGCGGGGGCGCGGTAGGGCGGTTTCTGGAGCCGCTACGAAGTCGCGCGTAAGCCTCGTTTGCCCTTGGTGAAATCTGCGCTAGACTGCCGTCCCGATGACGCCTCAAGAACTAATGAAAGTACTGGCGCTGCACGAGCGCTGGTTGAGCAGAAAACCGGGCGGCGTACGAGCCAATCTGGCGATGGCGGACCTCCAGGGCATTACGTTGCCCAAGGCCAATCTGCGCGGGGCGAAGCTGTCAGGGGCCAATCTGGCGCGCGCGGTTCTGACCGGCGCCGATCTCACGGAAGCCGACCTGTTTGCCGCCAATCTTGATCGGGCGGATTTGAACGGCGCCATCTGCGTGCGCGCCGACCTGCGCGGGGCCTATCTGCGCGGTACCAAGATGAAGGGCGCCAATCTGCGCGACGCCGACCTGCGTGGTGGCACCCTGATGACCAGCGACAAGGCGGGTCCCAGCATGCGGACCTCCACCACGTCGACGCCGGGGCAGGAGACGGCCGCGCCGACCAAGGCGAATATCTCAGGCGCCGACCTGTCGCAGGCCACCCTCAACGATGCCGATTGCTCGGGTGCCCGCATGGCGGGCTGCAATCTCACCAAGTCGCAACTCAACAAGACCAATCTCACCGGGGCCGACCTCAAGGGCGTCAATCTCGAGGGCGCGAGCCTGGTCGGGGCCAACCTCAAGGGTGCCGATCTGTCCGGCGCCCTGGTCGACGGCGCCAATCTCGAAGGCGCCAACATGGTCGGCACGAAGATCGAAGGCGTCGATCTGTCGCAGGCCAAGACCGCCGGTATCAATACATCGAAGCCAGCCGAGTCATTCTCGGATGTGGTGCAGACGGCCGTGCGGGCCCATCTCGCCTGGATCAAGACCGACGGCAAGCAGGGCTCGCGTGCGAACCTGCCCGGTGCCGACATGAACCAGATCGACCTGTCGAAGCTCAACCTGAGCGGCGCGTCGTTCCGCGGCGCCAAGCTGGCTGGTGCCCGCCTGATCGGGACGTCGCTGGTGATGTCCGACCTGTTCGGCGCCGATCTCACCGGCGCGGACCTCACGGGCGCGGTTCTCGACGGCGCCAATCTGTCGACGGCCAAGCTCGCCAAGGCCAACCTGTCCGGCGCCAGTCTCGGCTCGGTTGACCTGAAGGGACCGGACGGTAAACCCACCGGGCGGGTCTGGCCGGCCAACATGGCGGGCGCCGACCTTACCGAGGCGACGTGCAAGGGCACGATGCTGCGCAACGCCAACCTGACCGACGCGTTGCTGGTCCGGGCGAACCTGACCGAGGCCGTCCTCGCCGGCGCCAATCTCGAGAACGTGAATCTCGACGGCGCGACCCTGGATGGCGCAACCATGCCGCAGCCCGACAGCGCGACCGGAACCTAGCAGCCGGGCATCCCGTCCACGCGCATGAGCAAGAGCGAAACCTTTCCCGTCGCGCATACCGATGCCGAGTGGCGGCAGAAGCTGAAGCCGGAACAGTTTCACGTTCTGCGTCAGCACGGCACCGAGCGGGCCGGCACCAGTCCGCTGGACAAGGAATACCGGGCAGGGACCTTCGCCTGCGCCGGTTGCGGCCAGGAGCTTTTTCAGTCGGAGACGAAGTTCAACAGCGGCACCGGCTGGCCGAGCGTCTGGAAGCCCATCGACAGCGCTATTGGAACGACCACTGACCGAGCCTTCTTCATGACCCGGACCGAGGTGCATTGTTCGCGCTGCGGCGGGCATCTCGGGCACGTCTTCGAGGACGGCCCCAAGCCCACCGGGTTGCGCTATTGCATGAACGGCGTGGCGATGAGTTTCACGCCAAAATCGGGCTAGATCAGGCGACGGGCTGGCGCGCGAGGCGCGCCTGAACCCGCGGCATCACCTCGCGGGCCATCAGTTCCATGGCCGCGCATACACGATCCTGCTGCATGAGGCCGAAATTCTGCAGCGCCACGACATGGCGTATGCCCATGGCGTGCAGACGCACGAGCTTGTCGGCAACCTGCTCGACCGAGCCGAAGAGCGCGAGATCGCTCCTCAGAATGTCATCGTAGGTCTGGCGCTTGGCGTAGAGCCGTGTCTCGACGTACAGGTTGAAGGCGGCCTCGGCCTCGCGGCGGCAGAGTTCCTCGCTTGGGGCGACGTGCGTATGGAACGTCCAGAGGCCTGTTGAGGCCGGGTCGAGGCCGGCCTCGCGCCGTCCGCGCTGGTAGGATTCGACCATCGTCCCGACATCTTCAAGCCGGTCCACCGACGCATAGGGAACGCACATCACCTCGTTGCCCTGCCGGCCCACGTGATAGAGGGCGTCCTTGTTCAGAACGGCGACATAGATCGGGACGGGTGACTGCACCGGCCGCACATTCAGCGCCACGTCGTCGAGCCGGCTGAAGCGGCCCTGGATCGTGACCCGTTCGCCGGCCAGAAGCCGGCGGAGAATGGCCAGGCCTTCGTCGAACCGCTCGCGCTTCTCCGCGCCGTCGATGCCATAGCCGGTGAATTCATGCTTCAGGTAGCCTGAGCCGACACCCAGCACCAGGCGCCCGCCCGAAAGCACGTCGACCATGGCGTAGGCTTCGGCGACGTTGATCGGATTGTGGAAGGGCAGGGTGGCGATGGCCGAGCCGAGGCGCAGGCGCGTCGTGCGCTGCGCAAGGGCAGCAAGGAGCACGGCCGGGTTGGGCACGACGCCGTATTCATGGAAGTGATGCTCGGCCGAGAAGAACGTATCGTAGCCCAGCACGTCGGCGTGCTCGGCCAGGCGGATGACCGCGCCGTAGAGATCGGGCACACTGCGCGGCCGCCCGGGATAGTGATCCTGGACCGTGAAGAACGA
>SXGS01243413.1_pt1 | contig 22328 bp, 23 predicted proteins | sample 3174681 | NCBI WGS metagenome assembly SXGS01 (sample SAMN11356861, study PRJNA531348) | freshwater metagenome | isolation source: freshwater sample F1-80 | place: China: Fuxian Lake, Yuxi | collected 2017-12-25
CCCGCGCGCGGCCGCGTCGCCGCGCCCACCGACGGCATGCGCGTCCTCACCTACTCGATGCGCCTCGAGCGCGCCCGCCAGCTCCTCGAGCTGACCGGCGAGGCCGGCTCCGAGGCCCGCGGCCTGGTGCCGGTGGCGGTCCTGTCCCGGCTCGCCGAGCGCGCGCCGTCGGTCGCCGGCAGCGCCTCGGTCGCCGTCGTCGACGTCGGCCACGAGCACACCCACGTCGTCATCACCCACGGCGGCAAGGCCGTCTTCTCGCGCACCATCGGCCGCGGCGGCCGTCATGTCACCGACGCCATCGCCCGCAACTGGCGTCTCGACGCCGGCCAGGCCGAGCAGGCCAAACACTCCGACGGTTTCATCGCCTCGGCCTCCAACCCGGCGCCGAGCGAGGCCTGGGCCCGCGTCCACGGCGTCCTCATCGGCGAGGTCGGTCCCTGGGCCCGCGAGCTGCGCCAGACCCTGGCGGCGTGCCGCGCCAAGACCGGCGTCGCCGCCGGTCGCGTGCTCCTGGTCGGCGGCGGCAGCCGCCTGCGCGGCCTGGCCCCGTTCGTCGCCGAGCAGCTCGGCGTGCCGGCCACCACGCTCGCTGGCGACGATCCGGCGGTGCTGGTCGGCCCCCGCGCCGCCGAGATCGCCGGCCTCGACAGCGCCGCGCTCGCCGTCGCCACCGCCCACGACGTGGGCGGTGGCCGCCCGACCTTCGACCTGCGCCAGGGCCCCCTGGCCTTCAAGGTCGACATGTCGTTCATCAAGACCAAGCTGACCCAGGTCGCGGTGGCGATGCTGGTGGTGCTGGTCTTCGCCGGCGCAGCGGCCTACGCCGGGTTGCGCAAGCTGCGCCAGGCCGAGAAGACCCTCACCGATCGGGTCGCGCTCGAGTCGACCGAGTACTTCGGCAGCCGCAAGTCCGTGGCCGAGCTGAGGGCGCTCACCACCAGCGACACCGCGCCCGGCGACTCGCCGCTGCCCAAGATGAGCGCCTACGACCTCCTCCTGGCCATCAACGCCAAGCTGCCGCCGCGCGACAAGGTGACCCTCGACGTCACCGATCTCGACATCAAGGACAACAAGGTGAACATCAAGGCCTCGGCCAAGACCCCCGAGGAGATCGACCAGCTCGAGACCGCGCTCAAGACGATCACCTGCATCAAGGAGATCACGCGCGGCTCGACCACCAACGGTCCCAACGGCGAGAAGAACTTCTCGTTCGCGATCCGGACGGAGTGCATGTAGCCATGGCCACCCTCGACAACCTGCGCGACAAGTGGGAGTCGATCTCGCCGCGCGAGCGGCGCCTGGTCGTGCTCCTCGGCGTCTCCTTCGTGCTGGTGATGGTCATCTACGTCTCGCTCCAGATCCGCGACGGGATGCAGGCGATCGAGACACGCAACGCCAACGCCCAGAAGGCGCTGAACAACCTGACCTCGTTCAAGGCCAAGGCCAAGTCGGTCAACGCCGACGATCCGGCCAAGCTGATCGGCCCCGAGGCGGTGAAGCTGGAGAGCTACATCTTCACCGCCGGCAACAAGGCCGAGATCACCGTACCCGGCGTCAACGCCCGCTCGCCGTCACCCAAGGGCGCCTTCACCGTCCACGCCGCGACGGTCGAGGTCCGCGAGCTGTCGCTCACCCAGATCAAGAACTTCCTCGAGGCCATCGAGAGCGAGAACAAGACCGTGATCGTCAGCTCGCTCCAGATCCGCCGCAACTTCCGCGACAAGGAGAAGCTCGATCTCAACCTCGAGGTCGTGACCTGGTCCAAGCCGGTGCCTGAGGGCGGCGGCGACGGCAAGGGCTCGGGCAGCGGCAGCGCCTCGGGCAGCGCAAAGAAGGGCGGCTGATCATGACCATCACGCCGCGCGCTCGTTTCGCCCTGAAGATCGCCGGGTACGTCCTGCTCGGGCTGGTGACCTTCGTCTACTCGCTCCACCTCACCTTCCCGTACGAGCGGGTCAAGCAGCGCATGGTCGACGCCCTGTCGTCGAAGTACGACGTCACCGTGCTCGGCGTCGAGCGCAGCCTGGTGCCCGGGCGCTTCGCCCTGACCGGCCTGACCCTCACCTCGCGTCCGTCGGTCGCGGGCCAGCCGGTCACGACGATGTACTTCAAACGGGTCGAGGTCGACATCGCCTTCATGCCGCTGCTCGGCGGCAAGGCCGAGATCGGGCTCGACGTCTCCACCGGCAGCGGCTCGATGAGCGGCGTGATCAAGGCGTCGAAGACGAACCTCTCGGTCGACTTCCGGCTCAAGCACATGCCGCTCGCCACCATCCCCGGCATCGCCGACGCCGTCGGTCTGCCCCTGGGCGGTCTCGGCGACGGCCGCATCACCCTCAGCCTGCCCAAGAACGACTGGACCAAGGCGACGGGCAAGGTCGACCTGTCGTGCAACGTCGGCTGCACCGTCGGCGACGGCGTGTCACGCGTGTTCCCCAAGGCCCGGCGCGAGTCCGAGGCGCTCATGGTCAAGGACGGCATCCCGATCGAGACCGTGACCATCGGCCGCTTCGTGCTCGGCATCGTGATCGCCAAGGGCGAGGCCAAGAAGCAGACCTTCGAGTTCCAGTCGCCCGACGGCGAGATCGCGATCGACTTCAACATCAAGCTGGCCAAGAAGATCACGGACTCGAACATTACCGGCTGCATCCGCTACAAGTGCGCGGGCGCGTACCTGGCCAAGGCGCCGGCGGCCTGCGAGCTCGCCAGCCCCGCCGTTGATCGCGACGGCTTCCGCAACATCAAGCTCGCCGGCAAGCTCGGCGCCATGCGCCGCCTCGGTGCGGTCTGCGAGGCCGGCGGCAGCCCTGACGACGTCTTCTCCAAGGACGGCGCCGATCGCGACCGCTTCCGCCCCTCCCTCGACACCGTGCCCGAGACTCCGGCCGGCGGCATCGACGGCGGCAACACGCCCACGCCGCCGCCCATCGATCTCGGCAAGCCGCCCAGCGCCGACGACGTCAACCGCCTCATCGACACCCCCGGCGCCGCCACCGGCAGCATGGGTGTCCAGCCCGAGCCCATGCCGCCGCAGACCGGCGACGGCTACAAACCCGGTGACGGCACCCGGCCTGGCGAGAACCCCAAGATCGACGGCACCGTCGCCCCCATGCCGCCCCAGCCCCCGCCGACGATGGAGGGCAACCCGCCCCCGCCGCCGGTGGACGAGACCAAGTAACCGCGTGACCCGGCCCTGGGTGACGCTGGCCAAGGTGGCGACGCGCGAAGGCGAGCTCGAGCTGCGCCAGCGCGGCCCCGACGACTTCCTGATCCTCATCGGCGGCCGCGTGCTGATGACCAGCAAGGCCCGCCGCTCCGAGGAGGTCCTCGCCACCGTCGCCTGCGCCGCGCTCGGCCCGCGCGACGCGCCGCGCATGCTGATCGGCGGCCTGGGCATGGGCTACACCCTGCGCGCCGCTCTCGACGCGTTGCCCCCGCGCGCGACCGTGACCGTGGTCGAGCTCACCCGCGAGGTCGAGGACTGGTGCCGCGGCCCGCTGGCCCCGCTCACCGCCGGCGCCGTCACCGATCCGCGGGTCAAGGTCGTGATCGCCGACGTCGCCCGCGTGATCACCTCGGCGCGCCCTGGCGCCTACGACCTCATCCTCCTCGATCTCTACGAGGGCGCGTACCCGGCGCAGCAGCGCGGCGACGATCCGCATTTCGGACGGGCCGCGCTCCTGCGCACCCGCGCCGCGCTCGCCAAGGGCGGCCTCCTGGCCATCTGGGCCGAGGACCCGGCGCCATCATTCCCCGATCGCCTGGCCGCCGCCGGCTTCAGCGTGACCGTCCACCGCGCCGGTCGCGGCGGCCGCCAGCACGTCATCTACCTGGCCGGCGACCCCAAGCCCCCGGCCCGCGGCCCGCGCCGGCCGCGTCAGGAGAGCAGCAGCCCGACGCGAACCGTCACCAGTCCCTCGGCGTGAGGCGGAACCTCGCGACGGGCAGTGGACGTCATCAGGCGCTGTCGGACGTGCAAGCCTGCGCCGACGTCGAGCCCGACGGCGATCCGGTGCCAGCGCCGCTCCAGCGTCAGACCGAGCTCGGCCGCCGGGGTGACGACGCGGTCGATGGCGAAGCTCGGCAGCGTCCCGGGCGCGGAGGAGGTGACCTCGCCGGTCGCGGTGAGCACGCCGAGTGCCACGCGCGGCACGACGGACATCCGGGTTCCAGTGAGGTCCAGGGGCCAGCGAACGTGGGCGAGGAAGCTCTGCTGCTGCCACAGTGTGCGGGGCTCGACGAACGACACGCCCGGTCCGATCTCGACGGGCCCGAAGCGCCGGACCAGCTCGTATCCTCCCGTCGTACGGGAGCCGTGACCCAGCCCGACATTCGAGCGGCCGCCGATGAGCGCCTCCAGGCGATATCGCGGACGCCGGAGCGGGCGAGGCGGACGCTCCGGCCCCCGGTCGACCGGTCGATACGATCCCGGGCTCGCCGTACACGCGGCGCCGTCACCCAGTCGGCACTGTCTCCAGCAGGTGATCGCGTCACGACATGGCGTGTCGGCGGCGGCCGCCGACGACAGCATGCCGAGACCCAGGGCAACGAGAATTGCGGACTTGCACAGGGAACGCAGGACAGAGGTGCTCATGCCGCTGGTTGTCGGCACCCGCCGTCCACGGTTGCGTGCCACCGGGACGATTCTCTGCCCACCACGGTCATGGGGCCGATTCCAGGCCCTCGAGCAACTCTCCTGGCAGGGTCAACGTCACGGTCGCCGTGCGCGAGGCCGTGGACATCGTGAGCCAACCTTCGTCGAAGGTCATCCCCCTCGCCTGGGCCTGTCTCCTCATCCCGCGCACCATGCCGCCGAGCGCCTTCTCGAGCGCCTCGTCATCGCCGGTCGCGAAGACGGTGACCTGCGCCGACGCCCGTGGTCGGGTGAGCCAGGCCGTCATGTCGTCCACGCCGACGGAGACCGGGGGGAACCCCGTGGCGAACGCCCAGATACGCGCATCGGGCGGAATCATCGCGAACCGCTCGCGCTGGAGCGGCGTCGAAGGTCGGTCCGGGAGGTGCCACCCGAGCGGCTCGATCGACATCATCGAGCCGTCCCAGGTGATCGCGTAGTCGCGTCCGAAGATCGTGACGGCCAAGGCGCCGTCTACCTCACGCGACGCGATCCCCGCGACGCGTACCAGCTCTGGCAGACACGAACGCACCGAGGCTTCGTCCACACCCGTCGCGAAGAGGCTCACGTCGTCATCACGGGAGACCATGCCGACGATGACGTCGGCGGAGTGAATCAGGCCGCGGCTGCAGGTCAGGGCCTCCGGAAGGAGCCCTGCCAGCGGATACGAGTCGGGCCGGGTGTTGTCCATGGCAACCACGACGCGCACCGATCCGAGCTTCCCCACGAGCCGCTCCGGAACGATGGGCACGGCGACCGCGGTCACGGCCGGCGCGCCCACCGCCGTGTCGTGCTGCGGCGGCTTCGCGACCTGCCCGTGCGGCTGCCCGCGGTGAGGCGAGCAACAGGCCAGGCAGGCCGCGATCATCAGCAGCAACGCGCTTGTTCTCACGGGACGGTGTGTACCAGACGTCGGGCGCAGGTCCCGGCTTGCTGCCGCTCGCGAGCGAGGGTTCCCGCCGTCAGAAGCATCGAGGGCTCCTCTGGTCGTCGAGCTCACCCCGCCTCAATGCCATCGTCGAGCCCCAGCTCGGCGACTGAGTTCTTGGCGACGGTTTCAACCGGAACGTGGACCTCGCGCCCCACGAGCCACGGCGCTCCGCTGATCCATCGACGTGTGGTCGATTGCTGACACGCCCACGTCCATCGAATCGCCGCGCTGTGATCGATCGCCCAGGCGTGTCGAGGGGTAGCGACCACTAGGAGTCGATGGTCGGACGGGACAAACCACGGCCGCTTGATCGTGTCGCCTTCCTCGTACTCGAGGCAGAACGCAGAGCCGAGTCGCAACGTCGATGTCTGCACGGCCACGATGCTGGGCGATCCGCAGATGACGAGTACATCCGCGTCCACCCACTCGTACACGTCGAAGCTGGTCGCCCTCCAGCGGTCGAGACGAATCGCCGACTCGACCAAGTCGCCGGTGACCTGGTCCTGCGAGGTCAACCGGACCAGGCCCGGCCCACGGTCACCGGGCGTGTACTCGGCCGACAACAAGGCCCGGCCACCCCGCAACGGAATCTCGCTGCCATCGGTGTAGAGGTTCATGACGTTCCTGAGACCCGTCCTCGTACGCTCAGGGTTGAGCGTCGTGTAGGGGCGCGAAGTGGTCACCAAACGCGTCAACCCGATATTCGGCTTCTCAGACTTCTGCTCCCCCGTGGGAGGTATCGGGGAATTCATCTTGGACGGTTCGAACAAGCCAGTCTGAGAAGCCTGGTGCGACCAGCTTGAACTCGCCCTCGCCCTCCAGGTAATAGCGCACTTCAGGGTCAGGGCCTCCACCAAGCTGGAAGAACAAGAACTGGTATCCTTGGTGGCTGCAGAACACGAACGCGTTCTCGGGTAGCCCGGGTCCGCCATCGTCACCAAGAAGACTCTGGGCACTGGACTGAAGCGAATCGAGGTCCTCGAAACGCAGGTCGCTTCCCTGCAGAAACCTTCCGCAGTTCGCTCCCGCAGCTCCGAGAAAGTGGCGATACGCCTCCGGAAGTTCAAGAGACCGCTTCCGCTGAAAGTCAGCAAGGTCTGCTTCTGAACAACCACTGATGATGGACGAGTGGTCGCGAATCTGACCCACTGCCCATTCGATCCTCGTTCTCCAGTCGTTCGTCATTGTCACTGCCCCGTCATGATCTGAAGGTCGATGCGTGGGAATTCCTTCCGGAACTGGTCAATGACCCCTCCGCAGCTCCGGCAGGGCGACCGTTCCGTGAAGAGGCGGATGGTCCGACTCGAGGTTTCGTCACCGCCGCGACTCGATGCGCGCGTCATGCCGTCCTATCGATGCAACTCCGCGCTGTCCTCGCGACACATCGTCTCGAACTCGGCGTGCGCCACGAGGCGCGGCGCGTCATAGAGGCGCTCTTCACATTGCCAGCACGACGCAATGAGCGAGTCGCAGTTCGGCTGGAGGTGGCAGCGGGAGTCTGCTTCCACGTTCCGCGGAAGGCCCAGGGCGGCGAGCAGCGCGAGAGCCGACGCTGAAACGACACGCGATGTGTTGTTCATGCCGGGACCTATCGACGGCCCTGGCTACCGGTTGCCGAAAAATCCGAAGACAGATCGGCGGCCGCCCGCTGCCGCCGCTCCCCAGCTATTTCAGGCTCTTGCGCCCGGCCGGCCGGCTACCGCAGGGGCACCCAGCCGAAGCGCACCAGATCGATCAGGCCGCGATCGGTCACTTCCACGCCCTCGCCCTCGAGCAGCCGGCGCTGCACGGCCGCGCCCACCGGATCGAGGATCGCCACGCCGGCGCGGTTCTTCCCGCGCTTGCCCAGCACGCGCTGCCACGGCAGGCCCTTGCTGGACCGCATCGCCGCGCCGGCGACGCGTGCGCCGCCCGGGATCCCGGCCAGCTCCGCGACCTGACCGTAGGTCGCCACCTTGCCTCGCGGGATCCGTCGCGCCACGGCCCAGATCGCCTTGTAGAGCGACTTCACGTGCGCGGTGAGCTCGTCCTGCTCGCTGCGCGTCGGGCGTCGGGTCGGACGCCTCACCTGAGTCGCCGATGCCCGTAGCCGGGACGTCGTTTCGAATGGACCACGGCGTCGATACGAATCGCGTCGCCAAGTTCGCGGTAGGCGAGGGCGAATGGAAAGCTTCGGACCACGGGTCGCCGAACCGCGAAGTTGACCGGCACCCCCGCGTCCATCGGCCCCGCGTCGGGGAACCTGACGATCAACCGCACGCCGCGTTCGACCGCCGCATAGAGCCGCACCCCGCGCCCTGGACGCTCCAGCTCGTAGCGATCAGCGGCGGCATCGAGCTCCGCGCGCGCGGCAGGCGCGAACTCGACGAGCCTCACGAGCGATTCTTGAGTCGCGCGCGTCCCTCGGCGAACACGGTCTCTGCCGGAATGCCGGGCGCGTCCTCGGCGATCCGCCGTTCGATCTCCGCCGCCCACGCCTGCTCGACTCCAGCGTCGTTGGCGTCGACGTCTTGCTCGAGACTGATGAGCAGGGCCTCCACTGCCTCGGAGCGATCGTCGGCTGGGAGCTTCAGGAGCTCGTCGACGTGCTTCTTCGCGGGACCCATCGATGCATTCTACCGCGGCGGCGACGACGTTCAAGCTCGGTTCGGTCGGCTGATCCGACGCGGCGAGGACGAGGATGGTGTGCCTCGTCCTCGCGCGCGCTCGGCGAGCTCACTCGCAGGTGATGTCCCAGAGCGCGTCGGCGTAGTTGTACTGGGCCGGCACGTAGAGGTGGCCCTGGTTCCAGTACAGGTTGGCGCCGTGCACCATCCCGGTGAAGGCGAGCGGCAGCATGTCGCCGTCGATCGGGCTGTCGACGTTCAGCTCGCGCGCCTCGGAGCCGGTCGAGGGCGGGCCCTTGCCGGCGAGGAGCGTGACCGTGCCCGACGGCGTGACCTGGTAGACGTAGCCGGCCCACAGGTACACGAAGAGGTTGGTGCCGTCGCTGGTCATGGCGATGGGCACGCCGGTGCGACCGGCGGCCTCGGGGAAGGCGGCGCCGCTCACCACCGTGCGCTGGGCGCCGGTGCCGGTGTTGATCTCGACGATCTTGTCGCCGCCCGACATGCCGCCGGCGACGTACAGCTTGTCGCCGATCGCGGTCATCGAGTTGATGGTGTTCATCTGGTCGGGGAGGTCGGCCAGCTTGCTCACGGTGTGGGCCGCGTCGTTGGCGATCTTCTTCACCGCCATGTTGCTGTCGTCGTAGACGTAGACGTTGCCCTGGGCGTCGCCGGTGGCGTCATCGGGGCGGCGGAAGCGGGCCTGGGCGCCGGGGCCGACGACGTCGCCCTCCTGGTAGATCTGCCCCGACATGAGATCGCCGGTGTCGATCGCGACCTGGGTGCCGGCGATGGGCCGGACCTGACAGCTCGCGCTGGTCGGATCCGACAGCTCGATGACGCCGTTGCCCCAGGCGTCGCCGATGACCGCGCGCCCATCGGGCAGCCAGGCCAGGCCGTCGCCGGCCATGACCCGGCCCGTGCTGCACGCGCCGTGCGGCTGGTACTGCGCGGGGTTCAGCAGGTCGTCGCCGAACACGCGGCGGAAGCTGGGCGCGGCGGCGGCGGTGTCGATGTGCCACACCGACGCGTCGGTCGACACGAGCAGCTGGCTGCCCTTGCCGGCCAGGTTGAACAGCCGCATCGGCGGCTCGGCCTTGGCGCCATGGCCGCTGGCGTTCCACTGTGCCGGGTCGGTCTCTCGGTTGAACGTGGTCGAGCCGGCGAACAGCCGGGCGCTGCACACCTTGGGCTCGCCGCCGCCGTCATCGTCCCCCTCGCCGGGGAGCTGGGTGCAACCGCCGGCGGCGCCGGCCAACAGCAGAGTCGTGAACCAGAACGTCTTCATACAAGGTCTCCTGAAGCGATCACGCGTCTATTCGCGTTCAGGCGGACCTATCGGCACCCCCCGCTACCGGTTTCCTGAAAATCGACACGAATCGACAGGTGCCCGGAACTGCTGGGAATGGTGGCAGGGCGCCTCATGAGGCGACCGCGTCGTCCAGCCTCACAGGTGCTTGCGCAGCCCGTCGATGGCGCGGTCGAGCCGCTTCACGGCGTGCTCCAGGTCGAGCACCCGCGCCGCGAGCGCTCGCACTGCGCGCGGATCGCGGGCGATCGCCTCGTGGAAGAGCGAGGCACCTCGCGGTGCCTGACCTGGTGTCGCTCGATGGCGGCGGCGAGGTCGCGCTCGAATCGCCCCCGGCCATCTCGCACGAACCAGACTCCATGGTCGGCACAGCGGTACGCAGACCAGGTCGCGTGGAGCACGTGCCGCATCGTCGCTCGGCACTCGATGCAGCCGAGTGGCTCGCTGCGATGGCGCCACTTGAGGCGGGCATCGCCCTCGACATCGACGCACTCGCCCCAGCGCTGCGCGACCACCGCCGCGCCGAACCACTCGCCGTGGCTGGACTCCGATCACGCGCCGTCACGGAGTCGAGCGCCTGAGCGGGTTGGCGTCGGACTCGACGGAGCGAGCGCAGCGGAAGGCGGCAAGCGTGAAGAAGAACGAAGGGTCGCTGTCATAGAAGCGGTTCGTCGAGGCGCGACCGTATGGATGAGAGTTGTCGCCGACGGCCATGCCCCGCGGGAAATCGGGAGACGAGCGGTGGTCCACCCACTGCCGGACGTGCGCCACACCCTCGAGCCCGAAGGGGCTGCGCACGCCGTCGCACGCACCCGTGATGCAGCGATGATGTTGATCGTTGCCCCAGGGGTACAGTCGGCCATCGGTCCCCCGCGCCGCCTTTTCCCACTCCTCGGGCGTCGGGAGCCGCTTTTTCAACCAGCGACAGTACGCTGCCGCGCCGTCCTGGGTGACCTGCACAGCGTGGGTGTCGCGATCCCGCGGCGCTGCGTTCTCGGCGCATGCACCGGCTTCGTGACACCGCCTGTAGTCACCTGCCAGCACAAGGCTGCGGTCGATGTAGTACGCGGGCGCGTACGGCTGCCGTGGCGGGTTGCTGCCATCGCAGCCGACGTCGTTTCGACACCCCATCGTGAACTCGCCAGCAGGGATGAAAACCTCGGGGGGCAAGGCCTTCGACCGAGCGCATGCGACACCAACGAGGGCGATGATGAGTGCATCAGACCTTGTGCTTCGAGTCATCGTCCGTCTCCACGCGAGTCTTGTGAACGGTCGTCCCGGTGTGCACAACACCGAGAACGCTTTCCCACTGCGCGACGATCTCTTGCTCGACGACGCGCCGTCCGCCGGCCTTCACATCGGCCTCTTGCCGCTGGCTCTGGCGCTCCGGTGCGTGCTTCGCCGCAAGATAGCGCGCCTGCTGGTTCGTGTCCGGAAGGTCGCCTGGCTTCCCGGCGGAGACGTCGATCTCGCCGACCTCGTTGCGTGCGACTGCAAGCGCCGGATCGGCGATCGCTTGCCCTCCGTACGAGAGGTCACGCGCCACGGCGCGCATCGGAACCTGGGCCTCGAGCGGCTTCATCTTGCGGATTCGCTCTGCGAGATCATGTGCGACGCCGAGCACCCTCACGCCCACGATGCGCACCGGGTCACCCGGTTCCTTCAGGTCGGCGCTGAAGCTGATCTCGATCACGCCACTGCGGGCATCGAGCGGTCGCAGATCGGAGACCTGGTCCGCGTGGGGCGTGCCGGCCGCGATGGCGCCCTCGGCCGCCGAAGCCTTGTGCGTCTCGCCTGACCGCTTGGAGACAAATGAGAGCCACTGTGCGGCGGTGGCGCTCGATTGCTGCTCGACGGCCGGGGTGCCCGCGACCTGGCCCAGCGACGTGCGCACCGCGTCGAGCACCGCGAGCACCTCCTGGTAATCGCCGTCCTCGTGAAGCTGGTCGACAAGTTCGGGGCCCATGGCGGTGAGCTCGTGGATGCGCGCGCGGTTGCTGTCACCGAGCGCGACCCGCTGTGACGAGAAGAACGCCACGGTGGGATCCCCGGACAACGTACTCCCCGACGGCGCCTCCTCACCGCCCGAGCCGCCGGCCCCAGGCCTGACGGTCCTGTTGATCCCCCACTCCATGCCCTTGCCGAGGGCCTTCTCGACCGACTTCTGGATGCCCTTGCGATAGGCGGTCGGCTTCTTGGCCTCCCGCTGGCCGTCGTCACCGATCCCCACGCCCATGCCCACGGGGCCACCGGACGGCCTGCCGTCGGGGATGATCGCGGCGGCGAGACCCTGCGCCAGTCCGTACGATGCGAACGTCAGCGCCAGGGCGGCGCCCTCGCGCAGGTAGTCCCACGTGCTCGGGGTCGGCGGTGGCGGCTTGCGCACATACGCCTTGGCCTCCTCCTGGACCACGTTGATGCCCTCGGTGCGTTTGCCATCGATCGTGCGGATGTCGTCGCGGATGTCATCGAGCCTGGCGTTGAACGCGGTCAGCCGACCCGAGGGCGCGACCCGCGGATCCTGCTCGTTGCGCCTGGTGCGTGCCTTGCGTGAGACCTCGTGCTTCTCGTCGTCGTCGTGGTCGTCGGCTCGCCGCTTCTCGTCCTGTTCGCGAGCCTGCTTCGCGGCGTGGGTCGGCTGTCCAGGCAGGTGGCCACGGCCGGCGAGCACGATGGCGAAGACGCGCTCCCTGCCGTCGGCGCCGAGCGCCTTCACCGTGAGACGCAGCGTGTCCGTGCGCCAGCCCTCGCCTTGGGGGACGAAGTCGATGGCGATCTCGCCCGACCTCGCGGCGACGGGGCTGCTCGTCAGCATGATGCGGTCGGGCAGCTCGCGGACCTGGAACTGCTTCTGGTGCTCGTCGATCGCCAGCTCGGCGTGGGTCACGCGCGCTTCGGTGGGCCCGGTGTTCCACAGGATCGTCTCGCGCCGCTGACGCTGGCCGACCTCCAGGTCGTCGAACTCGATCTTCTTGGGGACCTGCAGCTCGGGGCCCGCCGCGTGACTGGCGCGGGCTGCCGCCTGACGCTGGATCGCGGCACTGGCACCGCCCCCGCCGCGGGCTGCCGCCGTCCGGTCAGCGTCGAGCTGCATCGACCCGAGTCCGAACGGGTCGCTCTCGAACGCGCGCCGGGTGGCTGCCGATTCCTGGAGCTGCACCGCGAGCGCCTCTTGTACCTCGGTCGGCGCCGCCGGTGGGAGCTCGCCGGAAGGGCGCCCGGGTATCACACGGGTCGTGGGGCCTGCGCCGGCTCGCGATGAGCCCGTGCTCGTCGACTCCTCCTGGGCTGCGCCAGCGTGCTGCCAATCATGTGCGTTCACCGTCAGGCTCCTGCAAGCACGCGTCCATTCGCGTTCGAGCGGACCTATCGGCAGCCACCGCTACCGGTTTCCTGAAAATCGACACGAATCGACAGGTGTCCGGAACTGCTGGGAGTCGTGCGTCTCGTTGTTCGACTACGGCGGGCCAACCAGCGGCTTGCCCACCTGCCACACCTGGTACTTGCCGATCAACGGACCGAGATCCGATCGGGGCATCTCGGTCGTGAACGACGTTCCCGCCACCGCGTCGAGCATGCAGTCGAGGGCGCGCTTCGATTGTTCGGGCGTCAGGTCGGAGGCGACCACGCTCACCGGCGTGTCGATCCCGATGTCCGTCGTCGGGGTGACCGGGCCGGGCCCGATCCCGGTCTCGTGCCGCAGCAGGTACAGGAACTCGATCTGGCCGGCGCCGTCGAGGTGCTTCCAGCAGTCGCGCGCTCGCGGCGCCACCACGTCGACCAGGTAGCGGTCCAGATCGCGCTCGTAGCGCGCGCGCATCGGATCCGGAGCCACCGACGCCGGATCGGCCGCCGGGCGCGCAGCCTCGTCCTCGAGCAACGTGGGAGGCGGCGTCTGCGCCGGGTCCGACGTGGCCAGCGTGCTGTACGTGACGCTGCGCTCGTCGAGGCGGTCGCCATCGAGCGCACGCCGCCTCGCGGTCGGCGGCAGCCGGGCCCCGGCACCGCTCGCTCCGTCGCGAGCGTCCGGTCGAGCCGTCGCCGTGCTCGATGGCGCCGGCGCGTCCGCCACGCGCCCGAGCCGGCCGTGGCCGATCGCCGCCACCAGGACGGCGCACGACACGGCCAGGCCGAGGATGGTTCGCTTTCTCATGGTGCCCTGGTCACCAGATGAAGACGATCGCGCCGTTGTGGGACGACGGACTGCACTCGCCGAGCATGCGACAGGCCACCTTGCCGCCGTTGACGACCGTCTCGTAGAGCGCGCACGTCAGCGCGCCGGAGCAGGAGTCCTTCGCGGGGCAGGAGGTCTGCGAGGTGCAGTCACTCGGGAAGCAGCGAGGCTTCGAACCGTCACCGCAGGTGCCGCCGTCAGGGGTCTTGTCATCGAGGTAGATCGCGCCGCCCACCGTGTACTCGTACGTCACGCCCGGGGCCGATGCTGCCGCCGTCGCACCGATCGCCGGGCCGGTCGACAGGGCTACACCGATCGCCACCACCAAGCCCATGAGGATTCCCGCCACGTTTCCCAGGTTCTTTCGCACGTTCGATTCTCCTGAAGCAATCACGCGTCCATTCGCGTTCGAGCCGACCTATCGGCGTCCATCGCTCCCGGTTTCCTGAGAATCGACACGAATCGACAGGTGCCCGGAATGCTGGCGCTTCGGTGCCGGCGATCGCCCCCAGATGCGGTAGATCTCTCGCAGATGCGCATCCACGTCCTCTACTTCGCGGTCTTCCGCGAGCGCCTCGGCGTGGAGAGCGAGCCGCTCGATCTGGCCGACGCTGCCACCGTCGCCGACGCGATCGCCGCGCTCGAGGCGCGCCACGAGGTCGTGGCCCAGCTCCGCGGCCGCTATCGCATCGCCGTCAACCACGCGATGGCCGATCTGACCGCGGCCCTCACCGACGGTGACGAGCTGGTGCTCATCCCGCCCGTCGCCGGGGGCAACACCCGCCACGTCCTCCTCTCCGCCGAGCCGCTCTCGCTCGACCGCTGCCTGGCCGCCGTCACCGGCCCCGAGGTCGGCGGCGTCTGCACCTTCACCGGCCTGGTCCGCCGCCACAGCCGCGGCGTCACCGTCGAGCGCCTCGAGTACGAGGCCTACGGCCCCATGGCCGAGAAGGTCATGCACGAGCTGATCGCCGAGATCGAGGCCGAGGTCCCCGGCGCCCGCCTCGCCGTCGAGCACCGCACCGGCGTCCTCCAGATCGGCGACGCCGCCGTCGTCATCGCTGCCGCCGCCCCCCACCGCGCCGAGGCCTTCACCGCCTGCCGCGCCATGATCGATCGCCTGAAGGATCGCGTCCCGATCTGGAAGAAGGAGGTCGGCGACGACGGCGCCATCTGGGTCGGCCTGGGGCCCTGATGCCCTGACGATCAGCGCTGGTCAGGAGCGATCGACCGGCGGATGTCGTCAAGCGCCTGAGCTCGTGTTGCCGTGTCCGGGTGGAGGGCGCCGCGTGCCTCGAGAATCTCGCGAAGCGCTGCCTCAGCGTGATGCTGGGCGTCTGCGAGGCGACCCGTGCTGGCGAGCCAGGCGGCGAGCGTTGCGTGTGCTTCTGACCGGAGGGCCGGTGTTGGGGCTAACCCGAGGGCGTTGCTGGCGTGTGCGAGCGCTGGTTCCAGCTCGTGGGCTGCCATCGCTCGGCGCGCGCGCACCATGGCTAACCGAAACGCAGCCTCAGGTGGTGACCGTGCTCGCACCAGCGCCGCCACGGCCACCGCTTCCAGCGCCTTGGCCTCGGTGAGCTTGTGCTCTCGAACCGAAAATTCCTCGATCAAGCTCGTCCACGCATAGACGACGAGGGCGTCGTCGCGGGCTTCGGCTGCCGACTGGACGAGCTCGCGCAGGATCTTCTCGCTCGGCTCGCCGTCGTCGCGGAGGGCCGAGAGGTGTGCTCGGAGCGCGCGCGCATGCAGGGGCGGGTATCCAAGCCTCCGCGTCGTGGCGGCGATGGACGCCGATGTTGCCAAGCGCTCCGCAATCCGTCCACGGCTCTCCAGCTCGTGAAGGTCGTCGAGTCGGTGGTCCAGCTCGACGATACGCGGTCGTAGCAACGGCGCCACCGGCGATGTGTAGGCCAGGAGGGCCTCGGCATCATCACACTCGTCCAGGCGCGGCAGGCGCTCGATGGTCGCCAGCGCGCCAGCGACGACCGCGGGATCGGGGTCGCGGAACGCACGGGTGTGGCCGGCGAGGACCGCCAGTCGCCGATCCAGACAGTGGTCGCGTCGCTCGAACAGCACCGCTGATTGGACGCGTTCGACTTTCGCCGCCTTGCACGCCTCGATTTTCTTGGTCCGCCAGATGGTGGCGTAGTCGTCGAGCGTCGAGACAACACGCGCAGCGGTGTCTTCCGCGTACGGCAAGCCGCTGGCCGCAAACGCCGCAGCGATCTTGTCACCGATCGTCGTTGTCCACACGTCGGCGAGCCGCCGCACGGGATCAGGGCACGGGTCACGGCCACCTCCGGGGATGACCAGCACCGCTCCCGCCGCAGCGCCGGCGAGGGTCACTATGGCCACGGCGGCCGCAATGCGCCGCGGACGACGAAGGCGCGCTTCGATATGGCCGAGCAGCTCTTCCATCGACGACCAGCGGTGCTGCGGCGACGCGGAGTAGCCACGCCTGACCGCCGCGAGCAGCCACGCCGGGACGCCGCGCCGGCCGCCAGCAGCCATCGGAGCTCCCGGGACTGAGATGCTTGTGCGTGTGTTCGTCTCGGCTTCCCCGGGCCGTTCGCCGCACAGCGCCTCCCACAGACAGATGCTGAAGCTGTACTGATCGGCGCGAGCGTCGATGCTCCCGCCATCCGCCTGCTCGGGCGCCATGTACGCCGGCGTGCCGGCGATCGACGAGACCTGCGCCGTGCCGGGAGTTGAGGAGGCGCGTTCCCGATCGATCGAGTCGTCGGTCCGTGCCGCGATCCCGAAGTCAGCGACCAGCACATCACCAGAGTCACCGATCAAGACATTGCGAGGCTTGAAGTCTCGGTGCACGAGTCCCGCTGCGTGGGCTGCTGCGAGGCCGCGCCCGGCCGCCAGGAGGCGGTCGAGCACCTGGCGCCATGGCCGGCGCTCGCGCATCCAGTCGTGCAGGGTGCCGCCGCGGAGCAATGGCATGACGATGAACACGCCGTCTGCGGCGACGCCGACGTCGAAGACCGGGACCACGGCCGGGTGGCGGAGCGTGGCCATGGCGCGGGCTTCGTCAACGAGCCGCTCCTGGGCTCGTGACATGCCGCTGCTGTGTCGCACCACCTTGATCGCCAGCTCACGACCCAGATCGGGATCCCGCGCTCGGTAGACCACGCCCATCCCGCCGCTGCCGAGCACGTCGATGATCTGATAGCGGCCGATGCGCACTGGCACACGGAGCGAATCGGCCGGCCCCATCGACGGTGAATTTCCCGACTCCACCGTTGTCTCGAGCGCCGGGTCGCTGCCGGCCTCGGTGGCAGTGGCGGTTCTCGTCTGGTCGTCGTCGGTGCCCACGGCGCCCGGAGGATACCGTGTTCGCTCAGGGCTGCCGCGGTCGCAAACCCAAGCCACGCATCATCTGGTCGGTCTGTTCGACATGGCCGCTCATCCCCTTCGCCAGGAAGAACGCCCGCGCCTGTTGCATGAGTGCGGTCCCTCTTGTGCGGTCACGTCGGGTTTCGATCAGCAGCTGGCCAAGGGAGCCCATCGCTGCGCCTTCGACGTTGGGTTCGCAGCGGTGCGCCTTGCAGATTTCGAGCACGCGATCGTACGTAGCGACAGCACCCTCGGCGTTGTTTCGCAGCTTCTCGCACTCCGCGCGCACGAGCAGGGGCATTGCCACAAGCTCGAGGCGCGGTCGGGCTTCCAGGCTGGAGATGGTATGCTGCAGATGACGCATCGCTTCTGCGCAACGTTTGCTCGCTGCGAGTTTTGCGGCGAGTTCGTTCTGGAGCACCAAGTAGCTCATGTGCTCCTTGCCGAGGGCTGCCTCGATTGTGGCGAGTCCACGTTCGAGCACCGGAAGTGCGGCTTCGGGGCCGTCGACCTCGGCCACAGCGTTGCCGAGCGTTTGCAGCGCAGCGCCCAGGCGTTCTGGTTTTCCTGCCTTCTCGGCGATGGCGACCGCCTTGAGCGCGTTTGCCTTTGCCTCGGTCTTCTGACCCCGCATCGACGCCACGTGTCCTAGCACGCGAAGTGCCGTGCTGTTGCCCGGAAACAACTCGCCGAAGACGACCTCGTTGATTTCGAGGGCCTCCCGGGCGTACGCGTCGGCCCGGTCGAACTCGCCGATTGCCACGTTGGCCTGCGCCAGAAGATCGAGTGCCCTGGTGGTGGCCGGATGACGCGCGCCATAGGCCTCGCGGTTCACCTGGAGCGCCTCCTCGGCGACCTTGATCGCGGCAGCCGGACCGCGTTTCTGCATCGTCAAGCCAGTCTCCATGTCGAGGGCGAGGCCGCGCTCTCGCGCATCTGCGGCGAGCGACCGCGCCGTCGCGAATTCGCGCCTCGCCTCCTCGAAGGCCTCGGCCTTCAGCGCAAGGCTACCCTTGGCGATGCTCAGTCTGAAGAGCAGCGCGTTCGTTTCTCCGGCGCGGTCGATTGCTGCCTGGGCTACTGGCAGCAGCGTCTGCGCCTCGGCTTGATCGCCCTTGCGGCTCGAAAGCACGTTGAGGAGTCGGAGCCACGCCGTTGCGGCGAGGCGATCGTCGTGAGCCTCGGCCGCGACCTGCGCCAGTTCGCGCAGCGAGGCCTCGTTCCCTGTTCCGTTGTTTGCCTGCGCGTCTGCGAGCGCGTCCAGGCTGCGAGCGAGGAGGGGAGCGTACTTCAGCGATCGCGCCGTCTCGACGACTCGCGTGGCGCGCACCAGGAAGTCGGGTTGAGCATCGCTCCAGCGGACCTGAAGTACGGTTTCGAGGTCGCGTTCCGCGGCCTCGATCTGTGCGCGAATCGAAGGCGACGCGGGCAATGGTTGCGCGGTGAGCGTCCGGGTATCGGCGCAGTCATCGACAGCCGGCAGCGATGCCACGGCGTCGTCAGCCCGCACGACCACAATCGGGCCGGTGGGATCCTGGAGGAGCGAGGTCAGCGTTCTCAGTGACGACAGTGTGCGCTCCATGCACAGTTCCCGCCGGTCGAGGTCGCCTGGGCTCAACGTGTGGCTCACGCGGGCCGCCTTGCACGACGAGATCTTGGCAGACCGCCATGAATCGGTGTAGGCATCGAGCGCTGGGACGACGCGAGCCAGAGTCGATGCGGCGATGGCTGGGGCGGTTGCGGTGAGCTCGGTGTGGATCCGAGCCTTCACGGCGGCGTCCCAGACACCCGCGAGCTGCGGGCCGGGATCCGGGCACGTCAGGGACCGCGTCGACGCGCGGTCGCGGAGGATGAGCGCGCCGCCAACCGAGAAGGCGACGACGGAGATGGCGGCGATGGACACGACGAGTGCTTTCTTCTGTCGGCGTCGTCCTGCCACATGCTCGATCAGCGCGGATATCGATGGCCAACGTTCGGAAGCATCGTCGGCGAAGCCGCGAGCCAGCGCCGAGGTCAACCAGCCTGGGACCTTCGTTCCCGCTGGAGGCGTTCCTCCGTTCGATGGACGCTCTCCGTGTAGAGCCTCCCAGAAGGTGATGCAGTAGCTGAATTGATCTGCACGCGCATCGACGCTTTCTCCGCGTGCTTGCTGGGGCGCCATGTATCCGGGCGTCCCGGCGGCGGTGCTGGCACCGGCTTGCACGAGCGGTTGAGCCTGATCGCTCGTGTCGAGTGCGACCAGGCCAAAATCGACCACGAGCGTGTTGGCGCCGTCGACGAGCACGTTGGACGGCTTGAAGTCGCGGTGAACGAAGCCAGCGGCGTGTGCAGCGGCGAGGCCTCGTCCGGCAATCACCAGTCGATCGAAGACCGCGGTCCAGGGCTTTCGGCCGCTGTGGATCCACTCGTGAAGCGTTCCCCCCGCGATGTACGGCATGACCATGTAGACAGCGTCGTCGATCGTTCCCACGTCGAAGACGGGAACGATTGACGGGTGGTCGAGTTTGGCCATGGCTCGCGCCTCGACGAGCAGGCGCTCGAGCGAGCGGCCCGTGCCGGCTTGCACGACCTTGATCGCCACATCTCGACTGAGCTCGGGATCTCGTGCTCGGTACACGACGCCCATGCCGCCCGAGCCCAAGACTGGCCCCAGTTCGTACCGCCCCAGCCGTGTGCCCGGCGACACCCGGCCTATGTCGCGAGCCGAGGTGGCGGGGTCGAGAGGGACGGTGTCGCTGAATTCATCGCTGCGAGTCATGAGGCCGCGACTCTAGTGCGGACCAGCAGCTTCGCCGATCACGCCTTCTTGATCGGTTTCTCGGTGAAGCCGTGGACCTTGACCTTGCCCGACGACGTCCTCTCGGTGCGGAGCTCGAGGGTCGTGCCGGGTTTGGGGACGTATTTCGGGATCGACAAGCTGATCGTCAGCAGCTTCTCGACCGTCGTGGCGGCGCACTCCGGGCAGGGCGGGATGACGCCTTCTTTGACCATGTCCTCCCAGCGGTGCTGGCAGGCCTGGCATTCGAGATCGAAGAGGGGCATGGCTGCTGGCCAGGATCGCTCACGCGGCCCCCGCGTACAAGCCGGAACGCGGTTCGGAACGCGGCCTGCTCCGGCACCCTTTACAGCGTCACCAGGCCGCGGCGGACGGCCTCGACGACGGCCTCGGTGCGGGTGCCGGCGCCGAGCTTGGCCATGACGCCGTTCACGTGGAACTTGGCGGTGTGATCGCTGATGCCGAGGCGATCGGCGATGAGCTTGTTGGACAGGCCTTCGGCCAGGAGCGCCACCACCTGGCGCTCGCGCTCGGTGAGCTCGCCGCCGCCGCTGCGCGGGCGGTGCTCGACCTGGCGGGCGTCGGGCCGCGCCGGCGAGGGCGACGACGCGATCAGCGCCTGCGAGAGCGAGGTGTCGATGACCGTGAGCCCGCTCTTGACCGCGGTGAGCGCGGCGGCGATCTCCGGACCGACATCGTCGCGCAGGAACACGCCGCGGGCGCCGGCGGCGAGGGCCGGCCCCAGGTGCTCGGCGCGGGCGATGACCGCGACCGCCGGGGCGCCGAGCCCCTTGATCTCGCGCATGCGAGACAGGGCGCGGTCGCCGTCGAGGCCGGGATCCCAGAGAACGACGTCGGCGGCCTCCTCGACCACGCGCACCTCGCCCATCTGGGCCAGGAGGGTGGTCAGGGCACGGCGGAGCAAGGGATCCTCGCTCTTGACCGAGACCAGAACGGGATCATCCGTGATGAGGGAGAGCGGGAGGGATGGGTTGCGGGTCATGGGGCTCCCCGGGTGGAGGGAATCGGCACAACGTGGGTCCGGAGGATGGGTAGGTCAACCGGGGATCGGGCCTCCCGTCGCCTGCCCGAGAGGGCAGGTCGCCACTCCCGATCATGCGGAACCTGCCCGAATAACAGGGCAGTCCCAGGCCGATCGCTCGATGGGCACGTCGTCCCGCCAGGCGCACGCTCTGTTCTATGCTCAGCAAGCAAATCACCGTTTTCTGCACCGCCGGTTGGGCGCGTGGGAGGGACCTCCGATGATCCCGAGTGAACCCCAGGCGTCTTCGTCCCCATCTCCGGCCTCCTCTCCGTCGTTTGCCGATCCCAGCGCCGTCTTTGCGGCGGCGGTCGCCCGGGTGGCGCCGTCGGTGGTGCGCGTCCCCCGCCGCCGCGGCGGTGGCAGCGGCCTGGCCTGGACCGACGAGCTGGTCATCACGTCCAGCTTCCACGCCGCCGACGAGCTCGCCCTCGGTGTCGCCGGCCCCGACGGCGCCATCGTCGAGCGGGCCGTCACCCTCATCGGCCGCGACCCCGGCACCGATCTGGCGGTGTACCGGGTCGAGGGCGGCGCGCTCACGCCCGCGGCGACCCGCACCCTCGACGGCCTGGCCGCCGGTCACCTGGCGTTCGCGGTGGCCCGTCCCGGCCGCGCCATCCGGGCGTCACTCCGCGCCATCGGCGTGGTCGGCCCCGAGGTCCGTACGCCCGCGGGCGGCCGGCTCGATCGCTACATCGAGAGTGATCGCGCGCTGCCGCGCGGCTTCGGCGGTGGGCCGCTGATCGATCTCCGCGGCGAGGTCATCGGCATGAACACCCGCACGTTGATCGGCGGCACCGATCTGGCGGTGCCGGTGGTCACCATCCAGCGCGTGGTCGACGCCATCGTCGCCCACGGCCGCGTGGCTCGCGGCTACCTCGGGGTCGGCGTCTATCCGGTCGACGTGCCCGGCGGAGGCCGCGGCGCGCTGGTCGCCAGCGTCGAGGACGGCGGGCCGGCGGTGGCGGTCGGGATCGTGGTCGGCGACATCATCGTCGCCATCGCGGCCGAGCCGGTGCGCGGCCCCGACGAGCTGCGCCTGGTGCTGGCCGATCGGGCCGGGGCCACCGTCGACGTCGCGCTGGTGCGGGGTGGCGTCGCGCAGACGATCACGCTCACCATCGGGACCCGGCCGTGATCACGCTGCACGCCGTGCCCGACGATTCCAGCGGCGAACCCAGCGAGCCGCGACCGATCGACGAGCGCGACGACCGCGAGGTCGAGCCCGACGACGACGCGCTCGACGCGTACTCGCGCGCGGTGACCGGCGTGGTCGACACCCTCGGGCCGGCGGTGGTCTCGGTCGACGTGCGCCGTGGCCGGCGCGGCGGGCCCGACGGCGCCGGCTCGGGCGTCGTGGTCACGCCCGACGGCTTCGCGCTCACCAACAGCCACGGGGTCGCCGGCAGCCGCGAGCTGCGCGTGCGCGGCGCCAGCGGCGAGTCGGCGTCGGCGTCGGTGGTCGGCGACGATCCGGCGACCGACCTCGCCGTCATCAAGGTCGACCTC
>SXGS01564305.1_pt1 | contig 22327 bp, 13 predicted proteins | sample 3174681 | NCBI WGS metagenome assembly SXGS01 (sample SAMN11356861, study PRJNA531348) | freshwater metagenome | isolation source: freshwater sample F1-80 | place: China: Fuxian Lake, Yuxi | collected 2017-12-25
GAAGGGGACAATCTTCAAGAGATTCTTCATTCCGAGACTCCTCCGAAAACGAGTGGGTGGGGGCGGGCGCCGCCAGAGGTGTCGCGAACCGTACTCCCGCCGGCATACTCCGTCAAGGCGATCCTCCGGCTCCGGCGCTGCAGGCGATTCTCCGGCGCCCGTCCCTCGCGTCCCGGTTTCGAGTGTTGACAGGCGCGCCGGCGGACACGCAGAATGACCCATTCGAGATAGCGTCTTGTTATGCAAGACGCCACCCGACAGGCGTCACCCAAGACGGCGAGGAGGAATCGAGCGGAATGCGAACACGCAATGTCGTGACGATCTTCGGTGTCCTCGCCGGAGCGCTCGTGCTGCTCATGCAGGCTCCCGACGTCCGCGGCCAGGCGGGCGGCGCTCCAAACGTGAACTCGGGCGGGGCGGTCCCGTCGCCCACGCCCGTCTACGTCCTCAAGGACTTCTACGAGAAGCGGGAAGTCATGATCCCGATGCGGGACGGGGTGCGGCTCTTCACTGTGATCTACAGCCCGCGCGACACCTCGAAGACCTATCCGTTCCTCGTCACCCGCGACGCCTACGGCGTCACCCCGTACGGTCCCGACAACTATCGCCCGTGGGCGGGGGCCTACGTGGACTTCAGCAAAGAGGGAATGATCTTCGTCTACCAGGACGTCCGCGGTCGCTGGAAGTCCGAGGGCGAGTTCATCCACCACGACCCCATCGTTCCGAACCCGGTGCGCCCCAATCCCAGCACCGACATGTACGACACCGTCGAGTGGCTGGCGAAGAACGTCCCCAACCACAACGGCCGCATCTCCCAGCGCGGCGTGTCGTGGCCGGGATGGGAGGCGGCGATGGGAATGATCAACGCGCATCCCGCGATCAGGCTCTCGTCGCCGCAGGCTCCGCCCCAGGATCAGTTCCTGGGCGACGACTACCACTCGGGCGGCGCCTTCCAGCTTGCCTACGCCTTCGGCTGGATGTCGCAGAATGCCCGCAAACGCGAGGGCCCGACCGAGACGCCGGAGAAGCCGTTCGACTACGGCACGCCCGACGGATATCGCTTCTTCATGGACATGGGCGCGGCCGCCAACGCGAAGAAATACTTCGGCGACGGCGTGCCGACGTACACCGATTTCATGAACCACGGCACCTACGACGAGTACTGGAAGGCGCGCAACGTGCCCCAGCATCTCAAGGGCGTGAAGCATCCGGTTCTCATCGTGGGCGGCTGGCACGATGCCGAGGACTTCGCGGGGGTCTTCCATATGTTCCGCGGCCTCGAGAAGCTGAGCCCGGGCAACCGCACGCACATGGTCGTGGGACCGTGGGATCACGGCGGCTGGGCCCGCAACCCGGGCGACATCTTCTGGGGCATCCCTTACGGAACGAACACGGGAGAGGACTTCCGGTCGAAGGTCGAGCTTCCGTTCTTCCGCGAGCACCTGAAGGACGGGCCGCCCTCGAACCTTCCGAAGGCCCTGATGTTCGAGACCGGGGGCAACAAGTGGCGTCGTTGTGAGTCGTGGCCGCCTTCGGGTTCCACGCCCACGAAGCTGTATCTCGGCGAGGGCGGAACCCTGTCGATCGGAGCCCCGGCGTCGGGCGGGGGGCCGGCCGATCCTGCGTTCGACGAGTACGTTTCCGATCCCCGGAAGCCGGTGCCCTACACCTCGCAGATCATCGCGACCGAGGGCAGGCGCTGGACGGTCGAAGACCAGCGGTTCGTCGCGACGCGGCCCGACGTTCTCGTCTACGAATCGGCCCCGCTCACCGAAGACGTCACCTTCGCAGGCGAGGCCGCAGTGGAACTGATCGCCTCGACCACAGGGACCGACTCCGACTGGGTGGTGAAACTCATCGATGTGTACCCGAGCGACGCGAAGGACCCGGTTCCCAATCCCCACGGCCTCAAGATGGCCGGGTACCAGCTGCTCCTCGTGGGCGACATCCTCCGCGGCAAGTTCCGCAACCGCTTCGAGAAGCCCGAGCCCATGAAGCCGGGCGAGCCCACGCGCATCGCCTTCAACCTGCCTGACCGGTACCACACGTTCCTTAAGGGCCACCGGATCATGGTGCAGGTCCAGAGTTCGTGGTTCCCGATGTTCGATCGGAACCCGCAGACGTTCGTCGACATCTATCACGCAGGACCCGGCGACTACCGCGCCGCAACCCAGCGGATCCACCGCGGGGGCGGGCGGGCGTCGTCCATCTCTTTGCCGGTCATGAAGGGCGGCGGTTGCCCCACCGGCGCCGACAACGGAAGGCACCCTTGAGCCAGGGCTTCGTCACGATCCTCCTCGCCGGACTTCTTCTGGCGCCCCTCGCCGCGGCGGCAGGGGACAAGCCGACGGTCGAAGATCTGGTGGCCCTCAAGCGCCCCGGCTCCGTCGCTCTCTCGCCTGACGGACGCACTGTGGCGTACACGCAGCGCGAAGTCGACTGGAGCGACAACGAGTACATCACCCAGATCTGGCTCGCCGATGCCACCGGCGGCGGCGCTCCCCGTCAGCTCACGCGCGGGAAGAAGTCGTCCGACGGTCCGTCATGGTCGCCCGACGGGAAGCAGCTCGCGTTCCTTTCGGAGCGGTCGGGCAAGCGGCAGGTCTACACGCTCGATCTCTCGGGCGGTGACGCCACCCAGATCACCAGCACGGAGGACGGCGTCCTCGACTTCGCGTGGTCGCCCGACGGCCGTTCGATGGCGCTCAACATCCTCGATGGGAAGACGGCGGCCCGCAAGGAGCGGGACGAGCGTTACGGCGACCTCGAACTGCACGACGAGGATCCGATTCTCAGCCACCTGCACATCGTGGACCTCGCGACCAAGCAGACACGGCGCCTGACCGAGGGCGCTTACGCGGTCGGTCGCTATTCCTGGTCGCCGGACTCGTCCGAGATCGCGTTCGACCATCGCATCAATCGCGACCTCGGCAACGACTTCGACGCCGACATCTCGGCGGTGAAGCTCGCCGACGGCTCCGTGCGCCCGCTCGTCACCCGACCGGGACTCGACGCGACGCCGCTATGGTCGCCCGACGGGAGGGAGATCGCGTTCACCACCACGGGCGGGAATGCGGCCGGCTACTACTACTCCGTTTACGCGATCGGGATCGTGAGTGCTTCCGGCGGGACGCCGCGGTCGCTGACCACGAAGGTCGTCGACAGCCCGATCTTCACGGCCTGGGCGCCCGACGGGATCTTCGCGTGGAGCTTCGAGAAGACCTGGGCCTACCTCTACAAGGTCGATCCTGCGGGCGGCGCCACCACGAGGCTCGCTCCCGCCGCCGAGTGGGCGGGCACCGGATTCAGTCTCAGCCGGGACGCGAAGACCGTCGCGTTCGTGGCCGCCGACGCGAATGCCTACTCCGAGGTCTACGTGGCTCCCGTCGCCACCATGCAGGGGAAGCGCATCACGGATCTCGGCGCGCAGGTCGCGGGCTGGCCGAAGGTCGCGCGGGAGGTCGTCTCGTGGAAGAGCGTCGACGGCACGACGATCGAGGGCGTGCTGCATCGGCCACCCGGCTACAAGGCGGGGGAGAAGCGTCCGCTGCTGGTCGTGATCCATGGCGGTCCGGCGAGCGCCTCCCGCGCGGTGCAGTACGGGAACGCGAGCCCGGCCTACCCGATCGAGGTCTGGGCGAACAAGGGAGCGTTCATCCTCGAACCCAACTACCGGGGCAGTTCGGGATACGGCGAGACGTTCAAGATGCTCAACATCCGCAACCTCGGGATCGGCGACGCCTGGGATGTTCTCTCGGGCGTCGACTCCCTCATCGCGAAGGGCCTCGTGGACAAGGACCGCGTGGGCACCATGGGCTGGAGCCAGGGCGGCTACATCACCGCGTTCCTGACGCTGCACGACAGCGCGCGGTTCAAGGCGGCGTCGGCGGGCGCCGGCATCTCCGACTGGATGACCTACTACGCCAACACCGACATCCACCCCTTCACGCGCCTCTACCTGAAGGCGACGCCGTGGGACGACCCGGCGATCTACGCGAAGACGTCGCCCATCACCTACGCCAAAGGCGCCAGGGCCCCGACGCTGATCCAGCACGGCGCCGCCGACCCGCGCGTGCCGCCGCCCAACGCGTACGAGTTGTACCAGGCGATCTACGATCAGGGCGTGCCCGTGCGTCTGGCCCTGTACAAGGGCTTCGGACACAGCCTCACGAAGCCGAAGGCGAATCGCGCGGCGATGGAACACAACCTCGACTGGTTCGGTCACTGGATCTGGAACGAGCCGCTCGCCGTGCCCCTCACGAACCGGAAGTAGCCGTCCGTTCAACCGCCTCCCTCAAAGGAGTTCCCATGACAGCGCAGAATCGTCGGTCCGTTCTCAGGGCCGCGGGCGCCATCGCGGCCGGGCTCGCGTCATCCGGCATGTCCGCGGCACCCGCTCTCGTGACCTCGAAACATGAGCGACAGGCTCCGGACGTCATCCTCCGCAATGGCAAGGTGCACACCTCCGACACGGAGCAGCCTCGGGCCGAGGCGTTTGCGATCGTCGACGGTCGCTTCACTGCCGTCGGCGGCAACGATGACGTGATGAACCTGAAGGGGCCGAACACCCAGGTGATCGACGCTGGCGGGCGCCCCGTCTTCGCGGGCTTCATCGACTCCCACTCTCATCCCGCCTGGGGTGGCGTGGAGGAACTCGTCTCCGTCAACTGCGACCTTGGCAGCATCGCCGACATCAAGACCGCGATCCGCAAGCGCGCCGACGCGACGCCGCCGGGCGAATGGGTCATCGGCTTCAAGTACGATGACACGAAGCCGGTCGAGGGCCGCCGACTGCGCCGCGAGGACCTCGATGAAGCCGCGCCCAACAACCCGGTCCAGGTCAAGCACCGCGGCGGCCACATCCACTGGTTCAACTCCCGCGCTTTCGCGCTCGCCGGCATCACGATGGCGACGCCCGATCCGGAAGGCGGCGCCTTCTACCGTCGCGACGGGCAACTCGACGGCGGCGTCGCGGAGAAGGCGCAGGAGGCCTTCGCGAAGGTGGTGCCCCGCGGCTCCACGCGAGAGCAGCGGCAGGCGGGCGTCGCCCTGATGGCGAAGCTCATGACCGCGGCCGGCCTGACCTCGGTCACCGACGCGGAGTGTTCGCCCGGTCATGTGACGTCCTATCAGGACGCCTACCACGCGGGCGAACTCAGGTTCCGCGTCTACATCATGGTCCAGGGCTACGCGCCCATCTACCAGCACCTCAAGGAGTCCGGCGTCTACGGCGGCATCGGTGACGACTTCGTCCGCATCGGGGGCGTCAAGTTCCTGGCCGACGGCTCGGCGCAGGAGCGCACGATGCGCATGAGCACGCCCTACGTCGGGCGTCCGAACGACTACGGCATCCTGACCATGAATCAGGAGGAGATCGACGCCGCGGCCGCCGAAGCCGAGAAGTACCGCTTCCAGATCGGCATCCACGCGAACGGCGACCTCGCCATCGACATGGTCCTCAAGGCCTACGAGAAGGTGAAGGCTTCGGGCGCGCGCCCGGGCTACCGGCCGCGCATCGAACACTGCTCGCTCGTGAACCCCGACCTGCTGAAGCGGATCAAGGCGGTGGGTGCTGTGCCTCTGCCCTTCTACACCTACGCGCACTACCACGGCGACAAGTGGGTGGAGTACGGTCCGGAGAAGATGCAGTGGATGTTCGCGCATCGATCGTTCCTCGACCACGGCATCCCGGTGGCCCCCGCGTCCGACTACATCCCCGGGCCGTTCGAGCCCATGATGGCCATCCAGAGCATGGTCACGCGCAAGGACTTCAAGGGCCGCGTGTGGGGGCCGAATCAGCGCATCACGGTCGCCGAGGCCATTCGCGTCTGCACGATGGGCGGCGCCTACGCCTCGTTCGAAGAGAACCTCAAGGGTTCCATCACGGCGGGGAAGCTCGGCGACTTCGTCATGCTCGAGAAGGACCCGCACGACGCGGATCCCGATTCGATCAAGCACATCAAGGTCATTCGCACCGTCGTGGGCGGCAGGACCGTCCACTCTCTCGAAGGCTGAGGTTCCTCCCATGAATGCGTTCCAGTCGCAGCCTCGTCGTGTGTCCGTCGGTCTCGCCGCGGTCACCTCTCTCGCTCTGGCCGCGTCGGGCCTCGCCGCCGAGAAGCCGCGCGTCCACATGATTTCGACCGGGGGCACCATCGCGGGCGGTCCCGCGGGCCCGCTCAACGCCGCGAACCTGCTCGAGCGCGCGCCGGAGATCGCGAAGCGGGCGGACGTGACCTTCGAGGACTTTTCGAACATCGACAGCTCGCGGATGACGCCGGAGCTGCAGCTCAAGCTCGCGAAGCGCGTGCGCGAGATCTTCGAGAAGGACAAGGCCCTCGAGGGCATCGTCATCACACACGGGACCGACTCGCTCGAGGAGTCGGCCTTCGCCCTCGACCTCCTCGTCGACTCCGACCGTCCCGTGGTGTTCGCGGCCGCGCAGCGTCCTCCGCGCGAGGCCGATTCCGACGGGCCGCGCAACCTCCTGAACGCGGTTCGGGTGGCGGCGGCGCCGGTTTCGCGAGGGATGGGCGTGATGGTCACGCTCAACAGCGAGATCAGCGGCGCCCACGACGTGCGCAAGACCCATTCGATCGCCCTCGACGCCTTCCGCTCGCCCGGCGTCGGCCCGCTCGGGTATATCGATGGCGACTCCGTGATCTTCACGGCGCGGCCCTCGCGCCGCGTCAGCATCCCCGCCGAGACGGTGGAGCCGAAGGTCGATCTCCTCACCCTCGTCGCGGGCAGCGACGCGCGGCTCATCGACGCCGCGGTGGCCTCGGGCGCCAGGGGCCTCGTGATCGAGACGTTCGGCCGCGGCAACGTTCCCGAGAGGGCCATGGAAGGCGTCGCGCGGGCGCGCAAAGCGGGGATTCCCGTCGTGTTCACCACGCGCGCGCGCGGCGGTCGCGTCGAGGTGGACGCGGAAGGGAAGGCTCTCGGCGTCATCGGCGCCGAGGATCTCGATGGCCTGAAGGCTCGGATGGTGCTCGTGCTGACGCTGCCGATCACGAAGGATCCCGCCGCTCTGCAGGGCTATTACGACCGTCTCTCCGGCCTCACGCGCTGAACGTCGCCACTGCGACCATGCCCGGGCCGCCAGCCATCCGCGTCCTCCGCGAGTCGGAGATTCGCGCACTCATCGGTCCGAGGGAGGCTCTCGGCGCCGTCCGCGAGGGTTTCATCCGGCTCGCGCGTGGCCGGGTGACGCTGCCCGGCGTGATCGGTCTCGATCTGCCCGAGGCGCAGGGCGAGGTCCATGTGAAGGGTGCATACATCCACGGATCGCCGAGCTTCTCGATCAAGGAGGCCGCGGGCTTCTATGGCAATGCGGCGCACGGGCTTCCGGTGGCGAGCGGCGTGGTGTTGGTGTTCGATGCCGCAACCGGCTTCCTGAGCGTGATCCTGCTCGATAACGGATACCTCACGGAACTGAGGACGGGGGCGGCGGGCGCTCTGGCTGCGGACCTCCTCGCGAAGCGTGAGGTCGATGCCGTGGGGATCATCGGCGCGGGCGGCCAGGCGCGATACCAGCTCGAAGCGCTGCTCGGGGTCCGGCGTCCGCAACGTGTGCTCGTGTGGAGCCGCACGCCCGCGAGGTCCGAGGCCTGTGCGGAGGCGATGCAGGCGCGGTTCGCGCTGCCTGTCGAGGTGGTGGCCTCGGCGCGGGAGGCCGTCGAGCCTGCCGATCTCGTGATCACGACGACGCCCTCCCGCGAGGCGATCGTTCGCGCGGAATGGCTGCGTCCCGGCGTTCACGTGACCGCCATGGGTTCCGACGGTCCCGACAAGCGGGAGCTCGAGAGCGCGGTCCTGGCCCGCGCCGCGAAGGTCGTGGCCGACCGACTGGACCAGTGCCTGCGTCTCGGCGAGATCCACCACGCGGTCGCCGAGGGCGTTCTCGATCCGGCCCGCGTCCACGGCGAACTTGGCGAAGTCGCGGCGGGCCTCAAGCCGGGCCGCGAGTCGGACGACGAGATCACGGTGGCCGATCTCACGGGCGTCGGCGTTCAGGATGCGGCCGTGGCCGACTTCGTGCTCGCCGCGGCCCTGAGGTCCGGCGCGGGCGAACTCTTGAACGCGTGACGAACTCGAAACGAGTGCTGGAGGAAGGCGAGAGATGAAGACCAACCGATGGATCACCGCCGCGGTCTGGGTCGCCACGATGGCGCGGCCCCTCGGCGGCCAGGCGCAGACCGCGCCCTCCGCCTCCGCCCCGCGGGCGATGACGGCCGTCGACCTCATCGAGGTCCCGCGGATCGGCGATTCCCAGCTCTCCGCGGACGGCCGCCAGATCCTCTTCGTACGGAGCGATGCGGACTGGAAGCTCAACCGCCGCGTGTCCCACATCCACCGCATCGACGCGGACGGCACGGGCCTGCGTCAGATGACGACCGGGCCCGAGGGCGAGTCCAGTCCTCGCTGGTCGCCCGATGGCCGACGCTTCGCGTTCGTCGCCCGTCGTCCGGGGGCCGAGGGCGCGCAGATTCACGTGATGGCGAACGAGGGTGGGGAAGCGCGACGCCTCACGAACCATCCCACCGGCGTCTCCCAGATCCAGTGGGCGCCGGACGGATCCTCGATCTTCTTCCTCGCCTCCGATCCGAAGACCGCCGAGGAGAAAGCGAGCGAGGAGGCGAAGGACGACGTGTATGCCCTCGACGAAAACTACAAGCAGACGCATCTGTGGCGGGTCGACGTCGAGTCGGGGAAGACCGCGCGCGTGACGAGCGGCGACTTTTCCATCACGGCCTTCAACCTCTCCCGCGACGGAACGCGCATCGCCGCCCAGCGGGGCCCGACCCCCCTCTTCGGGGACTCCGAGAATGGTGAGGTCTACGTGATGGACATCGACGGCGGGAACGCGGTGCGTATCACCACGAACATCGTCGATGAGTTCTTCCCCTCGATCTCGCCGAGAGGCGATCTGGTCCTCTTCACGACCGGAACCAACGACCGCTTCGAGCCCTACTACAGCAATCGTGCCTTCGTGGCCCCGGTGGGCGGCGGCCCCGCCCGCGTTCTGGCCCCCGCCTTCCCGCACGCGATCGACCGTGCGCAGTGGCTGAAGGACGGACGCGAGGCGCTGTTGTCGGTCAACCTGGGCGTCCACCGCGAGCTGTTCGTTCTCGATGTGGCGAGCGGCCGCACGCGTCAGGTCACCGACGGAACCCACTCCCTCCTCGCGGGGGGCCTCGTTCCGGAACTGGGCCGCGTGGCCCTCGCGGTCGACCAGCCGATGAACCCGGGCGAGATCTGGATCGCCTCCCTGGACGCGCCGTCGACCTTCCGACCGGTGAGCCGTCTCTCCGAACGCTTCGCGCGCGACTTCAAGCTGGGCCGCCAGGAACGCATCGAGTGGAAGGGCGAGGACGGCGTGACGGTCGAAGGGCTCCTGCACTATCCCGTCGACTATGTGGCGGGGAAGCGTTATCCCCTCGTCGTCCAGACCCACGGCGGCCCGCGCTCCTCCGACATGTTCGCGTTCGGGGACTGGCAGAGCTACGCGAAGGTTCTCACCGGTCTCGGCTATGCCGTGCTCCAGCCCAACTACCGCGGCAGCACCGGCTACGGCGACGCGTTCCTGCGCGACATGGTGGGCTCGTACTTCAAGAACTCACACCTCGACGTGATGACGGGGACGGACAAGGTGATCGCCATGGGCGTCGCCGATCCGGATCGCCTCGCGAAGATGGGCTGGAGCGCCGGCGGCCACATGACCAACAAGATCATCACCTTCACCGATCGCTTCAAGGCCGCTTCGTCCGGCGCGGGGGCTTCGAACTGGATCTCGATGTACGGGCAGAGCGACACCCGCGCCTACCGCACGCCGTGGTTCGGGGGCACCCCCTGGGGGAAGGACGCGCCCACCTCCGTGTACTGGGACCACTCACCGCTCAAGGACGTCGCGAAGGTGAAGACGCCGACCCTCTTCCTCGTAGGCGAGCGCGACCCCCGCGTGCCGCCTCCGCAGTCGATGGAGATGCACCGCGCCCTCAAGGCGAACGGCGTGTCCACGAAGCTGTATCTCGCCCCGCGCGAGCCGCACACCTGGGAGGAGCTGCGCCACCAGCTCTTCAAGATCAACGTCGAGATCGAGTGGTTCGAGAAGTACGTGATGGGACGGATCTACACGCGCGAGGCCGCCCCGAAGGGCCACTGATCAGGGTCGGGTGAGCGCCAGCACCAGAAGGAGCGCGCGCTGCGTGCCCTTCCAGGAGTCGGTGCTGTCGAAGAACTCGGTCAGGGCATGCCCGCCGCCGCCGTCGCCGCCGCCGTCGATGGTGACGGCGGGACTGCCCCGCGACATCGGGATGTTCGAGTCGGTGGTGGCGGGGAAGATCTGAATGGGCAGGCCGAGCGCCTTGGTGACCGAGATCGTCGCCTGCACCATCGGCGAGTCCGCGGGATTGACGCCGCCCTGATGGGCGCCCAGCTCCTTCCAGGCGACGCTGACCGCGCCCTTGCCCTTCCAGCGCGCGTTCTCCTCGCGGACGCCCGCCTCCACGGCTTCGCGCAACTTCGCGTCGAGGGCCCGAAGCGACGGCTCGTCGTGGGACCGAAGGTCGACCTCCATCCACGCCTCGTAGGCGATGGAGTTGATCGACGTGCCGCCGTTGACGCGGCCGACGCTGAACGTCGTGCGCGGCGTCTCCGGAACCTCGAAGTCGGCGATGTGCGCGACCGCGCGTCCGAGAGCATGAATCGGATTCGCGGCCCCGAAACGGAAGTAGCTGTGCCCGCCGGGGCCGGTCACGGTGACCCGGTACCGCCGGACCCCGACGCTCACGTGGACGAATCCCGTGCCCGAGCCGTCGATGGAGACGAAGCGATCGACCGTGTCCTTGAGCTCGACATCGAACAGGTGCCGTGCGCCCGCGAGGTTGCCGAGCGCCTCCTCGCCAATGTTCGCCACGAACGTGATCGGTCCTTCCGTCTGCACGCGGGCCTGGCCGAGCGCCCTGATCACGCCGAGCAGCGCCACGAGACCCCGACAGTTGTCGCCGATGCCGGGCCCTTTGTAGACGAGGCCCTCCTGCTTCACCTTGAGGTCGGTGCCTTCCGGGAAGACCGTGTCCATGTGGGAGGCGACGACGACGCGAGGACGGGGGCTGCGCCCGGGACGTTCGCCGAGGACGTTGCCGACCGCGTCGACACGGATGTTCACGAGCCCCAGCTCCTCGAAGTGCTTCTTCATGACGGCGGCGCGCGCCTGCTCGTGGAAGCTCGGGGCCGGAATCTCGCAGAGGCGGACCTGCTCGCGCAGCATCTCGGGCTCGTTGGCGCGAACGGCGTCGAGGGCCTGGCGCACCGCGGGTTCGGCCATCAGCCGGGAGCCGATGTCGGAGGGTGGGTGCTGCGCCTCGGTCGGGGTTGCGGTCCATGCCAGGATGAAGCCGGTGGCCGCAGCGACGATGGGCGTCGGGCAGGGGGAAGGGAAGCCGGGCATGGGTGACACCTCGAGAAGAGATCGCTCGTGCGAGCCGAGCGGCGAAGCTGGCCGCAGCAGATCCTAGCAGCGAGACTGTATCTTGAGATGCGAGACATCGTGAGCCCCCGAATCCGCCGCCGCGAGAAATCCCGCCTCGGAAACTTGACAATCGGTCGCCGTGTGGCTGAGACTGGCCGAACATGACGTCGTCTCATATAGCGAGACGACATGAGAGGCTCTATGAGAACTGTTTGGCTTCGGATCCCGGCCTGTGCTCTGGCACTGGTCGCATTGACCACGGCGCCGGCGCGCGCCCAGGTCATCACCGCGGAAATCTCAGGCGTGGTAACTGACACCTCGGGAGCGGTCCTGCCCGGAGTGACGGTCACCGCCCGCAATCTGGGAACGGGCTTTGAACGGACGGTCGTGTCCACGGACCGTGGCCGCTACTCCCTCCTGAGCCTGCCGACCGGCCCCTACAAGGTGAGCGCGACCCTCGGTGGGTTCAATTCGATGACCCGCGAAGGACTGAGCCTGAGTCTCAATCAGACCGTGATTCTCGACTTCAAGCTGGCGCCCGCGTCTTTGACCGAGACCGTCACGGTCGAGGGCGAGGCCCCGCTCATCTCCACCACGGACGGTGTCGTGGGCAAGACCCTCAGCACCCAGGTGATCGACTCCATTCCCAGCCTCGGGCGGAACTACCAGAATCTGGTGGGCCTCGCCCCGGGTGTTCGCGGGACGGAAAGCTCTCTGCCCCGCATAGGCGGAAATGCCTACTATGCAAACAGCTGGAAGGTGGACGGGATGGAGAACGACCAGGAGAGCGTCGCCGGGCCGCAGTCCAGGGTCACTCAGGACGCAGTGGCTGAGGTTCAGATTCTGACCAACCAGTTCTCGGCGGAGTTCAGCCGTGCGCTGGGTGGAGCCGTGAACGTGGTCACGCGCTCCGGAACGAACGACCTCACGGGTCGCGCCTTCTCCTACGGGCAGAACGGAGAGTGGAACGAGAAGAACTTCTTTGCCCAGACGGCCCCCAAGCCGACCAACAAGACCAAGCTGTTCGGGGCCACGCTCGGTGGTCCGATCAAGCTGGACAAGACTCATTTCTTCGCGTCGGTCGAGCGTATTCAGACTGACAATCCCATCACCCTCGTCACCAGCGGACAATCGATCAACCTCATCTCGCCATTCCGCGGCTGGAGCGCGTTCGGCAAAGTCACCCATCAACTGAGCGCCAAGCACACCCTCCAGATCTCCTACCTTCTCGACAAGAACACCACTGAGAATGCGAACGTCGGGGGCATCGGCCAGATCGACAATGGCCTGTTCCGCACCAACCGCAACGACAACGTCATCATCAGCGACGTCGGCGTTTTGTCGCCCACGGTGGTCAACGAGCTCAGGATCATGTGGCAGAACAACGACCGTGTCGCTGAGCCCAATTCGGCCAATGGTCCGCAGATCTCGCGTCCCAGTTCGAGAACCGGGCGGAACGCGGGGGGGGGCTTCGGCCAGGTCGAGCGCAAGATCCAGCTCAACAACACGCTCACCAAGATCAGCGGTGATCACACGGTCAAAGCCGGGATCAACCTCCAGGCGGTGTACGACTCGGAGTGGGTCTTCGAAACCAACTTTGGCGGCGCTTATGTCTTCGACACCGATCGGCCCTTCAACGCGGCCGACCCCACGACGTATCCCATCCAGTACAACGTCGGTTCGGGCACGCCGCGCGCATCGATCGACAACACCATCTTCGGCTTCTTCGTCCAGGACGCCTGGAAGGTCAACAACAAGTTGACCTTGAACGCCGGCCTTCGCTACGACCGCGAGTCGGGCGCCGCGGTAGACCCGTTCAAGGGTTTCCCTGACAACAACAACCTCGCGCCCCGGTTGTCCTTCGCATGGACGCCGGACGAGGCGCGCAGGACCGCGGTTCGAGGCGGCGTGGGGCGCTTCTACTACCGTCTGAACGGAAACCTGGGAGTCAACATGATCGTTCAGGGCGCGCCGCCGCCCGAAGGAATCGGCACCACGGTTCAGACCACGATCAACTTCCCGGGCTATCCCAACCCCTCCGGTCCAAATCCGAGGGGCACCGCCACGTCGCCGGTGCGTCTGAAAACCGGAGGGTTCTCCGACGGCAGAGAACAGACGCCCTACGCCGATCAACTCAGCATCGGCGTGTCACGGGAACTCGGAAAGAACTTCGCGATCTCCGCGGATTTCGTGAGCACGCGCGGCAAGCACTACGTGCGCGCCGCCGACATCAACTATCCCAATCCCACCACCGGCGTCAAGCCACGGGCGGACTACGCCCAGTTGTGGTACTACAACACCGACGGCCTCATGTGGTACGACGGCCTTCTCGTGAAGCTCGACAAGCGTCTGGCGGACCGCTACCAGTTCGGCGTGAGCTACACGCTGTCCAGCACCGAAGACAATACCTGGCCGCAGTTCATCACCCAGGGCGGCGGGCCGCAGGCCTGGTACAACCCGGATGCCGAACGAGCCTTCTCCGCAACCTCCGGCCTCAACGCCGACGATCACGAGCGTCATCGGGTCACCGTCAACGGCCTGGTCCAGCTGCCCTTCGGGTTCGACCTGAGCGCCATGATCATGGCCAACTCGTCGCGACGCTTCAACATCACCACGGGTCGTGACAACAATGGTGATGGTGTGCTGGCCGACCGCCCGAACCTGGTGAACGGCGCGTACGTGGATCCCGGCACCGGACCGGGAGTTCAGGGGAGTCTCGGAAAGAACGCGGGGGTTCGCCCGGGCTACTTCGCGATCGACGCGCGGCTGTCCAAGTTGGTCAAGGTGAAGGATCTCTCCTTCCGGGTGATTGGCGAGGCGTTCAACCTCACGAACCGCGTGAACCTCAACGCTCACCAGGGCAACATCCGCTCCGCCCAGTTCAACACGGCCATCTCGGCCTTCCGCCCTCGCACCCTGCAGCTGGGCGCCCAGTTCGACTTCTAGCGCTCTGCGGCCCTTCCGGGGCCGCGACTCCAGGGGCGCCGGGGTTTCTACGGCTCCCCTGGGGAGACCACTTGTTTCGCCAAGCAACGGACCGATGGCTCGGAACCCTCCGACGTAACCTCCGCGAGTGACCATGAGATCCAGACCTGTTGTTGCAGCGCTGCTGCTCGCTCTCTTGGGCCTGGCGCCGCCCACGGTGCCGTCGGTCCGTGCCCAGGAGTCCTTCGCCCGCGTGGAGGCGATCTCGGCCTTCATCCCGGGTGTCCTCAAGCAGTACAACGTGCCCGGCGTCAGCGTCGCGGTCTTCCGAAACTTCGAGATCGAGTGGGCGCGCGGCTTCGGCCAGGCGAACGTAGAAGCGAAGACGCCGATCGACTCCCTGACGCTCTTTCAGGCCGCCTCCATCAGCAAGCCCGTGGCGGCGCTGGCCGCGATGCGCCTCGTGCGCGAGGGCCGGCTCGACCTCGACCGCAACGTCAACGACTACCTGACGAGCTGGAAGCTTCCCGAGAACGAGTTCACGAAGGCGAAGCCGGTCACCCTCCGCGGCCTCCTCAGCCACACGGCCGGACTCAACGTTGGAGGCTTCAAGGGCTATGAGGCGGGCGTCCCCGTGCCCACGGTGCCGCAGCTCCTCGACGGCAAGGCCCCCGCGAACTCCGAAGCCGTCCGCGTGACGAAGCCTTCGGGCGTGAAATGGGAGTACTCGGGCGGCGGCACCACCATCATGCAGCAGGTCCTTGTGGACGTGCTGCAGATGCCGTTCCCGGAGATCATGCGGCGGTACGCTCTCGAACCCGCGGGCATGAGGTTCAGCACGTACGAGCAGCCGCTTCCGGAACGTCTGGCTCCGTTCGCCTCGGCAGGGCACGAGAAGGGCGCCGTCATCAAGGGCGAGCGCCACACCTATCCCGAGATGGCGGCCGCCGGTCTCACCACCACCGCGAGCGACCTCGCGCGGTTCGGCATCGCGATCCAGAAGGCGCGCCTCGGCGTGGAGAACGGCCTGCTCTCCCAGGAACTGGCGAATGCCATGGTGACGCCGGTTCTGCCCGACAGCTTCGGCCTTGGGTTCGAGTCGTTCCGGAAGGACGATGCCGAGAAGAAGTACTTCGGCCACACGGGCGGCAACGCGGGCTACCGATGCTGGCTGCTCGTCACGAAGAGCGGCGGCAACGGTGTCGTCATCATGACGAATGGCGACGAGTGGAAGGCGGTGCAGGACATCGCGCTGCGCATCGCCGCCGACTACGGCTGGCAGGACGGGAAGTAGCCATGTGGTTTCAACGGATGTCGCTCGAGGACTGGTTCGACACCCACCAGTTCACCTGCCGTTACGACGTGGGCGAGAGCGCCATCAAGTTCCTCAAGCTCCAGGATCTCGGCTTCGACCTCAACGCCGTGGACCTGCGCTACGGGCACCACACCGGCGCGCCGGAACTGCGCGAGGCCCTAAGCCTCGAGTACGAAGGTCTTACGAAGAACGAGATCCTGGTGACGTCCGGCGGCGCCGAGGCGATCTTCTCGATCTGCATGGCGCTCCTGAAGCCCGGCGACCACGTCATCGTCGAGCACCCGAACTATCCCTCGACCTACGAGGTGCCCCGCGGACTCGGCTGCGACGTCGACCTCTTCCGCCTCGAGTTCGAAGCAGGCTTCGAGCCCGATCTCGACCGCCTCGAGGAGACCATCCGGCCGAACACGAAGCTGATGATCTTCACGCACCCGAACAATCCGACGGGTTCGATGATCTCGAAGGAACAGCAGGCGCGGCTCATCCGCATCGCCGAGGAGCGGAAGATCTACCTGATCTTCGACGAGACGTACCGACACCTCGCGTTCGGCGAACCGCTGCCCGCGGCCGCTTCTCTGAGCCCGTTCGCCATCAGCATCACCAGCCTGTCCAAGTGCTACGGACTCCCCGGCATTCGCATCGGCTGGCTGGCCAGCCGCTCTCGCGAGATTCATGACGGAGTTCTGGCCGTGCGCGAGCAGGTGACCATCACGAACGGGGCATTGAGTGAGGCCATCGCCACGCGCGTGCTGGATCGGAAGGCCGAGTTCCTCGCCCGTGCCCGGGCGCACGTCGATCGCAACCTGAAGATCGCGACCACGTGGCTCGACCGCCGCGACGAGCTCGAGTGGGTGAAACCCAGGGGCGGGGTGGTCGCGTCGCCGCGGCTTCGCGAGGGGCGCATCGCGGATCCCGAGGCGCTGTACCGCGTGATCGCCGTGGACCAGGAGGTCTTCATCATCCCGGGCCGCTGCTTCGATATGGACAACCGCTTCTTCCGGCTGGGCTTCGGGGGGACGAGCGACGAACTCACCGAAGGACTGAGGCGGGTCGGTCTTGCCCTCGACCAGGCCCTCGCCGCCGGGAAGCTCGAGTGAACTCGACGACGCCCGACCCGGGCCTGGACACGGAATTCAAGCGTGGTCTTGGAGCCTTCGATGCGACCATGGTGGTCGTGGGCTCGATGATCGGGTCCGGCATCTTCCTCGTCTCCGCCGAGATGTCGCGGGTGCTTGGAAGCCCGGGATGGCTCATCGTCTCCTGGCTCGTCACCGCGGCTCTGACCCTCGCCGCGGCACTCTCGTACGGGGAGCTGGCGGCCATGATGCCGCGGGCGGGGGGACAATACGTGTACCTCCGGGAAGCGTTCTCCCCCCTGTGGGGATTCCTCTATGGCTGGACGCTGTTCCTGGTGATCCAGGCGGGCACGATCGCCGCGGTGACCGTCGGATTCTCCCGCTATCTCGGGGTGTGGGTGCCGCTCGTCTCGGACGACCGGTATCTCATCGCCCCGGTCCATCTCACCCAGGGTTACGCCATCTCGCTGTCGACGACCCAGCTTATGGCCCTCCTCGTCATCGCTTTCCTGACCTGGACGAACACGCGCGGTCTCAAATGGGGAAAGTGGATTCAGAACGTGTTCACGTCCACGAAGACCGTGGCCCTCGCGGGGCTCGTCCTGCTCGGACTGTTCGGCGGATACAACCACCTGGCCGTCTCCTCGAACTTCGGCGACCTGTGGACGATCCGCAACGCCGCGCCGACGGCGGCGGGGCTGTCGCCCGATTCGTCTCTCTTCGGACTCTTTGTCGCGCTGTGCGTGGCCCAGGTGGGATCGCTCTTCGCGGCCGACGCCTGGAACAACATCACGTTCACCGCGGGAGAGGTCAAGGATCCGCGGAAGAACATCCCGCTCTCCCTGGCCGCGGGCACCGGCCTCGTCATCGGCCTCTACCTGCTCGCGAACCTCGCGTACCTCGTGACCCTGCCCTTCGACCAGATCCAGCATGCGCCGTCCGACCGCGTGGCCACCTCGACCCTCGAAGCGGTGCTTCCCGGGAAGGGCGCGCTCATCATGGCGGTGGGCATCATCATCTCGACCTTCGGCTGCGCGAACGGTCTCATCCTCGCAGGCGCCCGCGCCACTTACGCGATGGCGAAGGACGGCGTTTTCTTCAAGGCCGCGGCGACCCTCAATGCGTCGCAGGTCCCCGCGTGGGCTCTCGTACTCCAGGGGGCTTGGGCCTGCTTTCTCGTACTGCCCCGCACCTTCGACCCCGCCACCTCGGCCTACGGCAATCTGTACAGCAACCTGCTCGATTACGTCATTTCGGCGGCGCTCCTCTTCTACATCCTGACCATCCTCGGCCTCTTCCGCCTGCGGGTGATGCGACCCGACGCGGAGCGGCCCTATCGCGCCCTCGGTTACCCGTGGGTTCCCGCGATCTACATCGTCGCCGCCTCCGTGCTGCTGGTGATGCTCTTCCTCTACCGCAACGCCACCACCTGGCCCGGGTTCGCCATCGTGGCGATCGGCGTGCCCGTGTACTTCATGTGGGGCGGCGGCAAGCCTTCCACCCGATGAACTCTGAACTCACGGACGTCTTCCGGAAGGACCTGCTCCGCGGGCGGGTGGCTCTGATCACGGGCGGAGGCACCGGAATCTGCCGGGGAATCGCCCTCGCCTTCGCCGCGCATGGAGCCGACGTTGCGATCACCAGCCGCAAGGCCGCCCACCTCGAGCCTACGGCCCGGGAGATCGAGGCCCTGGGCGCGCGCGCGCTGGCGCTCCCCGCCGACGTCCGGGATCCGGTGGCGGTGGCCGAGGCCGTGGCCGCGGTCGAGCGAACGTTCGGGCGGCTGGACATCGTGGTGAACGGCGCCGCCGGGAACTTCGTTTGCGCGGCCGAGGATCTTTCGCCCAACGGTTTCGGCACGGTGGTGGACATCGACCTCAAAGGGACCTACAACATCTCCCGAGCCTGCCTGCCCCTGCTCAAGGCGCGGGGCGGCGTCATCCTCAACATCAGCGCGACCCTCCATTACCTCGGCACCGCGTCTCAGATCCATGTGTCGGCGGCGAAGGCGGGGGTCGACGCGGTCACGCGGACCCTCGCGGTGGAGTGGGGCCCCCACGGGATCAGGGTCAACGGCATTGCCCCTGGTCCCATCGAGAACACCGAGGGGGTCGCGCGCCTGCTCGAGGGCGAGAAGCGCGCGCGCCCTGCGCCTGAATCCGATGCGGCGCCTGGGTTCGACGGGCGACGTGGCGGCGTCCGCGCTCTTCCTGTGTTCGGACGCGGCATCTTTCATCAACGGAGTCACGCTCGTCGTGGACGGAGGCCAGTGGCTGGCCTCTTACCGGGTGAGCGGGGAGCCTGCGGAGGTTTGAGGGACATGATCGACAAAGCTTCGGCGACGCTTTCCGTGGACGAGACCTCGACGGCCTATAGGAGCGAGGGGGCGCGCTCGCGTGCCTTGTTCGATCGCGCGCTCACGGTGATGCCGGGAGGGAATACCAGGCACTCGGTGGCCCTCAATCCCTATCCGGTCTACATCGCGAACGGCCGGGGCTGCCGCGTCACGGATGTGGAAGGCCAGGAGCGCATCGACTTTCTCAACAACTTCACATCGCTGATCCTCGGCCACGCCGACCCCGAGGTCACGGCGGCCGCGCGTGATCGCATCGAGCAGGGAACCGCCTTCGCGGGCCCCACCGAGGCGGATGTCGAACTCGCCGAGCTCCTGGTCGAGCGGGTCCCGGCCATCGACCACGTTCGCTTCTGCAATTCGGGAAGCGAGGCGGTGATGCTGGCGGTGAAGGCCGCGCGCGCGTTCACGGGACGACCGAAGCTCGCGAAGATCGAAGGCGCGTATCACGGCATCTATGACTATGCCCAGATCAGCGAAGTGTCTGCGCCTTTGAACTGGGGCCCCGCCGACCGCCCCGCGAGCGTTCCCGACGCGGGCACCGCCCCGCAGGCCGGCGCCGATGTGGTGGTCCTGCCCTGGAACGACCCCGAGGTCTGCGAACGACTCATCGACGAGCACGGGGGCCAGCTTGCCGCCGTCATCCTCGACTCGCTTCCCCTCGGCCTCAGCATGATCCCGCCATTGCCGGACTTCCTCGAACGCGTCGTCGCCGCGGCCCGGCGCCACGGTGTCCTGGTGATCGCCGACGAGATCCTCAACTTCCGGCTCGACTATCACGGTGCGTTCGCAAGCATCGGTCTGCAACCCGACATCGTGTGTCTCGCCCAGATCATCGGCGGCGGCTTTCCGGTGGGCGCCGTGGGCGGCCGGGCGGACATCATGGACGTCTTCGACCACCGCCGGCCCGACTCCGTGCATCACGGGGGCACCTACAACGGCAACCCGGTCAGCATGGTCGCGGGCCTCGTGACGATGCGACGGATGACGCCAGAGGCCTACCTTAAGCTCAATCGGCTGGGCGACTCGCTGAGGGATCAGCTCGGCGGGATGCTGCGCAGTCGGGGCATCGCGGCCCAGGTGTTCGGCCGCGGTTCTCTCTTCAGTGTCCGCCTTACCGCGGCGCCGCTTCGCAACTGGCGGGATCTGAGCAACCACACAAGAAGCGAACCGATCTACGGAAAGATTAGCCATGGAATGCTGGGCCGCGGGATCATGATGTCGCAGCGGGGGATTATGGGAAGTCTCTCGACGCCCATGGGAGCCCCTGAGATCGGCGCCTTCCTGGACGCTCTCGACAGCACCCTCGCCTCCCTCGGGCGGACCGCGTGAGTCTCGCCCCCGAACTCAAGGGCCGGATCAGCCTCGCCGAGGCGGTCTTCGCCCTGGTCGGCTACATCATCGGCGGTTCGATCTTCATCCTGCCGGGGGCGCTGGCCGGCCGCGTGGGCCCCGGGGTGTTCCTCGCCTACCTTCTTGCCGGGGTGGTGGCCACCTTCATCTGCGTGGCTTCGGCCCAGATCGGCAGCGCCTTCCCTATGAGCGGCGGGACCTACGTTGCGGTGAGCTCCGTGATCTCGCCCTTCTGGGGCTTCATGGTGGTCTGGATGGGCGTGCTTGTAATTTTCACCAGCACTTCGGCGCTCGCCTACGGGCTCGTCGACTACCTGATCCCCTGGATGCCGTCCCTCGCCGATCATCGGTACCTTGGCGCCGTCGCCAGCATCGTCGTCTTCACCGGCGTGAATCTCCTCGGCATCCGCACCGCGGTGTGGGTGCAGATTCTCATGGTCATCGTGTTCATGATCGTGCTGCTCCTGGTTGGCGTGGGCGGGCTGTTCCATTCGCGGATCGAGAACTTCGCGCCGCTCTTCCCGTTCGGGGTGATGGCGGTGCTCCAGACCGCGATCCCCGCCTTCTATTCCTACAGCGGCTTCAGCGCCATCGTCACGTTCGGGGGCGAGATCGAGAACCCGCGCCGAAACATCCCCCGGGTTCTCGTGATCAGCCTGCCTCTCATCGCGGCGACCTACACCCTCGTCACCCTGTCCATGCCGGGTGTCGTGAACTGGAAGGACCTCGCGTCCGGAAACGCGACGCTGTCGCGGGTGGCCCTCGTCTTCCTGCCCGAGAGCATCGGCGTTTTCATCGCCTTCGCCGCGATCTGCGCCATCGCCACGTCGATCAACGGACTGGTGCTGTCCAAGAGCCGCGACGTGTTCGCGCTGGCCGTGGACCGCGTGTTTCCGAAAGCACTCGCTGACGTGGGGCCCTTCGGGGAGCCGCGCGGGGCGCTGCTCGCGATGGGTCTGGTGGCCATAGTGGGGGTTTCGATGCAGCGCAGCTTCGTCGAGTACGCCAGCATGTCCGTGCTGTGCGTGATGGTGATCCATATCCTGCAGGGCGTCGCGATCCTCCTGCTTCCCTCGCGGATGCCCGGACACTTCGAGGCCGCGGAGTTCAAGCTCTCGACCGGCGCACGAGCTTTCTGGGGCGCGGGCCTCGTCGTGCTCGCGACTGTCTTCATCCTGTCCGGGCTCGCGGCGGATCGGGTGGGCGGCATCGTCTATCTTATCGCGTGCAGCGTCGGCGCGCTCGGGTACCTGGCGCGCAAGTGGATGCTCGCGAGGCAGGGCCTGAGCATCGAGCACCTCCTCCGCGAGCATGCGGCCCGGGTGGTGAAGCCGAAGGTGTCGCCTTCGCAGGCATGACCGAAGAAACCCTCGTTCGCGTCGAGCGGCGTGGCCCCGTGGCCGTCCTCGTGCTCGACAACCCGCCGGTGAACGCCATGGGCGCGGCCGTTCGGCTCGCTCTCAAGGGAGAGCTCGATGCCGCGATGGCCGACCCGGCGGTCGATGCGGTGGTCCTCACCGGCGCGGGGAGGCACTTCAGCGCCGGCGCCGACATCCGCGAGTTCGGCGCGCCGCCCAAAGACGGGCCGACCCTCGTGGGCATCATCGACCGGATCGAGGCGATGCCGAAACCGGTGGTTGCGGCGATCCACGGGACGGCCACCGGGGGCGCTCTGGAATTGGCCCTGGCGTGCGCGCATCGTATCGCCGCCGAAGACGCCGAGATGGGTCTTCCCGAAGTGACGCTCGGATTCGTGCCGGGGGCGGGCGGGACGCAGCGCCTGCCCCGGCTCGTGGGGGTGCCACGGGCTCTCGATCTGATCCTGACCGGGC
>SXGS01192610.1_pt1 | contig 22323 bp, 14 predicted proteins | sample 3174681 | NCBI WGS metagenome assembly SXGS01 (sample SAMN11356861, study PRJNA531348) | freshwater metagenome | isolation source: freshwater sample F1-80 | place: China: Fuxian Lake, Yuxi | collected 2017-12-25
GCGAGTTGTCGGTGGAGCGCGACTGTGCTGAAAGCCAGTCGCAGCAGCATCTCAGGCTCGCTATCACGCCAAACCTGCTGCGGCTGGTGCTTCGCACACAAACGCGCTCCGGGCTGCCAGCCAAATTCACCGTCAACCTGCGGATGCACTGAGGCAGGGAGGGGTCTCCAGCTCAGGGATTGGGGCCGCGGCGTCGTGCGGCATTCAGCGGCCTTTCGCTGTTTCCCACAATTCACTGGCGATTGAAAATCGGGTAAATCTTCAATTTGACTCAAGACAATCACGGCTGCGCGGCAGCGCCGCCGTGACATGTAATGGATGGTCACCGCTTAGAAATCGCCGCTCGAAAATTAGCGCGCGCCGGGTAATGTGCGTTCGTGCAATTCTGGATGAGCGTCAAATTCATCGGCAATCGCGCGCTTGGACGCGCCGAGGCGGTGTTGCGACGCAACTGGCGGAAGGCGTTGCAGTTCCGCGAGAAATTCCAGATGCGGGAGGAGGGGTTCCACCTACTGATGGCCGGGGCGGTCGGCATTCTCGGCGGCCTGGTCAATTTAATTTTTTTCATCGCGGCCGAGCATGTGAAGTTCTTTTTTCTCCGGCAGCCGGGTGACACGGTGGAGATTGCCGAGATGATCTCCCCCGTGGAGCGCGCGTTGGTGCCCGCTCTGGGCGGGCTGGCGGCTGGGTTGGTGCTGCACTTTGGACTTCGCCTGGCTGGCCGCCAACGGCCCTCCAACCTGCTCGAGGTGGTCGTGGCCGGGGATGGAAAACTTCCCGTCCGGAGCGGGCTCCTCCACGCGGCTTCTTCCATGGTCAGCATCGGGACCGGTGCGTCCATCGGCCGCGAGGGCGGCGTCACGCAATTGACCGCGACACTCGCCTCCAAGTGGGGGCAATTGCGGCGATGGCCGCCTTACAGATTGAGGCTGCTGGTTGGGTGCGGGGCGGCTTCAGGGATCTCGGCAGCCTACAACGCGCCCATCGCGGGAGCTGTCTTCGCGGCCATGATTGTTCTGGGCAATTTCTCCATGACATTGTTCGCGCCGCTCGTTTTTTCCTCGGTCACCGCCGCCGTGGTCTCGCGGAGTTTTTTTGGTCTGAAAGCGTGGTATCACGTGCCGCCGTACGAATTCACCAGCGTGCTGCAACTGCCTTGGTTCGTGCTGCTGGGCGGGATGGCGGGAATCATGGGAGCGGTCTTTCTCAAAATGATTCGATGGGCTTCAGACCAGTTCAGGATGAGCGCGCTCCCGATCTACGGGAAATTCGCGCTGGCGGGCCTGGCCGTGGGTTTGATCGCCATCGAGTTCCCCGGCGCCTGGGGGAATGGCTACGTGGCGACGAACCGAATATTGCAGGATAATTTCGGCAAACTCGCCGCCCCCGGTCTCCACGGCTGGCTGCCTCCGGCGTTTGAGCTGATCCTCCTTCTGTGCGGACTTTTCCTCGCCAAACTGCTGGCCACCGTGGCCAGCGTGGGCGCGGGAACGGTCGGAGGAGTCTTTACGCCGACGCTGTTTCTAGGCGCGAGCTTCGGCGCGCTGTTTGGCAGCCTGCTGCACCAGATCGGCGGCGCGGTGGCTTTGCCCACCAGCGCTTTCGCCCTCGTCGGGATGGCGAGCGTGCTCTCCGCCACCACGCGTTCGCCCATGCTCGCGATGATCATGGTGTTCGAGATCTCGCTCGATTACTCGCTCATGCCGGCCTTGATGCTCGGGAGCGTCGTGGCGATGCTCGTCGCGGGGCGGCTCCATAAGGACTCAATCTATACCGAGCCGTTGCGTGCCCGTGGCTTTCAGATCGATCAGGACAACGTCAGATCGGGAGGCGCCATGGAACAGACCGTGGGGGAACTCATGCGCGCCCCCACTCCGCCCCTGCTGGAAAACACTCCCTTGCGGGAAATCGCGAGCCGCTTTTTGAAGAGCCCCAACAATTTCCTGCCGGTTGTGGACGCTGACCAGCGGCTCCTTGGAGTGGTCGCCCTCCAGGACTTGAAAGAATACCTGGGAGACGACCAAGGGGTGATCCCGGTCATCGCTTACGATGTCATGCGGCCGGCCCCGGCTTGCCTGACTCCGAATATGTCCCTGCTGGAAGCCTTGCCCGTGATCTTGGGCAGCGAATTGCGCAATGTTCCCGTGGTTGCGAACCACAAGGAAAACAGGTTGGTCGGCTCACTAGCTCGAACTGAAGTGTTGGCACTCTTCTCCGAAGCCATCGCGGGCAGCGCGAAACCAACCGGTTGATAGGGTGGTTTAAAACAAGCCCGGCTCGACGGAGTCTCGCCCTTCCGCGCTTCGGGTCCTGGTCTTGAATTCCCTGAGGATATCCAGTGAAAACAGCGAAGAGCCCCGCACGAAGTTCAACTGCCGTTTTACTCAACCAACGCCACGGCGCGCTTCTCCGCGGCGCTTTTCACGGCGCTGTCCACGATCTGCTGCCCAAGCCTCGATACGGCGGTCGACAATGGTCCTTGAACAAGTTCACCCGTCTCCAGGCAGTGGAGAACATAACTCACAGGATTGTGATGCGGCGGGGCAAGAGGTTCCGCGGGCACTTCAGACGCCTCCGGCCACTCTTCAGTTTGGAGCCTCACGAACTGCTCGTAATCGTAGCTGCTCACCGTCCCGCGATCGCCCTTCAGCACAAACCCGCACTTGGGCTGGGGTTGGTGGATCCAAGGATCTGTGAAAGTCCCCCATCGCGTCTCAAACTTCGAAAGCCCGCAATCGTACCTCGCCACCGTGATGCTGTGCTCATCGACTTCCAACCCGAACGGCTGGTCCACCACGGTTGTGATTTCGATCGGCCTCTTTCCGTTGAAGAACCAGCTCCCCAGCGTGACTCCGTAACCGAGATAATCCAGCAGTGAGCCTCCCCCGTGAGCCTTTTGATACCACCAACTGCGAGCCTTGTCCTCCTCGGTGGGATTCAATTCGATCTTGTCGGCGGTGTGGTAGAGTGGCCCGCGGTTGCCGTCGTAGAAATGAATTTCGCGCAACGCGCCGATAGCCCCCTGATCAACGAGCTTCTTCGCCATCACGTGCGAGCTCACCCAGCGCAAGGGCCAGTTGATGATGAGTTGCTTGCCTGTCGATTCCAGGGCGGCAATCATGCGATCGGCCTCCGCGAGGCTCGCCGCAAACGGCTTCTCGACGAGCACATGCGCTCCATAAGGGGCCACCCGCTCCGTCCACTCCGCATGGCGCGCCGTGGCGGGACACAGAATCACCAAGTCGGGCTTGGTTTTTTCAAGGCACGCCCGGTAATCGGTGAACGTTCTTTCATCGGCGATCCCCAAGTTTCGCCTGGCCCATTGCATGCGCTCCGGTTTTTCATCGGAGATGCCCACAATTTCGGCGTGAGGATGCTCCCGGACCCGCCGGAGCAGGTCCCCCATGTGCATGTGGTCAAAATTGATTCCAGCAACTCTCCATCGCGGACTCATGGCGCAAACGTAGGAAAAGCAGCGCCCGGTGCCCAGCCAAATCGGGCGGGCCACTCAGCCCGACTTCTTGAGCCTCGGACCGGCGGGCGTGTCTTCAATAATCCAGTTTTGGGCTTTCAATGCGTCTCGGATGGCGTCCGAACGTTTAAAGTCTTTCACACGGCGGGCTTCCTGCCTTTCAGCAAGCATCGCTTCCAACTCCGGAGGCACTTCCCCTCCGGAAGAGAATCCCGCGCCCAAAGCGAAAATCTTGTCGATCCGCCGCCAGGCGCCGACCGCGGCGGCGGCGGCTTCAGCGGAGATTCGCGCCTCGGAGAGCGCGCGATTGCATTCGCGAACCCACTCGAACACGACGGCCCAGGCTTGGGCGACGTTCAGGTCGTGATCCAACGCCTCCTCCACTCCTGCGCAAAGGTCGGCCCTGCTCAGATCCTCGGACGAGGCGGTGGCGCCACCCGCGCGTTCGTTGAGCCGATTCAGGCAATCATCGATTCTCCCCAAGGCGGACCGCGCGCCCTGCAATCCCTCCAGTGTGAAATTAAATGATTCGCGATAATGGGCGGACATCAGCAAGAATCGGATTTCGCGGCCGGTAAAGCCTTTGGCCAGGAGATCGCGCAAGGTGAAGTAGTTGCCCAGGGACTTGCTCATTTTCTTGCCTTCGACCAACAAATGAGCGCCGTGCATCCAGTACTTGACAAACCGGCATCCCGGGCATTGCGCGCCGGCGGCTTCGCTCTGGGCGATCTCATCCTCGTGGTGCGGGAAGATGAGATCCTCGCCGCCAAGATGGAGATCGAAACTTGGGCCCAGCAGCTTCATGCTCATCGCGCTGCACTCGATATGCCAGCCCGGGCGGCCCTCCCCCCACGGGCTGGACCAGTACACATCGCCATCCTCGGGAACGCGCGCCTTCCAAAGCGCGAAATCAGCTATGGATTCCTTGCCATACTCATCGGCAGCCACTCGCTCGCCTGGGCGCAATTCGTCGGTGTTCAGGGAGAGCAACTGCCCGTAGCGAAACCCGGCCCGCCGATATTTTTCGATGCTGAAATAGACCGAGCCATCGGGCGTCCCGTAGCCGATCCCGCGATCCAACAGCGCCTGAATCAATTCGAGGATGGCCGGAATGAATTCGGTCGCGCGCGGAATGTGGGTTGGCTTCAAACAACCCAGGCGCTCGAGATCCGCGAAGAACGCTTCCTCGTATTTAGAAGTGTGCGCCTTCAACGTGGTTTTCCCCGCGCGCACTCGCTGGATAATCTTGTCTTCCACGTCGGTGACATTCATCACATGACGCACTTTGTAACCACGATGCTCAAGAAACCGGCGCATGAGATCCGAGAACACGAAGGTCCGGAAATTGCCGATATGCGCGACGTCATGCACCGTGGGCCCGCAGCAATACATGCCGACACCCTTGCCTTGTGGGTCCAAGGGGACGAATGCCTCCATCGATCGCGACAAGGTGTTGAAAACCCGCAAGCTCATGTAGTAGATTTTTACTCTGTGAAATCATCGCCCGGCCCAGGAGCGGACGGCGGCTCGAGGAGACCGGGGCGATCGGGTCGAAACATAAAGATCATAAGCCAAAGGGCAAACCAAAGTTTGAGCCAGCGCATCGATGCGTTGCCGTGGACCGCAGGTGTGTGCGCAGCGACGGCTGCGCGCGTCTCGCTGCCTCAAATCTTGGACGGGTCCTGAGGACGCAGTCGCGCTCCGGTCAAAATGAGACCGCCCCGAACTACTTGCGCTCGTTGTGCCCATGAACCTCTCAATGCTTAAACCGCTCCTAATTAACGATGATAGTTTGAGGTTGGAGGAGAGAATTCCCGCTCCCTATCCCTCGGTTCCGGCGCCCGCGCGAAGGGGTCGTTTGGCTCGATTGCCCGGGACTCCGGCGCGATGCGAGCGCGGCGCGGAGCTTATGCCGAGACGCTGGCTGTCCCTCCTCCTCGTCTTGTTGATGATCGGGTGGAGGACGACTCTCTCAAGCCAGATCTGGATCTCGGAGTTCCTCGCCGACAACACCCGGACCCTCGCCGATAGCGACGGAGATTTCTCGGACTGGTTAGAGATCGATCATCAGAGCTCGTCGCCCGTTTTACTCGCGGGATTTCATTTGACCGACGAAGAATCCGTTCCGACGAAGTGGCAGTTTCCCGCGATCGAACTGGCCGCGGGCAAACGGTTGGTGGTCTTCGCCTCAGGCAAGGCGAGAACCCGTCCCGGATCGGAGTTGCACACGAACTTTCGCTTGTCAAAGAAGGGAGGGTATCTCGGATTAGTCGCGCCCGATGGCATTCGAGTGATCCAGTCCATTCGATACGGCGTCCAGAAACCGGACGTCTCCCAGGGCTTGGGCCGGCGATTTTCGTCCGCGCCGCTCATCGGACCCTCCACGGATGTTCGGGTTCGAATTCCTCCCGCGGGAGATTCGGACCGGGGATGGCGCGAACCCGAAACTCCGGATGATTCATGGACGAAAGCTCGATTGGGAATCGGCTTCGATGTCGCAGATCGGGTCGCTCCCAATTTGATCGCTTTTTGGGATTTCAACAACCTTGAGGGCGCGGCTACAGTCCTCGACCAGGGAGATCGTCATCACGACGGGACGCTCATCCGCGCGGCCTTGTCGCCCGCGGGGCGGGGCCGGACATCTGCAGCGGGGGATCGAGCGTTGACGCTTGCCGGGACAGGATTGATGGACGTGCCCTCCGCGGCTCGTTCGATGTTCGCCACGGCGGTCAAAACCGATGCCGTGACGGTGAGCGTGTGGCTTCGAGGCGATGCGGTTCAGCCCTCGAACGACAGCGTTTTCTGGGCCGGAAGCCAGATCGACGGCGGCGGGTCGCGATCACTGAACGCCCATGTGCCTTGGAGTGACCAGGTCATTTACTGGGACACTGGCTGCTGCGATGCGAGCTTGAACCGGGTCTCCATCCCGGATCGCGAACCGAGCCACTGGCGGGGGGCCTGGAATCATTACGCGTTCGTCAAGCGTGGTTCGGTGAAGGAAATCTGGCAGAATGGGAAGAGGCTTCTTCAAGGAGTGAACACCCAAAAGATGACCGCTATCGGAAGCTTCTTTCTGGGCGCGACGAGCCGCTCCGGAGCCTCCGGCTACCACGGATTGATCGACGACACGGCCCTCTTCGAAGCGGCACTCGGGGAACACGAAATTCTGGCTCTAGCGTCCGGTGAATCCCCACTTCGCTGGCAGTTGTTCAAGTCCTACATCCGCACGGATATCTTTGGATATGCTCAAACCAAGCCGGCCACCGCGCACATACGCGTCCCATTTGTCCCGCCGGACGGCATGGCTGCCGGCGGTCTGCAGTTTCGTGTCCGTTACAACGATGGGTTCATCGCTTATCTCAACGGGCACGAGATTTCGCGGCGAAACGTCGTCGGAGACGATTCGACGGGGTACTTCACTCCCCAGGAAAGGGATATTGCGGCTTCAGTCAGTCTGGAAGAGTTTTTCGTGGATGGATCCAAACTCCGGCCAGGAACCAACCTGCTCGCGGTTCTTGCCTTGAACCACCCGGCAAACGACGAGAGTTTCTTCTTTGATCTGGAAGTGGTGGCGGGCACAACGCTGCCTGGCAGATTCTTCAGCACCCCCAGTCCCGGCCAGCCGAATGGCACTGGCACGGCTGGTTATCTGGAACCTCCCGTGGTGTCGCCGACTCGCGGGTTTTACGAAGCCAACACCGCCGTCACCCTCGCGAAGCGAAACCCGGATTCAGCGCTTGTGTATACGATGGATGGATCCTGGCCCAGCGGCACAAATGGTTTCCGGTTTCCGGTTTCCATGGATCACGTTTCGTTGCTCTTGACGAACACCACGGTTCTCAGAGTTGCCGTGGTGCGCGACGATTACGAATCACCGCCCATCACGACCCATACTTACATCCTGGCGGGCCGCGTGCCGGAGCAAAAGGCTCCAGCAGGCACGGACTCCAACTGGTCGCGGGAGTCTTCCGCCGATTTCGCGATGGACGCCCGCATCGTCAACAACCCTAACGGTCCGGCGCTCGAAGCCTCCCTCCGAAGCCTGCCCATCATGAGTGTCGCCACCTCCACCGACGACATGTTTGGACCCAGGGGCATTTATCGAAACCCGGAGGCTCGCGGCGACAGCTGGGAGCGCAAGACGAGCGTGGAATGGTTCAACACGGGCTCGGCTCCTGGCTTCGCGGCCGACTCGGGACTGCGCATCCATGGCAATGTTTCACGGCAAAAGAGTTTCACGCCGAAGCACAGTTTCAGCCTGATTTTTCGCGCCGAGCACGGTCCTCCCCGGTTGCGGCATCGCCTGTTTCCTGACTCCGAGGAAACTCGGTTTAATCGCTTGGTTTTGCGGGCGGGGTCGACGGACACCTGGGCCGGCGTGGAATGGGGGCAAAGAGTCGACGGCGTCCTCCGATGGTATCGCAAGGACGCCAGCTACGTCCGTGACCAGTGGGTTCGAGACGCGCAACTCGATATGGGGCAACCTTCCGCCCATGGCCTCTTCGCGAACTTGTTCGTCAACGGCCTCTATTGGGGAGTTTATAATGTCTGCGAACGTCCGGACGACGAATTTGCCGCGGCTTATCTGGGTGGAGCGCCCGAGGAATACGATGTCCTTGCGGATTTCGCCGAGTTGCACGCCGGGAATCGCCAGGCCTGGAATCAGTTGATCTCCGCGACCTCCGCGAATCTCGCCCTCTCCGGAAACTATCAAAAGCTGATGGGCAACGCGCCGAACGGGCTCAGAAACCCCGCGTTGCCCGTTCTATTGGACGTCACCAATCTCGTGGATTACATGATTCTGCACATCTTCATAGGGGCGGATGATTGGCCCAACCATAACTGGTGGGCCGCGCGGCGGCAGGGAACCAACAGTGCAGGCTTCAAGTTCTTTGCCTGGGACCAGGAGATCTCCATCAACTCCCTGGTGAAGCAACATTCTTCTTGGGGGCCGATTTATGCCGAAGCCGCGGTCGCGGAAACGCCGACCTATTTCTATTCCCGATGCCGCGCGAATGCCGATTTCCGGCAGTTGTTCGCGGATCGCATCCAGTGGCATCTGTTTCAAGGGCCACTGAGCCTCTCGAGCAACCGTCAGCGATGGGATCGATTAAGCGCCACCGTGGACGCCAGCCTGGTTGGGGAGAGCGCGCGCTGGGGCGATGTCTGGCGGCGCACCGCTCCCTATCGCCGCGAAGTCGAATGGCTGGCGAATCATAAATGGATGCAGACCGTGTTCTTTCCCTCCAATCACACAGTCGCTCTGAAACGATTTCGGGCGGCGAAACTGTATCCGTCCATCGACCCTCCCGTCTTCGGTAGTGAAGGAAGCGATCCTGAACGGGGACAACTCGTCAGCCTCGACCACTCCAACCCCTCGGGCTTCGTTTATATTACCGTGGATGGCACGGATCCAAGAGCCCTAGGAGGCGGATTGTCCGCGAACGCGCGACTTTACGGCGGGCCTTTCCTACGCTCGCGCGGAGAGGTTATCCTCGCGCGTGTTCGAACGCCTTCCGAATGGAGCGCCTTGGTGCGGTGGACGCCATCCCCAACGCTGGAATTGGAGATCTCAATCATCGGAGACAGGCAGATCAAGCTGCGTTGGAAAGCGGGGGTGCCAGGGGGGAGCTCGCTGGAATCCACTCAGAATCTGCCTGCCTCTGCTTGGGTTTCCGAATCGTTTCCTGTCGTGGAGTCCGAGGGTTGGGTGGAAGTCATCGTCCCCCCGGCGAACGGCGCGACTTTCTACCGAGTGCGCGCGGTTCGGTGAGGCGGCCAGCGTTCAGATTATCGTCGGATGCGTTCACACCGCTTGGCGACGAGATATCAGTCCCACAGGCTCCAAAGGCTCGGAAGGAAATTCCATTCCAAAGCGGGCGTGGCGGGAAGAGGGTCCGCTACCCGTTTGTTTCTGCTGGTTCTTGGTTTGCTCGCATCCTCCTGAGCAGGGTGTATTTCAGATGGACTTCGGCGGCGCACATGCGGGCGATGTGCCAGCCTTGGGGGCCGTCCAGGAACCCGCCGCGAAGGAGGTAACCTCGAGCCCAGCGAAATGCCGAGTGCAGGGGACCCGATAACGGCCCGGCCCGTTTTCCCGCCTCGAACGCGGACTCCGCCCAAAGCCTGGCGTAGGTTTGGCACCGTTTCGAATGGTCGGCTCGATTCTCGAAGGAATAATGGAATAATTCTCCACGCAAATCGCGGAAATCACCGGACAACTCCAAACGCTCGTGAACTTTTGCGCCGACGAAACGGGCCTTGGTCTTTCGGAACAAACGGACGAGGCGATCCGGATACCAGTCGCCATGGCGAATCCAGCGCCCCTCGTATCGGACGCATCGGGGCATGCGATATCCGGCGCATGCCGGCGGGGATTGATTCGATGCCGATTTTAGGGCCTCGATTTCGATCCTCAGATCGCCGGACACTTCCTCATCCGCGTCGATGCTGAATATCCATTCATGAGTGGCTTGCCCGATCACAAAATTCTTTTGCCCCACATATCCCAGCCATGGCTGGGCGATCACTCTCGCTCCGGCCTCGGCCGCGATTTCCCTGGTCCGATCGGCGCTGCCGGAATCGACCACCACCACTTCATCAGCGAAGCTTCCAATGCTCGCCAGACAACGTGGCAAGTTGGCTTCTTCGTTCAAGGTGATGAGGCAGGCCGAGATTCTCATGGGCGCGGCGGTTCAAGCTCAAACCGGCGATCGTTTGAGCGCCAGTAGCCGGGCTTGCTGGGTTTGAATGGCGCTCATTTGGTCGGTTGGGGCCGATCCCAACCGAGCGTTCAACGCCATCATTTCTCGATCGATATAGCGGTCGCGCAGCCCTCGTATGCAATCCGTGAGTTGCTGGTCGCGGTTCGGCAAATCCCGGTCGTCGACGGCGGCCTCGTTCGCCACTCGCCGCGTTTCTTGATCCTCAATCTGCCCTAGCAGGCTCGGAACGGAGATGCATTCCCCTTCTTCATGCTTCTTGAACAAGAGTGTGATGATGGCCCGCACCGACGGGTTAGACAGCCAAGCCAGTTCAAGGCGTCCATGGGCCATTTGCACCAGGCGATCCTCGGCGAACAACAATTTCAGGAGCCAGAATTCCTGCACAGGCGGGCGGGCAAGTTCCACCGCGTCAGCCAGTGGCTGGTCCGCGCCCCAATGTTGAGTCGGATCGGGACCTTTCCGAAATTCAGCCCGGATGGCTTCGGTTCCTACCCCCAAACGAAAGGCGAGTTTCTGAGCATAAGTGTCCGTCAGCACCGGGCTCGCCGCTTTCTGGAGCGCCCTCCCCATTTCTCGAACGACTTTCAAACGCCCTTTGTCCTGGCCGATGTCCTCGGACTGGCAGAGGTGCTTCAAGTAAAAATCGAAAAAACCTTCCGCCGCGTCGATGCGCCTTTGAAATTCGTCGCGGCCATGCTTCCTAATGAAGCTGTCGGGATCGTGAGGGGCGGGCAATGTGGCCACGCGGACGGAGAGGCCGGACTTGAGCAAATCGTCCAAAGCCCTGATGGTCGCCTTCACACCCGCCGCGTCCGCGTCGAAACAGAGAACCACTTCCTCGACGTAACGCTTGAGCAGGCGCATCTGATCGGCGGTCAGCGCCGTCCCCTGGGGCGCCACCGCGTTCACGACACCGGCCATGTGACAGGCGATGAGGTCGAATTGACCCTCGCAGATGACGGCGCATCGAGTGTCCAGCAAGGCTCGCTTGGCCTTGTCGAGCCCGAAAATCACGCGACCCTTGTGGAATAAGAGCGTTTCCGGGGAATTCACGTACTTCGCGGTTTTCTCGTCCCCGCTGAGAACCCGCCCGCTGAAGCCAATCACCCGGCCCTGGTCGTCACAAATCGGAAACATTAGACGGCCTCGAAATCGACCGTAATATCTGTCGTCACCTTCCTTTTTTGCGATCAAGCCCGACTGAAGAACCACTTCGAGATCCAGCTTTTTGCTCCTGGCCCAATTCACGGAATCCTCCCAATCGTCGGGAGCATATCCCAGACGGAAGAGTTTGATGGCCTCCGGGGAGATCGACCGCTTCGCGAGATAGTCCCTGGCGATTTGAGCTCGGGCCTCGGTTAGGAGCCCTTGATGCCATCGTGCCGCCACCTGTTCGTGGATCTGCAGCAGGGTGTCGCGCAATTGTTTCTGTGGCGCGTCCGCCGCGGCGCCGAACTCAAGGGGGATGCGGGCCCTGTCGGCCAGCCGTTTGACGGATTCGACAAAAGTGAGGCTCTCATAATCCTGAATAAACCGGAAGACATCGCCGCCTTTGTGGCATCCGAAGCAGTAAAAGATCTGCTTTTGGGGATTGACGCTGAAGCTCGGGGATTTCTCCTTATGAAAAGGGCAGAGGGCGACAAAGTTGGCGCCCGCTCGTTTGAGTGGCACCACGGCGCCGATGACTTCCACGATCTCATTGGCGCCGCGGATTTGATCGAGCACAGAGGGGGTGATGAAGCCAGACATAGCAAATCAGCTCAGCCCAGAAGCGCCGGATCAGGCATCTGAGCATGCAGGAACCGATGCGGCGTGAGCCAACCGAGTCCCATCACGCGGGCTCCCATGCTCAATCCGAGCATTCCTTATTTCGCCGGGCCTCCGATGACTTCGTCCAAGGTCCGGCCGCGCTGGCGGCCCACGCTGTTTTTCAGGGGGTCGGCGACGTTTTCCGATGATGGGATGAGTTGGGCGCCCAAGTAACGCTTGACGGAACGGCCCGTCAGAGACTTGAGGAACACATCGTCTTGCAAGGAACCGATGCTTGGGACGGTGATGGAGCCGTAGTTATCCTTGTCGGCCTTGGCGGCGGCCGCCTTCTCCGCAGCGGTCACGTATCTGGCATTCAGGAAAGACATGATGACTATCATCATGCACGCGAAGCGAACGCCGCCCGCCATCATGCCCAAGTAGAATTCAAGCGATCCAAACGTATCGCTGCCCACCAGCTTTTCTCCAACCATCTTTCGGACAAAAGCAAACATCACCACGAACACCAGCATCACGAAAATGTAGGCCATGACACGAGACGAAAGCGGGCTAAAATGAGCCAGCCTTTCGATCATTGAACCAACGGGCACGCAGAGGGTGGCGCCGAAGAAAACGATCAGCAGCCATTTGATGAGATCCAACACCTCTTGAGACATTCCTCGTTTGCGGCCCACCAGGACACCCAGGAAGAGGAATATGAGGACGAACGAATCTACCCAGTTCAGTCCCAAGAAGACTTGTTTTATAGATTCGAGCATAGGTTCTGCATTCAACGAGGCAAGCTGGGGATATGATAAGAGCAAAACGCAAAAAAATCAAAGATCGAATGAAGGCCCCTCCGTTTCCCCGTGGCGCGGAGCCGGAACCGCCTCTGACGCGCGCTTATTCTTTGCTCCAACAAACACTCTGTGCCTTGTGGAGGCAATACTCGGCATATCGGTTCACGTCCAATCGCCGGGAGGGTCCAAGCCACATTTACGAGGTGCCGGTCTTTAAGAACGGGTGCGTGCTCGTCGGTGGGGAAAGAAACGGAGCCTGCTTGAAATGAGTGACCGCGGCTGGGACCGGGGATGCGGCCGCCCCCGCCACTCTGTGGTTTTATCCCTTGAAGAAGCAGTGTATGCCTCTGACGATATCCACCGAGAACATCGAAGAACGATTCCACAGGGGCCACTGCCGTTTTAACGGTTAAGGTTTAACGCGAGGGCGAGGGTTCGGAATGGTGGTAGCGCCACGCTTTGATGCGCCCCACATTTTTGGCCTCAATTGGATCGATCTCACGGAGCCTCTGCTGTGCCGCGTAGGGCAGTTGCAACTGAAGCGAATTACTGATCACGATCTCACCAGGTTGAGCCGCGTTGGACAGCCGCGCCGCCAGATTGATGGCATCGCCGATGATGCCGAGATGCGTGCGGCTGAAGGGACGAAGGGACACAAATTGCAGTTCGCCAATCGCCATGCCGATATGCCCTCCTCGGACGGGTTGAAGGCGGTCTATTCTGCGCTGCCATTCATTGGACACGGAATTGGCGATGTCTAGCAGGGCGCGGGCGCATTCGAAAGAGCGGCCTGCGTAGTTTGCCGGTTGATCAGGAACTCCGAACACACCGATCACCGCGTCGCCCAAGACCTGGTATAGCATCCCGCCATCATTGATGATTTGATACCGGGCTTTGGAGTAAAACGAACTCAGGCTCGTGCGGATGGCGTTGCCGCTCGGGGTGTCTCGAACATAACCGGAGAAGCCGCAAAGATCGGCGAACACCACCACCGCCGCCGAATAATTGGCTGGCTCGACGATCGCGCGCTTGTCAGCCGTTCGGGCGAATAATTGCCGCAAACGCCAATGACTGAATTGCCAAAGCAGGGCGGCCTCGATTGGTTCATTGGCCGCGGCCTCGCCAAAAGCGTATTCGCCTTTGGCTCGATCAATCGCCGCTCGAATTTGAGGCATTCTCGCCGCGGTGATTTCTTGCATGTCCACGCCGAAAGTTTCCCTCACCCGGCCAAGCAGTTCCGCCGTGTCCCAGACCTCAAAGTTCCAATGGTTTGGCAGCAGATCGAGAATGGTTTTCCTGACCTCACCCCAGGTGCGCGGATCGGGTTCGTAAACCAGCACTAACCGTTTGATCTCAGAAAACAGATCGCAAGAATGCGCGAGCTTGCGCCGAAGGCTCTCGATGACACGTTCGGGCGAGTATCCGAGATCCACTTCGGCCATGGAACCGACAACACCCGGCGCTCTCACCAAAATATCCGCGAACGCCTTGTCGCCTCCCAAAGGGACTTCTTGGCGGATGCTCACATCCTCCGGCGCCACTTGCTGAACGGACTCCAAATCAAACCGGAAAATGTGACACACCAATTCCTCGACCATCAGCCGGAGCTCAATTAAGTCGTCTGGAGTCGCCAAGGAATGCATGGTCTAGATTGGAGTTCTGGATCAGGAAACACCAGCGTCAGAAACGCTTCAAGCCCAGTCTTCCAACGTGCGGCCAAAAAGGCAGGGTCGGCATCCAGCGCGGAATCATTGGGTTGCCTGGATCTTTCGATGTTTCGTCTCAGCCGGGGCAATTCGACCTTTAAAAGGCAGTTGAACCTCGTGGAGATTTGGCAAAGCCTGGATGAGAAAGGTTTGACGAAGAGCGAGGCTTATCCCTTGTGGATCTGGTGAGTGATTCGGAAAGAATTTATCGCCAGGATCTTGCGCAGGTTCTTCAGGGGCAACTCCCATTTTAAGGTTCAACTGAGGGCAGGGCTGCCCTGCTGCCCAGCCCTGCCGGGGATTGCCTAGTCCCGGCTCAGTTCCAATCAGGAATCAATGGAAACCGGCTTGCCGTGGAGGACGCTGGATTTCTCGACGAACTGCCTCGCTCGGACTTGGAACAATCCGATTTCCTTCCGAGCCGCCTCCATGGTTCCTTGAAACCGCTCCAACAACACGCGTTTGCAGTGCGTTTTGCCATCCGCCATCGTGGCTAGAAACTCAACGACACCAAGGCCGTCCAATGGACCCTCGCCCGTGGAAATCGAATCCGACTCGGAAGCATTCATCACGAATTGAATTTTGGCGGCGAGAGCCGAGATGCTGGGAGTCTCTTTGGCGAGCCATTTGTGAAAAAGCTCCCCATCTATGCCGGTGTTTTCGAGGAACTCGAAGCGATCGACGGGAAGTTCGGAGAATCGTCGCGCCACGAAGTCCAAGTCTAAAAAAGAGAGGAAGTTTCCCGCCTTGGGTCCGTTTTCGCGGTCAAGCAGCACGCGGTAGATGGCCTTGAAGGCGCTGGGTTGATCAATCGGGGTGAGCCGCGCCGCGTTGAAAATGCACACTTGCAAGGGGTCCCCTTCCCATTTCGTTCCCGGCAAGAGCGTCGCGAGCAAGCGGAGAAACGCGCGCTGAGCCGCGGTGAGTTCTTGCGCGCGCGCCGGCAAGGCTTCTTGCAGCCGGGTTTTCTCCTCCTCCGTGGCGTAATTCTCGATCCAATACCTGGCCGCGCGCACGCGGAGCGCCAGATGCTTCCTCTCCAGCTCCGTGAACGGAGATCCTTTCCGGTGCTCGAGCTCTTTCTCCGCATCGATGTGCGGCATCTGTATCAACGCGGCGATCAATTGAAAATCAGCCACCCAGTGATCCGGCTCCGGCGACACGCGGGCCAGTTCGTAGATTCGCTTATCCTCGGCGCTTGCTTTGGTATCATGGAAATAGCGTTGTTGAAACCGATCGAACTCATTGAAGATTTTGATGATGTGCGCCTCGGAGGAATCGAAGTTGACATGATGTCTTGGCGTCGTGCGAATCATCAGGAAACGCAGCACCTCCGGAGGGAGAAAATCCGCCATGCCCCGAGCCGAAACCCCAACGCCTTTCGAGGAGCTCATCTTCGCGCCGCCCACGAGGAAAAAGTCGTATGGACAATTCAGGGGCGGCTCCTGCCCAAAGATGGCGCGCAAGCAAGCCATGGCCACATCTCGCGAACCGCCTTTGGTGCTATGATCCTGTCCCGCGCCTTCAATCGTGACTGGGAACGAACGCCATTTGGCGCACCATTCGAGTTTCCAGGGCAGTTTCCCCGCGCCATCAAATGGGGGCATCTTGCCTCGATGGCCGCAGCCGCGCGCCCACTTGACCAGGTCGGTCCGGCACTCGTAGGTGACTTCCTTGCCGTCATACGCCGTGACTTCGGTGGTTCCGATCCGTCCACACTGCTCACACACCACTTGGAAAGGATGCCATGTGTCCGGTCGCTCGGAGCCGCTGATTTCCTTGTACAGACGCCGCACGACGTGCGCGTGCCGAAGAATCACATCGATCGACTCATTAAATTGGCCGGCGCGATAGATGTCCCGCATCCGGTAATACTCTGGCTGAATCCCCAGTTCCTTGAACACACCCCAAAACTCCGAGATGTAATGATCCGCCATGTCGGTGGCGGTTGAGCCCGGCGGCGGCGGAACATTGCAGAGGGGCGCCCCCAAATATTGCTCGAAGTGACCGGCCTCGCCGTAGGGGATTTCATCCACCGGATCGTAATCGTCGCATCCAAAAAGATACCGAACGGGCAATCCCCTGCCCTTCAGGGTTCGAAACAGCGCGTCGTGGATCAGCGGCCCCCTCAAGGCTCCCACGTGGGCGCGCCCGGAAGGCGTCTTGGAATCATTGATGATCTGGGGTCCGTCGATTTTCTCCGCCAATTGGTCGCACCAAAACATATTGTTTATCCTAGAAATGGCAGTTGGCCAAAACGAATCTTCTCAAGACCCTGGGGATCAAAAACATTCCGACTCACCTGTGACCATTCAGCTAAAGGCAAGGCTGTGCTGCCGCGCCGCGCAGCCTGCCGAGTATTTCATAGTCATGGATCAACCTCACTCACCAGATCCACCGGGGAATGGCCTCGCTCGACGTAATGACTATCTCATCCAGGCTTCTGCAACTCTTGATCATGTCCCGACGCCGTCTCCAGTTTTATCGTCGCGTTCGGAAATGATGATGTTCGACCGCGCAGCCTGGGTCAATGTGTTTGGAACCGCCACGAGCCTCCACGCTCGCATACCCGAAAGAATTGTTCGATCACTGTCCGCGCAGGCGAGGTAGAAAGGGAAGCCTCAGAGGTTGCCGCTCCCCGGTCGAAATCAGGGCGCCGAGGAGTCGGGAGACAGAATCCAAGATCGATGGCGCCCTCGCCTGCGCCTTCCTCATTGGTTCAAACGAGGCTCGTTATCTGCGTTCCAGCGCTTTCTGATATGAGGCTCCTTCGAGACCGCAATGGATTGCTTGATGAATTCGGCATGGCCATCGCAAAACATGAAATTGGCGCCCCCACCCTGGCTGGATTTTACGTTGCCCGCGTTGGTTTTCGGTTTTCCGCTCCCTCCATGCCGGCTGCTGGGCCATTCGGCTTGCTCGGCACCTTTCGGGTCGCCATCAGCGGGATCGATCGCGGTGTCCCACACCGCGTCGGAACGGCTGTCGGCGAGGCAAATCATGTCCGCCGGCGATTTCACATGAGTTTCCTTGGGCTCAATGTTCCACGGTTCATTGCCTGACCCGATATCTCCTCCGAGACCCTGGTACGGTTTTGTAAACTCGCTCACTCCACCCCAGTCGTTGTACCCATAGCAAAATCCGGTGCTGGGAGTCAGCACCAGCGGCGCGCCTGTCTTCGTGGTGTTGGTCCAGTAATATCGGGGACTTTCGGTCGGACAATTCCAGACCGCCAGATTGCTCGCCACGTAGGGCATGAGCCTCGGCGGATAGACGATGGTTCCGTTTGGAACGAAAAAATGCCCCGGATAACGATCGTAGTCGTTGAGGTAGAGCTGCAACGCCAGCCCAACCTGCCGCAGGTTGTTCATGCATTTGGTGGTTTGCGCCTTTTGTTTTGCCTTCGACAAAGCGGGCAAGAGCATGCTCGCCAAGATCGCGATGATCGCAATCACCACCAGTAATTCGATGAGAGTAAATGCCCTTGTGATGGCATTGCAGGCAACGGTCTCATTCCGTGCCCCGCGGCGCGGTTCCGAGGAGGCGATCCATTCGTAGGAGGAACTCATAAAGTGGAGGGTGAGTGGCTGTTGACGAACGAGCATTTTACTTTGCCTTGACCATGGCCCATCGAGGAGCGGATGGCTACCAGAAAACTTCACAAACCCGTGATGTAATTCTCCAATTGCTCGATGGCCGCGTGCTGCGCGGAAATGGTCCAATTCACGAGATCGCCGATCGACACGACTCCCACGACCGTTTCCCCCTCCACGATCGGCAGATGGCGAACACGGTTTTCCGTCATCAATCTCATGCAAACCTCTATTGTGTGCCTGGGCGTCGCGGACACCACATTTGGGGAGAGTATTTCGCGAACCGTGGTGTCCCGCGAAGATCTTCCCTTGAGAGCGACCTTTCGGGTGTAGTCGCGCTCCGAGATCACTCCCACCAGCTTTTCTCCCTCCATGACGAGGAGCGCGCCCACATTCTTGTCGGCCATCGTCTTGATGGCGTCAAATACCGTCGTTTCCGGTTCCACGGACCAAATCCGTGATCCTTTGGAGCTTAGAATCGAACTGACTGTGACGGTGGCAATCATGCTGTGCTTCCTTCGATCCGGCGGGGCGGCACCCCGGATGAATCCGCCTCCGCTATGTCGCGGCGACGATGCTGATGACCTGCAGGGTTCGGCGGGCGTCCATGCCCTTTCCCTCAAGTCACCCGAGTTTCCTAAAAGAATAACATTTGGAGCGGGCAAAGGAACCAAAAAGAACGGTTTCTTCAAGGAATGCTCGGACTCGCGCTGCCGGCCGTGGTTTTGATCTCCATGTTGACTTGACCGAACCCGGTCGGGGAATCATCCTCGGTCTCGAACTCCGGTCGCATCGCTCGTTTCCAACTTCCCAGTCCGCGGCAAGCAATCTCATGAATTCCTCTCTCCCATTACGCGGCAGGCTCCGTCGATGTCTGGTTCTTTGGATCGCCGTGATCACTTCGCCGCTTGGCGCAACCCAGGGTTTGATGGCTCCACTCAGCCGCTCAACGGCTCAATGGGCTTTTGGCGGCATCCAACCCGCCCTCTCGCCGGATGGTTCCATGATCGCGATGTCCATGCATGGAGCGATCTCCCTCATGCCCCGAGGGGGCGGGGTGCTGACCCGGTTGACGGGAACCGAGGGCTGGGATCTGGAACCGTCCTGGTCTCCCGACGGCAAACGAATCGCTTTCGTGAGCGCTCCGGGATTGGACACTGGTTTGCTCCGGCTTATCAACGCCGAATCGGGCGAGCGCCTCCCGCTGCCAAGCGAAATCCTCGCTCGCGGCCGGGTTCAATTCCATCCCGACGGCAAGCGATTGCTGGGGCTCTTCGCTGTCTCAGGACAACCTCACCGGCTCCACTGGTGCGAACTGGCCTCGGGCGCCCTCTCGACGGTGAGCCTCGCGCCTTTGAACGAGAGCCGGCGGGCCCGCATGAAATGGACTTTGACCGCCGACGGCACGAGAATCATCCTCGCCACGTTTCAAGAGCAGCCGGGTCAACAGGACGGAAACAACGGGCCTTCGGTGGATCTCTGGACTGTTCCTTCGATTGGCGGGGAACCCACCCAATTCGTCCGATGGCCCAATCGAATCTATGGGATGTGCTCGGACGCCTCGGGCCGAGGCGTGTTCGTCGTGACGGACAGGGGAACCGCCCACAACGATATTTGGCACATCCCACTGGAGAACCCGCTGCAGGACGCCCGGAAGATGACTTTCGGACAAGCAGACGAAGATTGGCCGAGCGTGAGCGCGGACGGGAAGTGGCTCGTTCACACGGAAAACCACGAGGGCGCGACCGCGCTGGCGCGGATTGATCTGACGAACGGCCGACGTGAAACGCTCCTCCTGGATCGCGTCGAGTTTCGCCAGCCCGCCGGCCGTCTGCGCCTCATCCTCAAGGACTCCAACGACGGCCAACCGCTCACCGCCCGAATCAGCGTCAAAAGGGAGGGAGGCCAGTTTCATTTTCCACTGGGCTCCCTTTACCGTGTCACGGGTGGAGTTGGGCATTTCTATGCAAGTCGCGAGGAAGCGCTCGATGTGCCCGCTGGGAGAGTGGCCGTCCAGGCATGGCACGGCCCCGAGTACAAAGTTCACAGGCGGTCAGTCGACGTCATCGCGGGATCCACCCAAACCCTCGACATGTCCCTCGAACGATGGATCGACATGCCCGGGCGCGGTTGGTATTCAGGCGAGAACCATATTCATGCAAACTATGGGTATGGCGCGTGGCACACTGGGCCGACCTCCATTCGTGATCAATGCGAAGGTGAGGATCTCCACATCGCCAACGTGGTGGTGGCCAACTCCGATGGCGACGGCGTGTTCGATCGCGCTTACTTTCGGGGACGCCCCGATCCGCTCTCTTCCAAACGGTCCATTCTTTATTGGAACGAGGAATTCCGCAGCACGATTTGGGGGCACATGACGCTCGGCAACTTGAGCCAGCTTGTGGAGCCTATCTTCACGGGATTCAAGGAAACGACTAATCCCTGGGATGTGCCCACCAACGCGGATATCGCCGAACGCGCGCGCCAGCAGCTTGGAACGGTCAGTTACACGCATCCCGCTTCAGACCCTGAATCGCCCTATGATGGCGCCTATTCGGCCAAGGGCTTGCCGGTGGACGCGGCTCTGGGGCGAATCGACACGCTGGATGTGATGGGGTTCGGGTACGCGGCCTCCCTGAAACTGTGGTACAGGCTTCTCAACTGCGGGTTTCGACTCCCCGCCGCGGCCGGAACGGATGTGTTTTTGAATCGCATCTCGAGTTATCCACCGGGTTGGGGGCGTTGTTATGTGCGGCTCACAAACGGACTCGAATACACCTCCTGGATGCTCGGTCAAAAAGTGGGCCGTTCATTCGTCACGACAGGTCCCATGATTGAATGGACCGCTGACGGGAGCGGTCCCGGCGACATCCTTCGTCTTGGCAGCGCCAGCCGGGTCCGGGTCCGTGCCCGAGTCTCGTCTCAATTCCCCCTGACAACTTTCGAACTCATCCAGAACGGAGTGGTCGTGGGGACAAAGATCCCGACCGCGTCCGAGACCGAGCTCACCTTCGATCAATCGGTGGAAGTGAATCGTTCTGGATGGCTCTCGGTGCGTTGCAAAAGCGGCAATCCGCAGTCTTCCTTTCCCGGAGGCGCGGAACTTGCCGCGCATGGCAACCCGGTCTATGTCGAGATGCGCGGCCAGCCACTCGATTCAAGTTCGGATGCCGAGTATTTTCTCGCATGGATCGATCGGCTCGAGGCGGATCTGAAACGGCGTGATCGCATCCCCAACGCTATCGACCATGTCGCCATGCAATTGAACGCCGCACGTTCCGTTTACCGCAAGCTGCGCGAGCGGCATCCATCGCCGTGACTCTTCGGTTGGGAAGGATTTGATGGCGCGGCCAAGTGCTGGCGCGGACGCTTAGACACTCATCGGCGAATGAACCGAGACTCCGGCTGCCCGAAGGCCCAAGCGGCGCCACGCCAAAGCAAGGCGTGGAAAAGGGGGGCCTCGAAACATCCCGGCCAGATGTCTACTCTTTCCGCGCCTTATTAACAGTTTCACTCTCGGCGGGGCTGCGTTTTGGGGGTTCGTTCACCAGGTAGGTCATCAAATCTCGAATTCCCGGCTCTGGAAGTCCCTCCAGCAATCCGGACGGCATCAAGGATGCGGCGCTTGGATTCATCGATGTCACGGTCTCGCGCTTGATGAATTGCTCCTTCCCGTCGGCGCCTATCAAGCGCAGGGAGCCGGCGCCCTGAGTCCGCACGAAGCCCGTGAGTTCGCTTCCGTCCCGCAGCCCGATGTGATAAGCCACATAATCCGGGTTGATTCTCAGATGGGGTTCGAGGATGTCACGAAGCACGGAGGAGGGATCGCGGTGGACCAAATTGCTGAGGTCAGGACCCAGCAAACTGCCTTCGCCCCGCAAACGATGGCAAGTGGCGCATTTCAATCGTTCGCTGGTGAAAAGATCGCGTCCTCTCTCGTAATCGCCGCCTGCGAGTTCCGTTTTTTGAGGTGGTGGCGGCGCGGGCGGGCGGGGCCAAGGCGCCCAAGGGAGCAGAAACGAGCCGAAGGGAATCGGACGCTCCGTAGCATCCAAATCCGTCGAGTAAGTCGCCCGCAGCTCCGGAGAATGGATGGATCCGGTCTTCAACAGAATCGTTAGCAGTTCTGGCAGGGGTGCGGGGCTCCAGCGCCACTCGGCGGCGTGGCGGCCGCCCGCCTTGGGTTGGGCCTCGATGGTCTTGGTTCCAAGCAGGAGGGAGAATGGGGAGGGGTCCTCGATTCCATGCCTATCCGGTTCATTGCCAAACAGCCTGAGC
>SXGS01100491.1_pt1 | contig 22317 bp, 22 predicted proteins | sample 3174681 | NCBI WGS metagenome assembly SXGS01 (sample SAMN11356861, study PRJNA531348) | freshwater metagenome | isolation source: freshwater sample F1-80 | place: China: Fuxian Lake, Yuxi | collected 2017-12-25
CCGAACACGATCTGAATGAGCTTCCGGAAGCCACCCGAGGTCTCGCCAAAGGCCAGTGTCAGACCCGTCAGGGTAATGATGATCACCGCGACGATCCGGGCGACCGGGCCTTCGATCGAGGAGAGGATCTGGTCGAGTGGGCCTTCCCAGGGCATGCCGCTTCCCGCCGCATGGGCCGGCAGCGCAAGACCGGCGGAAAGGGCGAAAAGAAACGCGGCTTCGCCTGTGCGGCGGATCCCGGCAAGGGTGTTGAGAGGCGTCATGACAGGTCTCCGGAGTTTACAAGGGCAGGTCTGGGCGCGGTGAGCGGCGCGGTGAGGTAGCGGGCCCCGTCAGAGCCGGTGACCCTCAGCGCTTCTTCGACCCGGCGGGTCCCGCCCGCCCGGCTCATGAAGACGACCACATCGATGGCTTCGCCGATGAGTTCCCGGGGCGGCTCGCGCGTCACTTCCGTGGTGAGCTGTTCCAGCCGGCGCAGGGCGCCCTCAGCGGAGCTCGCATGCAGCGTGGTGATCCCGCCAGGATGACCGGTATTCCAGGCCTTGAGGAGATCGAGGGCTTCGCCGCCGCGGACTTCGCCGACGATGATCCGGTCAGGCCGGAGGCGAAGCGTCGAGCGCACGAGCTGCTGCAGGTTTGCCGTCCCGGCCAGGGTGCGAAGCCGGAGGGTGTTTGCGGCCGTTGTCAGCAGTTCGCGGGTGTCTTCGAGAATGACGATCCGGTCACGGGCCAGGGCCTCTTCCCTGAGCAGCGCATTGGCAAGCGTGGTCTTTCCCGATGAGGTGCCGCCCGCGATGAGGATATTGGCGCGCCCCGCGACCGACGCCCGCAGCGCCAGGGCCGTATTGGGCGCGATGACGCCTTCGGCCACAAAGCGATCGAGGGTGAACTCCGCCGCCGGCGCTTTGCGGATCGAAAAGCAGGGCCCGGTTGAAACCGGTGGCAGAAGACCTTCGAACCGCTCGCCGCTGCCGGGAAGCTCGGCGCTGACAACGGGCATCGCCTGAAGGTCACAGCCGGGAAGGGAAGAGGCAACGAGGCGGATGATCCGTTCCCGGTCAGGAGCAGTCAAACAAAACCGGCTGAGCGTGATGCCCGTCGCGGCCTGCTCGATCCAGACCGATCCGTCAGGGTTGGCCATGATCTCGATCGTGGCGGGATCTTCCAGCGCGTCCCGTACGCCGCCGCGGAACGCGGTACGCAACATGGCGCTGAGGCGGAGGCCTGTCTCGTCTGTGCGTGGGCTGAGCGACATGGGTTGGGTCCTTAGAGATGTCTGTTCCGGGCACAAACATTCCAGCCATCCGGCCTGCGCTCCAGTGTGAATGGCGGCCAATGGCGGCGTCTTCCGGCAGGGGGCGGCACAGGGCGGCAAAAGGCGGCAGAACGGGCGTTTCCGATGTATCTGGTGGATGAAGCAGAATTACACCTAAGGTTGGCATGCGGTTTGCTTGGAAGAGGCATCAGCAAGGGAGGTGTCCCATGAAAACCTGGTGTCTGGAGACCGACGCCTTTACGGCGCAGTATGATTATCTGTGGCAGCTCAGCGATGACCGATGGGCCTGGGAGTATGCCCGCCGCAGCGCAAGATTCCGGGAATGTGCGGCCGCGCTGGCCGGCGACGAGATTGCGGAGCGCTCCGTGGACTGCGCAAGCATCCGTCTCCTGAAATCACGTGTGCCCCAGACAAGGGCAGAACAGCTGGGGCTGGTGTTCCTGCCGGACCCGGCTTTAAACGCACTGGAGGCCGATGTCGTCTGGACCCGGCAGGCATTCCCCGATCAGATCGAGGTGCACTGTACACCGCTGCTGGCAGGCAGGCGGTGCGGGCTCTGGGAAGAGGTTGTGCCTCATTGCGACATCACCCATGTCACCGATTGCGTCGGCCGGGAGTATCTCCTGATCCGGCGGGACGGCTGCGTGGTGCAGGTGCGGTGCAGCGGGTTGTCGCTGCTGGGGATGGAACCGGTGCGGATGCGGCTCAGTATTTCTGACATTGCGGGGTTCGAGGACAAGGTGAAGGTTCAGCGGGCCGCGCTGAAGACGCTCAGCGGCGGCGCGCAGCCGGAGCCGGCGCTATGGACGAAGCGGACGCAGATCCTCCGGGACGGGATTATTGCGCTTGACTGCCAGGAGATGGGCCTCACGCGCCGGATGATTGCGGAATTACTCTATGGCGAAGCGCGGGTGGCGGAAGAATGGAACGGGCCTTCGATGAAGCAGGCCATGCGCTACCTGGCGCTGACGGCGCAGGGGCTGCGGGACGGGGGGTATTTGCGGGAGCTGCTCGGGGTGGGGGAGGTGTCAGGGTTGAATGCTTGAACGAAGATGGGTGGGATAGCCTGACCCCGACCAGACGATTGAGACGGCTGCAGAATCCCGGAAGCAGACATTGAGTGGTGAGCTTTGCGAAGACCAAATACCGTCTTCCGCTGAGAAACGCTGACCTAGGTTCAAAGTTCGATGCTTTCTGCCAGGGCCAAAGCATCCTCCACCTCCACACCAAGATACCGGACGGTACTGTCGATCTTCGTGTGTCCAAGCAGAAGCTGAACGGCTCTCAGATTTCCAGTCTTCCGATAGATCAGAGTGGCTTTGGTACGGCGCATCGAATGGGTCGCGTAGGAGGATCGCGGCATTCCGATTGAAGCAATCCAATCTTCAACCCGGCGGGCGTACTGTCTTGTGGAGATGTGCCGGTAGCGATCCTTGCGGCTCGGGAACAACCAGTCATGCGGTCGAAGATCCGCCGCTTCGCACCAGGCTGCAATTGAATCCCTTGTATGCTTGGTGATCTCAAACTGGACGGCGTTTCCTGTCTTGCTTTGAAGCACTTTAGATCGATTGCGAACTTCTGCACCCGTTCTTATATCGGCCACCCGTAGCGAGACCAAGTCACACCCCCGCAGCTTGCTGTCGATGGCGAGATTGAATAGCGCGAGATCACGGCGCTTTTCAGAAATCTCAAGGCGAACGCGGATCGCCCAGACTTCTTGGGGCTTTAGCGGTGCTTTCTGCCCAACTAGTTTGCCCTTGTTCCAGGGAATCCATGTCCCGGTATTCGTATCGTATGGCATAATTACCTCCTGCTGGTGCCGGCCAGTCTCGCGCTAGTGCACATGTCTCGCCAAGCCTTCGTCTAAAAAGCATACTTTAAAATCCGTGCTCGGACTTTTCCGGTGAGGTTCCAGACTGCTGTCTTTCGATCGTTAACTTGAGCAGTTGCGCCGGATTGGTTCATGACCCGGTCTTTGTGATTTTTGGGCAGAAATCTCTGAACGTTCATCGGCCAGCGGGCCAGAAAACAGGGACGGCGGAATGCACGGCATTCGTATGGCCGATCTGTTCCTATGCTTTTCAGTTGCCTTCACTATCGTGTTTCGATAGTGAAGACTCATAAGCTCTCTTGCGGCTCACGGAGGTCATGATGATGAACCCAAATCGCAGCCTGGTTGCTGCAGGCGTTTTGGCATTAATTTCCGTAACAGGGTGTACAGAAGGCGAGCCGCAGCGGCCTGAGCGTGAACTCTCTGCTAATGATTGGCTCCTGTCTGCGGAGAATGAAACCGAACGCTTCGAGCGCCTGCAAAAGCAGTTGCGGGGCTTCGATCAACCGATGTGGGAAATCGGCGAGCGCTATGGCAGCCTCCATGCGGCGCTTCAAAGGGAGAACTACGATCTGGCCCTCTATCACTGGGACAAGATCTCTACGACGATTGAAAATGGCATCGCCAAGCGGCCAGGCCGTAGCGACAGTGCGCGCGCACTGTTTTTGGATTCGGCATTTCCCGAAGTCCGTGCTGGCCTGGAGCAGCGCACACCGGATGCGGCATGGCAGGCCTTCGGCATCGCGCGCTCTGCCTGCATGTCCTGCCATCAGGCAGAGAAGGTTGAATACATGAATAATCAACCGTTGTTTGAGCTTCCCATGCCCGCTGACCAAAGTGAGGCTGGGGAATGAACCCCGCATCAACGCCCGCAGTCTTGAAACGCGAACTCGGTGTGTTCGGGGCGACAATGCTTGGCCTCGGGTCGATTGTCGGCACGGGTGTTTTTGTCAGCATCGGGATTGCCGCAGGCGCGGCTGGACCAGCTGTCATTTTGTCAATCGCGCTCGCTGCTGTGTTAGCCACATGCAATGCATTGTCCAGTGCGCAACTCGCCGCCGCATATCCTGTGAGCGGAGGGGCTTATGAATACGGCTACCGCCTGCTTCGCCCGGAACTCGGCTTTACAGCTGGGTGGATGTTTCTGTGCGCGAAGTCGGCGTCGGCAGCGACGGCTGCGCTTGGTGTGGCTGGATATGGACTGCACCTGGCGGGTTTCGATGCCGGAGAGGCGCTCCGCTGGTCTGGTTTCATCATAGCCATTGCGGTTACAGTGCTTGTACTGTCGGGTTTGCGACGTTCAAGCGCGGTCAATGTCGTCATCGTATCAGTAACCGTCCTGGCGCTGAGCGCTTTCGCCTTCATAGGGCTATCGAGGTTCTCGGACCCGGCCGCCGCAGAAAGGTTCGCCCCCTTCTTTCCGGAGGAGGTCACCACAACCAGTGTATTATACGCAACCGCTTTGATGTTCGTGGCCTATACGGGATACGGCCGGATTGCGACCATGAGCGAGGAAGTTGTCGAACCTCGGCGAACGATCCCCAGAGCGATTATTGCAACCCTGGTGGTGAGCGCTCTTCTCTACATGGCAGTTGCGGTGGCTGCCATCGGAGCTGTTGGCTCGGCAGCGCTGAGCGGCGCAGCGGGCGGAGAAGCGACACCGCTTGAGACTGCGGCCCGGGCGCTGCAGTTTCCGGGCCTTGCCGAGCTTGTGTCGATTGGCGCCGTGACGGCGATGCTCGGCGTACTGCTCAATCTAATTCTCGGACTGTCACGCGTGGCGCTTGCGATGGGCCGGCGCAGCGACCTTCCACCCGCGCTGGGCCGGCTGACGCCGGCAAGCGAACCGCGCGCTGCGATCATCTTTGTGGGGCTGGCCGTTGCGGGAATTGCGTTGATCGGCGACGTAAAGACCACCTGGGGATTCTCTGCGTTCACAGTCCTGATCTACTACGGCGTCACCAACCTGGCGGCGCTCCGATTGCCGAAAGATCAACGCCTCTACCCCACCTTCATTGCATGGGCCGGCCTTGCCGGTTGTCTGTTCCTTGCCTTCTTCCTGCCACGTACAATCTGGGGTCCTGGGATTGGGCTGATACTCGGAGGCCTGATCTGGCAGTTTGCGGTCAAGCGTCTTTGGCCATCCAACAATCCTCAAGGAGATACACGTTTATGAGAGCATTGCTTTCCAAGCACTGGTGGTTGTCCCCTGGCCGTAGCGACTGGTCGATTCTTGTGAGACTCAGCCTCGCTGGGGTGTTCGTTCTGGAGGGTATTCAAAAGTTGATCTATCCTGAGATCCTCGGCGCCGGACGGTTTGAACGTATTGGTATTCCCGCCCCAGAAATCATGGGCCCTTTCGTTGGCTGGGTCGAGTTGATCTGCGGTGGACTCATCCTGGTGGGTCTCTTCAGCCGCCTCGCCGCCGTCCCGCTGATTATCACGATGATGGTGGCAATTTTCACAACCAAGATTGCGATCCTTCTGGGAACAGAATTCATGGGGTTCAGCCTGCGAAATCTTGATCGGTACGGGTTCTGGAGCTTTTCTCATGAAACCCGCACGGATTGGGCTATGCTGCTCGGAGCCATCTACATCATGCTCGCGGGGGGCGGCAGGTGGTCCCTCGACAAGCGGCTGTTTGGCGGGAGCCCATCAAACTCCTGAGTGTCATTACGGTTTGCCTCCTGCCTCGCTTTGCAGTTCAGCAAGATATTTCCGGACAACCACCAGCGCTTTTTTGCCCTTTGCTGTCGCTTTGTAATAGCGCCGAACGGTTCGTCCCAGTCGCTCTGTGCGAGACTGGAGGTAGCCTTTCTGTTCCATCGCATGGAGCATCGGGTAGAGTGTACCCGGGCTTATCTCGTAGCCATGGTGGTGTAATTCATCGATCATCCATTGCCCGTAGAGTTCGCCTTCCGCAGCGTGGTGCAGGACATGCACGCGGACGAATCCCGACAGAAGATCATGATAATCCATATGTGAGCGACAAGTTCTGCAGCCGAATTGACAATATCCTCGAATGCATAGCGCCAAATTGACAGCCACACAAATGGCAGCGGGCACTGCCCTATTCATCGGAAGAGTTAGGGAGCCATCCGAATAGACGCCAGAAGGATTGTGTAATTTCCGGCCCCGCGCAGACAGGCGCCAAATGACTTGCGTTAAGGTCGTCGCAGCGTCAGCTGTCACGAACGCAGTATCTCGCAAGCTGGTTCATGCTTTTCACGCGAATTTTCGAGCCGAGCGCGAGTGCAGGTTCGCTCGAAGCATACTGCCTCTCGCTCAAAACGATTTCAGTTTTGTAGGTGATGACTTCGCATACCATGCTTTCGATACGCGCAGTGAGCGCACCATTGTTTTTGGACAAAGGCGCCCGGTGGAACACTGATTGCTGATGTCTTCTTCTGCGCCCAAACCAGACGAAAGAGGTACTTCGTTGCTAACATTCTCTACAATCGAACAATACGCTACGGCGCCTTTAGTTTGAGACTAGCTATTCTTTCGATGTAAGGCGCTTGGAAGCTAACATGGCGTTCGTAGCCTCCTCTTCGAGCCGTTCGAGACGTTCTCTGCACAGTTCATCCACGATGGCCAAAAGCTCTTGAATCCTATCGGCCTGCCAGACGAGAATCTCTTTGGTAGTTTCGTATGCTGGAGAATACCGTGCCTCAACATAAGCGCGGCGCAGGAGTTCGAAATAGCGCTTGTAGGGCTTCTGCGGCGGGCCCCATGCATCCTCAAGACGATCATCAATCGTGCGGGCAATGTTCCGCAGCTTTCCGAGATGGTGGGTGCCCGGTGCGTATAGGGTCGTAGTGAGCAGAAACATTCGGTAAGCGCTCTCAGCGGCTTGGTGAAGTTGAAAGGCTGTATTCCTTTCCCATCCTGTACCAGCTATAATTCCTTGGCGCCCAATTGTTAGGAACTGCTCCGCAGATCGCTTCCAGTAACTTGCATATTCAGCCGCCTGATCATATGCCTTTTGAGGGTCAGGAGCAGCCGGCTGTGCGAGAAGATTCTTCGGGTTCCCGTTCTTATCTTGCTCTGTGTCTTCATATAGCAGGACGCCCTGCCGGATGATCTCTGAGAAGAAATACTGACCGTCCCTGAGCTGACGGTTTACGTCCTGAAGGGTGTGGACGATGATGGAGACATCCCGTTTGACAAGCGGGTCTGTAAAGAGGCGGTCTTCGACCTCTCCCCAGAAGGCGCTCATCTCAGTGAGCGCTTTGTGGCTGACGATGGCGAGCAGATCGACATCGGAGGCGCGTCCGGACCGGCTGTCCTCAAACCAGGTGCCCTTGGCGAAACTTCCGAAAAGGACGAGCTTCAGGAGTCGGTAGCGTTTTGCACGCGCCTTACCCTCTGCCTTGATGCGGGTTTCCAGCTCCTCAAGGATAACCTCCTTTATACGGGCAAACTCTGCCTGCCGGGCAGGAGGGAGATGATCGAGGGAAGTCTGCAACGGGCCGGACCTTTTCGGTATCTTCAAGCGATGGGTATTCTCTTAAATTGAGGAGAGCCTGTCTATTGCAGATTGAGGTCTACCGAGAGGTTATTCGCTCTCCGCCCGGGCGGGGTCGCGGCTGTCCGGCCCTGCGATACTCGCAGAGGATCTGAGGCTTCGTTTGCGGGGCGTGGGGCCTGGGCTCGCCGGCGGAGCCGCGCGCTTTCTATTGTTCGCCTGTGGAGTGCGGAGAGTGCGGTTCAGGGCGTTGGCGCCTGACAGCACTACTCACGCAAGGCTTGCGTGGGCCTTTCAGAAACCGCTGGCAACAGGGTGAAGCTCAAATCGGCGGGGTGTCGGCTTTCTCTTGAATCGGGGTGACGTCCGGCAACCACAATCGACAAACCTGCGACCTTCGAGCAGCCCGTGCCTGCTTACATTTTCAAAATGTTGCCAACAAAATGGAAATGTAATTGACAGGAGACGCAAAAGGTATGTAAATAATAAGAATACGCAGGAGATAAATTGTGCGGGATAAACGCGAAAAATTTGTTGAGCTTATGGAGGCCCGGGTGAACCGCGCCATCAAGGACATTCAGTTGATCGGGAATCTCTCGAACCGGAGCGCGTACAGCTACACAGACGAAGACGTGAGGAAGGTATTCCGTGCGGTTCAGAAGGAGCTGGATACGGCCAAGGCACGGTTCGCAGGGGAAGGCGCAGGCAAGGAAGAAGGCTTCAAACTCTGATGACAAAAATTGGGTTGGGATTTTTGCAGAATACCGGCGGCGACTCTGAGGGGCTCAGTGAATCCGGGATCGAGTTCTTCCGGGACCGTCCGTTCGCAGCTGTTGCGCGAGAGACCGGGCAGAACAGCAGGGACGCGAGGCTTGCGGACGGTAAGCCGGTCCGCATTACTTTTGATGTGCTTTCTGTAAGGGCTGCGGATTTTCCTTCGATTGAGGAATTTCGCGCGGCAGCAGCTATCTGTCTGAAGAAAGCTGACCGCCCGCAGAATGAGAAGGAGAAGGGTTTCTTCGAGCACGCAGTGCAGGTGCTGAACGCCGACGAGATCAAGGTACTCAAGATCGCCGATTTCAACACCAAAGGGGCAACGGGTCCGTGCGTTGAGGGGAGGCCGTTCCACACGCTCGCTAAAACTGAAGGCTCCAGCACAAAGGAGGATATCAGTTCCGGCGGGTCCTACGGAATCGGCAAAAACGCAGTGTTCGCGTTGTCTGATATCCATACAGCTTTTTTCTCTACGCAGTATGAGGATGAAAAGGGTGTTCCGCGTCACCTTTGCATGGGCAAGACCCTGTTTATTTCACACACGGACAAGGAGGGTATTGAGCGGCGCCGGAAAGGTTACTGGGGAAATCGTGAGGGCTATATGCCGCTCGATGATGCGGAAGATATTCCCGGATGGATGCTGCGCGACGCGCGCGGCACTTCGATTTTTTCGGTGTGTATGCGCCACAATAAGACGGACTGGCGCTACGAAATGGTGGCCGCTCTGGTCATGAATTTCTTCTGTGCCATCGAGCGGCAGGAAATGGAGTTCGAAATCGACCATGGCAGCATAAAGATCAACCGTAATACGCTGCAGGGGCTCCTGTCTGATCCCAGGGTGCTGGATGCTGTGAGGCAGCTGAATGCTTCAGAGGCATTTGAAGCTGCCAGGAACCTGCACAGTTGTCTGATTGATGATAACGCAATAGTCCGTGAGCAGAATGTTCCGGGTCTTGGGCAGGTGCGTCTGCGCGTTCTCCTCCGAGATGGCCTCAACTACACCGTTGGTATCATCCGAAACGGTATGTACATCACCGACAATCTCTCCCACTTCGGCGAGCCGTTCAAAAGGTTTCCGCTGTATCGGGATTTTGCGATAATCATCGAGCCGGTCGGGCCGACTGAAGGAGAATGGTTCAAGCGTCTCGAAGGCCCGCGCCATGATGATCTGTCTGCCGAACGGATTTCTGACCCTGCTCTCAGGGAGCAGGGGCAGCGTGCGTTTGAACTTCTCGCCAAAGCGGTCCGAAACCGCCTCAAGGAGGTGGCGAAAAAAGAGGCGACCGGCAAGATTGAGCTGGATGAACTCAACGACTTTTTCGCTTCCGATCACGCGCGCGAAGAAGACGAGTCTGCGCTGGAAACAGATCCCCGGGCTCTGAAACCAACGCCGATAAGAAAATCTGCTCTGAAAAAGAAGACCGCCGCCGCATCCCGTGGCGAGGATGACGATCAGGCGCCCGTCGACGGGCCCGGCGATCTGCCGCCCGGTGAGGAACCGGGAGATGTTGCCGGACCCGGAGGAGGCCATGGCGATGGGGACGGGGACGGTGAACCCGGAAATGACCCTAAACCGAAGGGAACGCCCCGCGCCCGCCCGATTGAGCTGCAGGGTGAGCGCAATCTTATCCCTGATGTTTCCCAACCTTCGAAGCGCCGGTTTTTCTTCACGGCCCCCGCGAAAGGCAGGATCGCGCTTCAGGTCAGGGCAACGGGTCTCAGCAGTCCGGATGAACTGACGATTACCTCGGCTTCGACCGGCGTCGTCGCGGGTTCCTCAGTTGAAATCATTTGCAGGAAAGGCGAGCGGGTATCCGTCGATTTGACCTTCGATACGCCTTATCGGGGCCCTGTCGAAACTTCAGCTCTTGTCACCCCGGTTGAGGAGGCCGCCTGATGAAGCTCACCGACCATATGCGCTATCCTCACCCGGTCCTCAGCGATTACTCCGAGGACTATGTCACGGGCGAATTCCGGTGTGAGTTCACTCAGCAGATGACTGCCGAGGGTGAGCTCAAACTCACTGCAGAGCTCGCCCTGGATTCAAAGGAATTGACTGATCTGATTGAAGCTCAGCGGGCTTCAATCGGCTTTTTTATTGTCTGCCGCAGAACGTACTTTAATTTTCTGCAGACGGCGCCCCTCGGAAAAAGCGAAAAGTTCTTTAATGCATCACAGCTGTTCGGAGCAGTCATTATCCGTCCGGTGGTGTGGACTTTGTCAGAAGTCAGCAACTTCACAAGCCCTCTGATCCACAAGGAATTTGGAGAAGCGGTCCATCTGCCGAAGGGATCAGTGATCGCTCTCGGACCCGAGTTCAGATTTTCAATCGACAAGAAGAAGTTCAAGCCGTTCGAAAGCATCTTCGATCTTGCTGAAGGCGAGGGCATCGAGCCGGGTACGATTTTTGTCGATCCGGAGCAGGACAGGATCACAATTCTTGCAGAGAAGAAAACCCATAACCTCCTCGCAAGCATCAGAGACGTCCCTTATGGAAAGGATGTGATGCTGAACTCTGTATACCTGCCCGCAGTTATAGAGGTCCTGGCTCAGCTTCAAAGCGGGGAGAAAAGCTTTTCAGGCAGGAACTGGTATCGCGTCTTTAAGGCCAGATGCGACGATCTTGGCGTTGATCCTACAGCCAAAAATCAATCGCCGCTGGTGATCGCGCAGAGACTGCTGAGATCACCACTGAAAAAGATATCGTTTGTGGAGAGACTGTCGTGACCGGTCAGATTAAATACCTCGCTGATAAGGCTCTGGTCGAGCTGCGCGCATCGATTGGCGTGAATCTGGACCGATACAAGGGCGGTGGCTTCGCTGACCTGGCCGGGGAGACATCCTGGGATATCAGGCTGGGTGTCGAGTTTGATGAGGACCTTCTCAGGACACTCGACAGGAGCACTCCCCAGCTCGTCTCAGCCATTGATCTTGAAAACTCCAAAATCGTTGGCAAAGCCCTTGAGGGGCTGACTCCCTCCATGGCCAACGAAGAACGTATCTGGGTTCGTCTCGCACACGTCGAGGCCTTCGAATACGCCTGGGCGCGCTGGCTGGCCGACAAGTCGGACGCAGACCTCCCTGCGGAGGTAAGCAAGCACATGTTTGCATCGACACAGACCGGTGTGCGGGATGATCATGCCCTGTCGCGGCTCTGGTGGAATTATCACATTGCACGTACCTGCATGCCTGATGACATCGGAAGCGCTCTTGGCCTGATCCTGAAGCGTGCCGACATCCGCAGTAACTTTGTTGAGCGCATCTGGATGACCAGTCGCCGAGGCATAGCAACTTCCGTTCTCAAAGCAATGAGGGATGACCCCTGGATCACCGGTCATGAGAACAATTTCCGGGAGTTCATGAAGGCGGTTAACAGGTTCGGCGGCGGTATTGTGTTTGAGGCGCTGGACGAAAAAGAAACTGACAGCTTCGTCGGGGACTGCATCGAACACGCCAGGAAGAAGCTGGCGGCCTGATGCCTGCCTGCTGATGAATTTTCGGAAACATGCCTGATCCCTCTGGGCGCTGCGATCAGTTTTCACGTCTCCCGGGTATCTGGCTCACTGACATTCTTCAGGAATTCCCTGAAGCTCATGAGCCATGCCTGCTGCTGTGGGCGGAACGTTGCGTGGAGGGGGGCGGGCAGGACGAGCTGGAGGGACTGGCTCTGCATCTCGTCGGTCTGGGCGAGCGAAATGGCAGGCTCGAGGGTGAGGAGGTGTTTGGTCTGTATGCGGTCAGCTTCGGAGAGGACCTGACGCCAGCGGTCCTTACAGGTGGTTTTGACGGCGAGCATTCTGAGCTGTGTGCTCGGGAAGTCGGGGTCGTGATAAGCAGCTTCATCGGGGAAGAGGAAGTCAGCTGCGTTGCGCTTCTCGGTCGTGGCTTCCCGCTTGTACCGGATGTTGCCTTCTGTGAGAGCAGCTTCGACATGATGGGCAAACGCGTAGCCTGCCCTTGATTTGCGGCGGTTCTGGACGCTCAGTGAAAAGGCGATGAACTGGTCGGTGTCGATGGCGCCGTCCTTCGTGAACCCGGCGGCGAGGCGGTCGGCGATGATGTGGCGCTCCAGTTCCCGGAACAGAACCTCCTCGCGCTCCATCCTCAGAAGGAGCGCCTGGTCGGGGTCATCGGGTGATCTGATACCCGGGAGCGTGCCGCGGGCGAAGGCAGAGAACTCTGCCGTCGGCGGAAACCTGTTGCCGAACCGGGCGAGGATCTGATCGAGCCACTGATCGCCGGGCGGTTCTTCCTCAATGCCGAGTTCGGAGAGAATGAAGCGGGCAGCAAAGCCGGTTTCAGCGGCTTTGGTGGTATCGGCAAACTCGAAGGCCGGGCCGGCGTCACGGCCCAGCCCGAAGAGCCAGGCCAGCTGGTTCCAGACCGTACCGGCCGGGTCTGTGAGGATCACAAATGTGGTTCCGTCCGGCCGGCGGGCGAACACGATGACGTCTCCTTCCTTTGCGAGGCGCGTGACGTCATTGCCGGAAAAATAGAGGCGGTACTCCGACCGGGTCGGATGGTTCTCCCGGGCATCATACCAGCTGAGGAAGCCCTCTGATGTCAGCGGGGTCTCGTCCTCTTCCCTGAACCGGAAGAAGCGCGCCGGTATTCTTTTCTGTTCGCTCTCACCGAAGAGCGCTTTGAGGGCGGCGGTGCCATTGTACTCATGCTGGTTGGAGCGGGCGGCATCGGCTTCGACCGCGCTCAGCGTCTTGGAGGCCGCGCCAGTGAAATGATCTGCCAGGACAGAACCGATCATACCCGTCTCAGCTCGGTCTGCGCAGGGCGCCGGGCGGCATCAGGGCCAGCAGTGTTCCGTCCGGCGCCCGCTGCAGCATGAAGGCCATGGTTGCCAGCTCCGGGGCGGCAAAGCGCAGCTCCATAGGCTCGTGTTCTGGGATGGTGATCGCGCGCGCAGCGATCTCGCGCTCGATGAACGCGGCGAGCTCTGCCGGGACGGGCAGCAGTTCCACCGTGTCGGGCGGGAGACGCTGATCCATGAAGGGAACTGCGCCGTCAGGGAGGGAATCTTCTGAACTCATGGATCAACCTATGGAGGCAGGGGCCGCTCTGAGTCCAGCCCGAGATCCGGGGCAGGGCCGTCTGCGGTGCCCTTCCGGCTGAGAAAGCGCCAGCGACAAAGGCCGGAGGCTGGCCCATTTCGGTCTCCGAGGCGTAGTGCCGATTCCTAGCTGGCAATGCGCCGCGACATGGATTAATTCGTTTCAATGCGAAGGCGACAACAAGGCGTATCTAGACGAGAACTGGCGAACCGCATTCAGAATGCGACGGCGGCCCCCTTGTTGCCGCTGGTTCACACGACGCAGGCTGGTTTTGGCCGTGATGCTGTCGACGATGGTCACCTGCGGGCGAGCGATTGTAAAGCGCTACCCGGGGTCCCCCGACTGTATTTCTTCTTCGGCAAGCCAGCATACAGATCCAAGGATGATTATGAGGCAAGTGACCATCTAGGTCATTTTCCGTTTGTGTTTGTGGCGGATCCGGACACTATTGAGCCACCGATGCACGTGTTTCCTTTCGACACGGGTGCTGCTCTGAATGGGCGTTTTGATATTGCCGCCGACCGGACGGTAATGTTCGAAGATTACGAGTTGTGGCCAACTTTTCAGTCCGCTCGCCAAATGGTGGGGTGGGCATTTGAGACCGTGGATGACTATTTGTCGGGCGACCTGCGGAGTAACCTGTCAGCTGATATTCCGTCGCATCACATGGCCACAAAAAGTTTTCTGAAGGTCGCTCAACTCGCAAGATCCACACACAATGATCGTGAGACCTATGACGGGCGGGCGAGTGCGATCGAAGTGTGTCTGGGGCGGAATGTCTCGATCGCGAACAGTGTAGACTTGGTTATCGTACCGGATGCGCTCCTTGATGTAGGGCTTGAGACAGAAAACAGCGACTTCCTTAACCGGCTGGAAGCGCTTGAGGTTCCGTGGAAGACGTATCACTGGAGTCCGTATATGAGGCCCGCAGATTTTCACGCTGACATCGAAGCCATCGTGAAATCACATCTCAAAACCTTCATATCATGAGAAATGGCCTGTCTCATTTCTTCGAGCCTGGTCGTGGAAGGCTCGTGGGATTTGCCACAGCAAGCCGGTCTGGCTTTGCGTTGCCCCTGTACGGCAATGACTCTCGCGGAAACAGCTTGTTTACTGCCCACGGTGAAATATCCGGCGATCCTGCATCTCCAATTGTAGCGTTTGAGGGATATTGGCAGACGGATCCTCCCGTTCAGCTTCTGGACGCGCCGGGTCCCGACGTCGAAATTGGCAGCCTGCCTCTTCATGTGTTTCTCTGGGATGGAGTCGCTCATTCCGGGTCACTGGCCGAGATCCGCGACAAGCTGCAAGACCGCATCGGTGAAATACGGTCCAGATCTCCTATCGCCTGTCTGGGGCTTATGGGTGACGAGGCAGATCCTGACTTTTCAAGGTCCCTCTATCTTTCAACGGCAGTTCTGGCACAGCGGTTGGGCGTGACAATAATGCGGGAGTGGGCATTTGGCACCTACTTCGCAAGCCTGGCGAAAGTCGTACTGAGGCGGGAAGCAAAGAATTCAGCATGGAACGATGAAACGTATGCGGCGATTGGCAAAGTGCACATTAGCTGGGATGGAGAGTCGGTACGACTTCATTCACCCTCGCCGCTGCATGACAGGCTGAATAGTAGTGAAAGCCGCGCATCTGAACTCGTGCGAAGTCTGTTCGCCCCCTTCAACTCCCTTGATCCTGATTCCAGCCTATTCTTCGTGAAAGATCAGAAGTCAGGTTCAGTAGTGGAAAGAAAGCCTGTTTCAGAAAGGGTGGTCGAGCAGGGCGTCGCGATCTGCAGTGTCGGAGCGAAGGCGGATGGTGTTGTTCGCAGCCTGCGTCGGGTCGGTTGGCCGGTTACCAGCGTTAAAAAAGTCCCTCCAAAATCGGCTTCATCGGATCGAGCAAACTACGTTCTGTCTACAAATCAAATGATGTCTGATCTTCAACCGTTAGTGCTTGTCGTAATTGTCGGTGAGGACGTACTTGAAGACCCGTGGCTGGAAGAAGAGTTCTCCAGACTTTGCGAGGCCGTTTCTGATCTCCCCGAGCGCTGCATTGCATTTCTTGCACCGGCGCTACCCGCCAAACGGCCTTCAGATTTTTTGATTGATAGTGCGGTCTACCAGAAAGCTTCAAAAGCGTTTGAGGCGGTTGTTGATACTTCGCTGGCCCGGAGCCCCTTCTGGTGGGGCGCAGAGTACCATTCTCTGGACCGGCGGGTTGCCGATATTATCAATGGTGTGGTGAATGCAACGTTCTCGCTACGCGATACCAATATAATGCATATGCTGGGTGCGGCTCGCGGAGCGAAACCCGAACTGTTAGGCCTTTTATCTTATCCGGATGGTGCGACTACGGCTGAAACCGTTTCTGAGGCTGGAGCGCTATTCAAAGGGAGTCTCGCCGTCCCGGTTGACCCAAGAGTCTATTCCACACGTTTTGGTGGGCGCCAAAAAGGTGATCCGACCGTGGCGCTGACGAGCTTGAGTCTTGGGACTGACTTTGCATCTCTTGCTGCTGCAGCGATTATGCGATCGGAAGCAGTGGCTCATGATCCGGACAGGTACGCTCTTAAGCGGTTTCCCAATGATCCCTCTGTCCTTCGAACGCTCCGCTATCCGGATCTGGCGTCTAGCTTCGAATTGACGTCGAGAGGCGCGCCAACCGGATTACCAATAATGTTGTGTGCAGAGTCGCCGACACTTGAGGCTTTAAAGGCTGCTAAGGAAGAGCTGATCCTGCTGGCGCGTTACACGGATTCTTCTGCGGTCAGCCTTTTTCTCGCGGACAATACCAGGCGAATAAGGGGTATTCTTCCATTCGATATGGATATTCTGCTTCCCCCGAGGAGGATCGCCGCACGCGCACTTGTTCAGAGAGGGCAGATTTTGGGTGATGCCGTTCGTTTTGGTGGCGCTGAATTGGAAGAGGCCTTAACTTACCTTTCAAAGGACGATATCGCCATGTTTTCGAGACGGCGCCTTGCTCCCAGGCGAACAGGCAAGCCGGCGTGGATAAACGAGTGGGTCTTGCCTCGCCGCTTTGCAGGCATCACGGCGAGCAGGACGCCTGAGGATGCACGTCTGCCCGATCGCCGGAAGGTTCTCAAGCCAGGGGGCTTGGCGGCAGGCGAAGGATATTTCGGACCGTGGGACATCCTGCCGAATGGTCTGGAAAGAATCGCAATCGAAGACGGTGTCTGGCCGATTGCGCCGAAGGTGATTTCTGAGACTGCGTTTGTCGATAGCCGCTTTGTCGTCCTGATCTCGGATCCTGCAGTCGCCGGGTTGCTTGTTTCCAAGCCCTTTCACGTCTGGACGAAGGCGATGTCTAAACCGCGTTCGTCGTGGCCGGATCGCTTTCCGCTGGATGCGATTTTCAGTCGCTTTCCCTACGAAGCGTTTCACGGCTTCACTGTCGATCAGACATCTGTTGCCGGACGGTTTGCTGTCCGCTTCGACGGATCGTCCCGCCTTCGACAACTGTTCGAGTCAGTTGTGAAAGCTGACCTGCTCGAACAATACGATTCGCCCGATGTTTCAGGAGGTTGGGGCACGGTTCAAACTCAGCTCATTGACGATATCGATGCGGAATTACTTGCACACATTGGTCTTAGGGGCGGCGCAACGGAATTCGACATTCTGGTTCGACTTCTGGAATTTAATCGAAATCTTCGGTTCGTGGATCGGGAACACTAACAGTCTACCGAAGAACAGATTGGCACGGTGTGGCAGCGTTGGTTCGAAAGAGCCTTTCCAGATGATATGGGGGCTTTGGGATTCGAATAGGGCTGAATTCGAACCAGCCGGCCGCTGAACTTTCGTAAGGACAGGACCAGCTCGTCGCAGTGCGGCGGAATGAGTCATTCGCGCGGCTATCTGTTCCTGAAATGTCGTCTCGGGCTCTGAATTTGAGCCTTTCAGGGGCGACCTGGTAGAATTCTTTCAGACAGCTGCGGGTGCTGGTTCTGCTTCAGCGCCAATGTCCGCAATATCCCTTTCTCCAACATACAATTCTGGCGATGCGCAAAAGTCCTCATTTTCGGACAGTGCCTGAAGAAGTGCTACGCGCCAGTCATTCCGATGAAAGGATCTCGCGAGACTTAGTGCTGATTGCCGAAGAAAGTCCTTTAAGGAATCCGGCCCCAGCGCATGCATCATGATAATTCCCGTCTTTTGTGAGCTCAGGAATATGTTGATCTGCTTCCGGTATCGTTCGTTCAGCTTGAGCCGGGTGATCTGAAACTGAAGTTTCTGCGCCAGATCCGCATCTATGCCATCAGGCAGAATTCGGAACGTGACGCTCAGAGATCCATTCGAAAAGTCGATATCGGCACCGAGAAAGTCCACATCAGGAAGCACCTGAAAGTACGGATGGATCAGCCCTGAACCTTGTGCCGGACCCAGGCCGGGGACGACAGCCCGTTTGGCGCCGTTGCACGGCGCGCAGCTCGGAATGAGGTTATACGGATAAATTGCCAGCTCACCGTAGATGCTACGGGGAAGATAGTGATCGAGATCTCTCGGTTCACCAAATCCACAGTAGGGGCATACGTCGGTGGAGCCCAAAAGTTGGCTTCTTAATGCGGCCAGTCGCCTGCCGATCTGCACTTGATTGTACGCTCCGTGAAGGACCGGTCGCACGTTATTGAGTGACGCGGGCCGAAGATCTGCATGGGGCTGTCCGAGCAATGCTTCGTACAACCGGTACACGGCATGAATTGCCGCTCGTTCCACGTCACTTAACTGATAGACCTGAGTGCCATTTGCAAGCGTCAGGGCATGATCAAGTGCTTCATCCGGATCGTCACGCGGAGGCGGCGACATCACCCACATTATCCGGCCCGCCGGGCGATCTCTGACATCACAAATGCGCGGGCCTGCAGGCTCAGTCCCCGATCAAAATATCCTTCGATACTCTCGAGATTCAGGCCTTTTCCGACCAGCTCAGACAGCGTGCGATGGAAGTCGGTTGCGTCGGATGTGAGACCGAATATTTCGTTGGTAATTTCACCGATGCTTTCGCCATATGTTTCGATCCGCGGACTAGAGATGCGGGTCTCCGTCCCGGTGCGGCGCACCACTGCGACATGCCGGCGAAGCGTCTCCTGGACAACGACGGGTGAATGTGTCGCCACAACCGCAAAGGCATCATTGTGCCGGAGGATCAGTCGAATTGCGTGCATCAGGGCAGCAAGGAGCGGAGGATGGAGATGGCTCTCGGGTTCATCAATAAGGACGATGGAATTCGGCTCGGTAAAAGCCACGAGCGAAGCCGTTATGTGCATCACGATCTTATGACCAGTGCTCCAGCCCTGAAACCAGTCAACGGGACTGTTCATAACTGCAACGCCAAGATTGACTCCAAAATCTCCGAACGACGTGTCGGAGGCGAGCATCCGGCAGGCGTGGCAAAAGAGGTCTTCCCGGCCCGACTTGCGAATGCCTGAAATAGTTGCGGCGAACTCGCTGGTTAGCGCTTCATTCGTCTTCAGAATGATGGACTCTTGCCGATCCGGGCCTATCGGCTGAATGGGGCGTCCGTCTATGTCGCCTATCCCTTCAGCACGCCGCACTTCTAAGGCGATGTCCCGCAGACCACAGTAGTGGTAGCGTCCGGTGCCGCGCTCCAGTTCCTCAACGATCTGCTTGCGCTCAGGATAGTCAGTCCCGGGTATCTGAAACACGTCGAACGCGCTGTAGGATACATTCACAATACGGGTAAATCCGATGCCCTCGGGTGAAATGGTGCCCAGAGATGAGAGGGACTGCTCCGTTCGCTGACGCTGGGACGCATGCAGAACGCGGGCAAGTCGAGAGAGAAGAGTACTTTTGCCCGATGCGTTGCGGCCGACAATTACGGCAATACGATTTGGAAGGTCGTCAGCATTTTCGTCCTGGGGGAGCGTACCATCGGGCGATCCGAAATTCAGAACGAGTGGATCATGCCATCCGTTCATTCTGAACTCCAGCGTCAATCCTGACCGCGGTGTCTGACTGAAGTCACGCCTGAGCAGGTTCGAAGCATCCCGGCTGAACGTCTCCCATTCTATGTATCGCAGGACAGAGACCAACCATCCCCTCTCCTCGAAAAACGTTGCGGCGTGATCCGGGTAGGCGAGGGCGTCGCGCAGGTGCAGCAAGATGTCGTTTCGTGTGTGGGCAGGCAGCTCCGCGAGCCGCTCATAATAGTCGAGATCCTGGCCCAGGGAGACCCATTCTTCGCCGAGCGGGCTGAGCGGTCCCGGGCTGAGTAGTGGGACGTCCCTGGCGGTCTGGCCACGCCTCAGGATCTTCATCGGGCCGATGCGCCCTTTAAATTCCGGGACAGAGACATAAAGATGATACTGTGTCTGGAAGCTGAAATCGTTCCAGTCGTCCCTCAGCAATGCGGCGCCGGTAAATCCGGTTGGCTCAGTGAGGGAAGTGGGGAGTACGGTAAATTCAATCATGCCGGAATGTCCACAGAAGCGCCCATCGCGCTACCCCCGTTAACGCCAAGGCAATTCGCCGTCGTGTCGATGTGTTGATTGTAGAGACGCACTTTCGGATATTCTGACCCCGGCTGAAACATCCCTGACATCGCAGGAAGTCTCCGAAAGAATGAGGAGATTTGCGCAGAGCACAAGTCTGGGAGCATTCATTTTTATAGCAGGCGCAGGTCCGGCGGCGCCTCGCATAAGTTGAATAGGCCAAATGGCAATATATCAAAATTATGTTGCCATTTGGCATAAGTTGCTTTATATCCGGCCGAGAAGGAGGCAGTCATGGCCCTGAACCCTGTTGAAAAGCGCAGCCCGCTGCCTGAAGGCCCGGCGATCTCGGACGCGGAAGGTGCCGCCATGGCGAGGGCTGTGGTTATACTGTTCGGCCATTGGGGTCTGACGGAAGCCGACGCCTGCACGCTGCTGGGTGGCCTCTCGAAGCGGACCTATGCCCGCTGGAAAGACGGGGAGACCGGCCGGCTGAGTATTGACCAGAAAACCCGCCTGTCGGTGCTGATGGGGATTCATAAGGCGCTCCGGCTGCTCTTTACCGAGCCGGCGCGCGCCTATGGCTGGGTCAGAAATCCCAATGCCGCCTTTGGCGGGCGCAGCGCCCTCGACATCATGCGCGGGGGGTATCTCACTGATCTCTTCCGTGTGCGGCACTATCTCGACGCGGCCCGCGGATGACGCAGACTCCGCCCGTGTCGGAGGTCGTCTGGGAGGATGCGCGGCGGATCATATCCTCACGCTATCCGCCCGTGGATCTCTTCGAGGACATTGCCGATCCTGCAGACTGGGACCTGATCGCGTCGGCGGAGTCGAAAACCAATCCCCGCCTTGCCGAGACCGTGGGGCGCCTCGATCTCGTCCCGCCTGATCGCCGCGTCGCCGGCCCGGGGGCAAGCCTGGTCATGGCACCCTTCGTGCATGTCAGTCCCGACTGGTCGGGCCGGTTTCATGACGGGAATTTCGGCGCGTATTACGCGGCCCGCAGCTTTGAGACGGCCGTGGCGGAGACCGCCTTTCACAAAGGGGTGTTCTTTGCCGCCACGGGTGAGGCACCCGGCTGGTTTACGCAGATGCGCGAACTCACCGGCGCGGTCCGCAACCGGTTTCATGACCTGCGCGGGGCGGCCGCCTTCACTGCCTGTCTGGACCCTGACAGCTATAGCGCCTCTCAGGCCCTGGCCGCCGGTTTAAGAGTGGCCGGGTCGCAGGGGATAGTCTATCCCAGCGTCCGGGACCAGGGCGGGGAATGTATCGCGGCTTTCTGGCCCGCCGCCGTCGGCCTTCCGGTCCAGGGCCGGCATCTGGCCTATCATTTTGACGGGACACGGATCGATCTGATCCGGGACGAGAGCTCAGGCGAGGTCTGGGCGCTGACACCTTAGAACGTGCCTGGCAGCCCGAGATCCGGAGCCGGGCGGTCTGCGGCGGCCGAGCCGGCGAAGGTGGCGCTGGGTTCGCAGCCCTGAAGCCAGGTGCTGATGTCTGCGAGCAGACCGGGCGGGGGCAGGCTGTGCCGGCCCCTGAGGGCACATTCCCAGACCGTGGCGGCGCGCCAGCCCTGTGACTGCAGGGCGGCGAGGGCTTTCTGGTCCCGCCGGACGTTGGAGGTGATCTTGTTCCGCCAGAATTCGGTCCGGGTAGCCGGCAGGCGGAAGAGGGGGCAGGCATGGCCGTGCCAGAAACAGCCATGCACGAAGAGGACGGCATTGTATTTCGGGAAGACGAGGTCGGGCCTTCCGGGCAGGTCCTTTGCCTGGATACGGTAGCGGTAGCCGAGGCCGTGGAGACCGCGCCGTATCAGGAGCTCGGGCTTTGTGTCCTTGCCCTTTACCGCTGCCATGTTGCGGCTGCGGGTGGCGCGGTCGTGGACGTCAGGCATATTTCAGGAGGGGCGTGCCTTCCGATGGCGCGATCATTTCCAGGACATGCGGGCGCATGATCCGGGCGACCTCCCGGAAGACCGGCACGGCGACCGAATTGCCGAACTGTTTGTAGGCCTGCGTATCCGACACCGGGATGCGGAAATCATCCGGAAGGCCCATCAGGCGGGCGCACTCCCTTGGGGTGAGGCGGCGGGGGTTTCTGCCCCTGCCGCGGCTGACGAGGATTTCCGAACCGTCCTTGTAATAGCGCGCCGAGAGGGTGCGGCAGGTGTCGTCCGGTCCGACGAGACCGAACCCGAACCCGTTGCCGGCCGCCTTGTGCTTGTCGGCATAGCCCTGCAGATAGGCCCAGAGCTTGTCGGTGAGGATATACTTGTCGCTGACCTTAGCGAGCTTTCCTTCGGTAAAATGCCCTTCAGGGGACTCAGAGCCATCCTCCGGGTGCAGAATATCCCGCATCCGCTTCTCCCCGATCGGGGGGAGCTGCAGATCATCCCAGGAAAACGCCGTCTTCTCCCGGAAGCCCACC
>SXGS01588818.1_pt1 | contig 22317 bp, 12 predicted proteins | sample 3174681 | NCBI WGS metagenome assembly SXGS01 (sample SAMN11356861, study PRJNA531348) | freshwater metagenome | isolation source: freshwater sample F1-80 | place: China: Fuxian Lake, Yuxi | collected 2017-12-25
ATGTCTTGCCCCGTCCATTTCCTGTCCCGTACTGTCGTTCCATGGTGGTTCCTCCGTTCTTGACTTGAACTTCCATCGGGGAACGTAATCCCCGACGGAGGAACCGCCTACTTCTTCAACTATCTCAGGGACATCTTCTTCGACTTGCTCGCCAAACTCACCGACGTGACGCAACTGCGACATCAAGTGCTGGCGCAGAACGTGGCGAACGTCAACACGCCCGGCTATCGCCGGTTGGAAGTTCGCTTTGAAGACACCCTGGCCGAGCAATTGGGATCGCGAGCAGACGCACCCCTGAAGACATTGCGGCCGGAGGTCGTCGAAGACCAAACCACACCGACTCGTCTGGATGGCAACAACGTCGAGATTGACACGGAAATGATGCGGCTCAACAAGAACACGCTGTTGGGAAACACCTACCTGCAACTCCTGGCCACGAAATTGGCCATGATGAAACGAGCCGTTAGCGGCCGTTCCGTCTGATAGGATCGAGGAGGAAAAATGAGTTTTGATTCCGCCCTCGGGGCACTCAACATCTCCGCTTCCGGATTGGGAGCCGAACGGCTGCGCATGGAAGTTGTGGCCAACAACATCGCGAATGCGTCGGTGACCAAAACTCCCGAAGGGGGGCCCTATCGCCGCCGTGACGTCGTGTTTGAAACTGTCTTATCGGGAGCCGAAGCGAATGACGCACCTGGGCTTGGCGGAGTCCGTGTCGCGGGCACGGTCGAAGATCCATCCGAATTGCCTCGCGTGTTCAATCCCGGTCATCCCCATGCCGACGCAGATGGTCACGTCGCCATGCCCAACGTCCAATTGCCCGTTGAAATGGTCAACCTGATTACCGCCACCCGCGCCTACGAAGCGAATCTGCGTGTCGCCCAATCGTTCCTGGAACTGAGCCAATCGGCGCTCGCCCTGACTCGCGGGTGACATGAGAAACTTGGCGAGCGGCTGGGCGTCAGCCCTCCGAGTCGTTTGACTTGTATTTTCGCGGAGGGCTGACGCCCTGCCGCTCGCCAAAACGGCTCATCCGAGACCGCGCGGGGTATGACGATTCGGGAAGGAACCCCTCATGCACGTCCAACCGATCAATCTGGGAGCCGCAGGTTCGGAAGCGATCTCTGGTTTGGGGCCGCTCGTCTCGAAAGTGGGCGAAGGCTCGTTCGGCAACGTCATTCAACGATTTGTGGCTGACACGAATACTCAGCAAACCCAAGCCGATCAGGCTGTGCAAAAACTAGCGACCGGAGAGTCGGACAGCATTCACGAGACGATGTTGGCAATGGCCAAGGCCGACTTGAGCTTTCGCGTGTTCGTGGAAGTGCAGTCCAAAGTGGTCGAGGCGTATCAAGAAGTGATGCGGATGCAGATGTAACGGATCCTCATTTCGATGAGATCGTTGGAATCAGACGATGAAAATTGTCGCCGCCGGATTAACGACAGCACTCTTGGTCTTCGCCGTTGCCTCGGCGATGTCCGAGATGATGTTGTCGCCAGACATGACACACTCCAGCGACACCGCCACTCACCGCAAGACTAGTCGCTCGAAGAATGCAGGTGAGTCGGTTCGCTCGCCGCGCAATTCGGCCAAATCACGGCGAGCAGACGTCGCCGCCCCGGAGGCTGCCGATCGACCAACCTCTGATTTGCAACAGACGCTCAGCGAAGTCCGTCAGCACGAGTCAGAGATTCGAGCGAAACAGGATGCGTTGCGAATCATCTTTGATGGAATTCGAGAAGAGCAACAATCCGTCGAACGCCTTCGCCAACAATTCTCAGACGAGATCGCCGCTCTGCGAGATGCGTCCGTCCGATTGGCTCAGCGCGAAGCGATGATTTCCGCTGACGTCGCCACCAACAACTCCGCGACGCGAACTGTGGATTCGCCGACGAACACTCGGCCACTCGTTTCGTTGCGCGGCGGTGATGCGGTACGAGACACTGCCGTCCTGGTGAGTCGACTCGCTCGGCAAGGGAGCGATCGAGAGGCGATCGCATTGTTGCTGCGCCTGAAGGATCGCGACTCCACCAAAGTTCTGACCGAACTATCGGCGACGGATATGGAGTTAGCCACGCGACTCAGCGACGACTTGGTCACGTATCGAGGCGAAACTTCGATTCGCCGCTAGCCGGCAACGTCCTGCAAAACATGCGTCTGATGTGGCGCTTGCGGAAGCTGACCACGATGTTCCAGCTCGATCGCCATGTCGCGAACGTCGTTCAGTCCGTCGCGAACGATGCCGAGCACATCCAGTGCGGACGGCACGTTCAATGACTCGCCCATGCCGATGCAGTTCAGCACGAAGAGATACAGCTTGCCCATGTTGTCGGGGACGTCTCCGAGTCGAAGATCGAGGCCGGAGTACAGCTCCAACACGATCCGCTGCGATCGAAGGAGCAACGGCTGAGCCTTCCAGGTTTCATTGGCCGCGATGAGTTCCTGTGCCGCGGTGAGTCGTTGGATCACGCCATCGAAAGCGGCCAGCAGCATTTCGATACGTGTCCAGTTCGGCGATTGCTATTGATAGGCGTCGAGTCGTCTCACGAAGGCACTCCTTGTTGTTCTTGTCGTGTGAAAACCGTCGTTCCAATTCGATGGAAATCACGCCGATCGGCCGGAGACCAACGACGAGAGCGTGTTGGTTGCAAAGTCGCCGCTCGAACGTAGGCGGCTTAGCGTCTGTTCCATGTTGGCGAATTGACGGACGAGAGCCGCTTTGCGTTCGTCGAGCAATTGCGTTTCCTTAAGCGTGGCGGCTTGAGCTTCGTCGGCGGTGCGGCCGAAACGATCGGAGATCGCTTTCAAGCGACCGCTGACGGGGTCAAGGATGTTGTCCAACAAATTGTCCAACTGCGAAGCCAGCCCATGCGTGACCGACAGCGTCGCATCGACACCGGCCTGCAACTGCGAGCTGGTCAGCGTCACTTGAATCGCGAGGTCGGCCGTGTTCGAGTTCGTGGAAGTCCCGGTCAGAATCCGGCCCACGCCCGTTGCAGTTTCAGTGACGCCGTTGACGATGAATTGACCGGCGACATCCAAGCCGCGATCCGTCTCGGTGCCGGCAAAGCCCAAGGTGGAGAGCGCCGTTCCGGAGACGACCGTCACCTCGGAGGCCGCGCCGAAGCGATCGGAGGTCAGCACGATCTTCTGCCCCGATAACGACGCGCGGACGCTGCGACCCGTGGACGACATCGCGCTGTTGATCTGGCTTTCCAGTTCGCGCGACAGCGACAGCGGGGTGTAAGTGCCGGTCGCAAGCGTCAGAGTGCTGCTCGTCGAGTCGTCAATTCGCACGATCAATTGGTTGTTCGTGCCGTTGACCACAATGGAGCCTGCCAGTGAGTTGCTGGCCGTGATCCCGGCTTGCTCGGCGGCTTGAGTCACATCGACTTCATAGGGACTCACGGAGTCCTTCGTTTGTGAGCTGCCCGTGATGAACTCGATGGCTCCCGACGACGACTCGCCGCGAAGTGCGAACAGCTTGCGAACGTCCGCGAAGCTGACACCGGAAACTCGGCCGCCGAGCACATCACTCAAGCGGCTCTCATTGACCGCCAGTTGGCCGCGATCGTCTACGCTGATTCCCAACGAGGTGAGCCGATTGAACGACGACGACAAATTGGCTGACGTGGCCAGCATCGTGCGTTGCAGTTGATCTCGCAGGGCCGTCACGGAACGGTTGCCTGCCAATGGTCCTGAAATGCCGGTCGCCGAATCGAACTTGGTTTGCTTCGCGAGGTCCGTCAAGAAGTCGTTGTAGTCCTTGACGTAATCGAGAATCTCCTGCTTGGCCGCCTCGGTATCGTTGGTGATCGTCAGGCGAACGTCCTTGGTCGGATCGGCGGCTTGCAGATTGAGCGTGACCCCGCGAATCAAATCCGTGACTTGATTCTTCGCGCTTTGCACCGTGATCGCGCCGGCTCCTGAACCAATTTGAATCTGGGCGTTGGCGGCTTCTTGAATCGTCGGTGCGAAGACATCGACGGAGAATTTCTCACCCGCGACCAGGCTACCGCTGGCAAACGTGACTTCCACGCCATCGACGACAGACTTGGCCACGCCCACATCTGCGGCGCTCAGAGTCAGCGTGCCGGTTTTGGTTCCGTCGCTGTTGGCATACGCGACCTCCAGGCCGTTGTCGGTGCCGACCGTGCCGCTGTTCTGGATCGTGAAGGTGATGGAATCGTTGGACGTGCCGGTGTAGCCGCCCGCTCCCGCGTTGGAGGTGACATCCGACGAGCCGCTGAAGTTCGTCGCCAGCACGGCGGTTCCGATTTGCGTCGCACCGAAGTTGGGCTGAACCGCGCCGCCACTCTCGGCTCCCAAACTGTTGATGATCGAGATGGCGTTGTCCGTACCGGTGTTGTTCGCCGACAGCAGCAGGCGATAGGGCTGAGTGCGCGAATCCGAGCCGTCATTGATGATCGTCGCCGTGACTCCCACTGCGGCGCCGTTGATCGCTTGCGCCAGTCCGGTCAGTGTGTTGTTGGTCGAGTCGATCGTGATCGTGGCGGACGAACCGCCGGCTTGAATCTGAAACGTGCCGGTTGTGATCTCACTGGTGAGATCGTCGAATCCTTGCGAAGCGACTTGGTGAGCTTGGGCCAGCCCCAACACTCTCAGAGATTGCACGCCAGGCGTCGCGATGCTTCCGGCAGCGGCCTTCACCAGCGATTCATCACTGGAGGCGATCGCTCGGCGATCGAAGACACTCTGCTGCGGCCGAGCCAGGGAACTCGCCTGCGTTTGCAACGATTGCAGGCGACTCTTGAGTGTCGCGAGCACTCCCTGACGTCCGGCCGCCTCAGCTTCTTTGACTTTCAGCGAATTGATGCGCTGCTGACTGAAACGCACCAGATCTGTGATGATCTGGTTGGTGTCCAGTCCAGAAGCCAGTCCATTGAACGTGATGGGCATGTCAACCACCTGCCGCGAAATCGCCGAACCATCAACGCAAGAAAGGAGTGAGCGCCGCCGAAGCAACGCTCACTCCCAATCAAGAGAGAGAAGTGAGTTTGTATTACCCTCTGAGAAGATTGATGATGGATTGCGACGTTTGGTTTGCCATGCCCAGCACGGTCGATGCGACTTGCTGTCGGATTTGTTCGCTGGTGAACGTGGCGATTTCCTTTTGGTAGTCGGTGTCACGCAGAACTGATTCGGCCTGCTGCATGTTGATCAACTGCGACGTATTGTTGCTCCTCGTGGCATCCAAGGTTCCAGACTGGAACGCTCCGAGAGCACCGCGCGACGAAGCGACCGTGCCGATGGCGACGTCAATCGCCGTGATGGCCGAGTTCGCTCCGCCGGTCGTGGTGACGTCGATGGTGTCAATCAGCAGTGCGGCGGCATCACTGTCGGAGATGGTCAGTGTGGTGTTGTCACCGGCAAACGCTCCGATTTGGAATTGTTGTGCCGAGAAGCTGCCGTCGAGCAGCGGTTTGGTTCCAAACTTGGTGGAGTCGGAGATGCGTGTGATGCTGGCCAGCAGCTTGCCGACTTCGGCTTGATTGGCCGCCAGGGACGAGGCGTCTTGGGTCGCGGCGTTGGCCGAGTCGATGGCCAGGCTGCGAATCTTGAGCAGCAAGTCGTTGACTTCACCGAGGGCAGACTCGGCGGTCTGGACGGCGTTCACGCCTCGCTCGATGTTCTTGATCGCCCCGGTCAGACCACTAATCCCTTTGCGTTGCAGCTCGGAGATCACCAATCCCGCCGAGTCGTCGGCCGCCTTGTTGATCTTCAATCCGGTCGAGAGCCGCTCCATCGACGTCTGCATGCGTCCGGTACTTTTGGAGAGATTGGATTGCGCAGTGAGAGACGCAATGTTCGTGTTGACTGATAACCCCATCATGGCAATCTCCATCGATATTTGGTGGGAGGCAATTTCTTGAACCGCTCGACGATCGGTCTCACGCCATCGGCACCGCTTTGTCGTTCCACACCATCAATCGACGGCAGAACCTGCCGCTTGCTCGTTGCCAGTGAAAAAAGAAATTTCTCGTTGGAGCCGCAGTCGCTCAGGTCGGTCTGCACTGGAGATTCGCATTACACCGCCTCGCTCGGTGGAGAGGTGGAGTATTCACTCCCCTCTCCAGACCCGAGAGAGACGGTCCCCAGTTTCATGCTTAGCCTCGTAACAGACTCAGAATCTGCTGGGAGGTTTGATTCGCCATACCCAGCACCGTCGAAGCGACTTGCGAGCGGATCTGCTCGCTGGTGAAGGAGGCGATTTCTTTCTGATAGTCGGTGTCACGCAAGCTGGATTCGGCGGCCTGCATGTTGATCATCTGCGACATGTTGTTGTTCTTCGAGGCGTCCAGCGTACCGGTTTGGAATGCACCCAATGCACCACGAGCGGTGGCCACGGTGTTAATCGCGGTATCGATCGCGGTAATTGCCGAGTTCGCCCCACCGGTCGTCGTGACGTCAATCGTGTCGATGAGCAATGTGGCCGCGTCGGTATCGGCAATCGTCAGCGAGGCGTTCTCGCCGGAAAACGCACCGATCTGGAACTGCTGGGCCGAGAACGAACCATCCAACAAGGTTTTCGTCCCGAATTTCGTGGTATCGGCAATGCGCGTGATGCTCAGCAGCAACTTGCCGACTTCCGCCTGATTGGCGGCGAGCGACGCGGTGTCTTGAGTCGCCGCGTTGGCCGAATCGATGGCCAGCGAACGAATTTTCAACAGCAGGTCGTTGACCTCACCCAACCCTGACTCGGCCGTTTGCACGGCGTTCACACCACGCTCAATGTTTTTGATGGCTCCGCTGAGGCCGTTGATTTCCTTGCGTTGCAATTCCGAGATCACCAACCCGGCTGAGTTATCGGATGCCTTGTTGATCTGCATACCGGTTGAAAGCCGTTCCATCGACGTATTCAGCCGGTTCGTGCTTCTCGACAGGTTCGTTTGAGCGTTTAAGGACGCGACGTTGGTATTGACGGACAGACCCATGACCAGATTCCCCCTTCGATTGTGTTTTGGACGTGCCAGATTTCGTAGATGAGGGACGAAGGGTCGCGTCTCTTCGTCATTCCACGGAAATAAATCGACGGCAATTTCTGCCGGTTGCTAAAACTTGAAAAGATTTCGCAAGGAACTGCGTGAGCCTATTTGGCGGAGTCGGATTGCAACGACTCAACGCATTGTGCGGAGGGTTCTCGCCGAGCTTGTCTCGACGGGAACAACGACTAGCGAGCGACAATTCTTCGCGCGGCGGATGATGACTTGTCACCCGAAGCGTGAGCGAAGGACGCAACACACTCCCTCGCTCACGCTTCGGGTGACAAGCGTCACAGCGACAATCTTGCGCTTCGGGTTCGTATCAGACACCGGTCATGAAATGTTGGGACTGATATGAAGCATCGGGCGGGAATTGTTGCGCATTTTTCGGCCCGAAGGGCCAAGACTCGATAGCCCAGGGCGCAGCCCTGGGTTGCAATCCCGGGCTCCAATGCCAAGCCCCAACGCCGTTAAGGATTTTCCCCCGAACGGGGTTTGCCGTAGGACGGGTACTCGTGCCCGTCATTTCATGCGGAGATTTCGCACACGAGACGGGCAAGAGTCCCCGTCCAACTCCGAGATTTCGTCGCAGAGCGACAGTCTGATAGTAGCCCGGCGTTTCAACGCCGGGTTCGCCACGAAGAAAGACCACCGAGTCGCGGAGCGACGACTGAACGATCGTTTCCAAACCGCAATCTCACGGCGTCGCTCCGCGACGCAGGCTTTTCACGATCTGCGTCACCGGCCGTTGAAACGCCCGGCTACCTTCACGCTGTCGCTCCGCGACAAAATTCAATCCCCTGGCCGTTCCTGAAAATCCATAACGGCGTTGTCCGTTGCCGCGTCATCGGGTGCGGGGATTTACAACCAAGTGTCGATTTCCGTGAAGACGCTGTCGATGTCCGTATCGGTGATCGTATCTCGGTTCGCCAAGGTCGCTCCCAGGCTGTTGCGCAGATACCAGTCTTTGCCGCTACCCCCCGTGAGGGTGTCCTTCTCGTCATCTTCCGTGACCGTCGTCGAGCTTAAGACCAGCGTGCCATTCAAGCCGCCAGTCAGGGTTCCCAAGAGATGAGCCTGGCGCGTGGCGTAAGAACTGGCGGAAGTCCATTCATTGAGCAGCGAGATGAGCGCCGCCGAATTGGCCTCGTTCGAGTACTGCGCTCCGAGCAGCAGATCTTCAGTCGTCCCGCCCGTGAGCGAATCGGTGCCGGTCCCGCCGATCAGAATGTTCTTTCCGGCACCACCCACCAGCGTGTCGTTTCCAGCCCCGCCGGTCAGGACATTGGCCAACGCATTCCCGATCAGCGTGTCGCCGAGCGCGCCGCCGATCACGTTCTCCAGGGTCGCGGCCGACGAGAGCGTCAGCGTCAGCCCGGAGTTGACGACCTGAGCCGTCGCACTCGACAGATCGACCGCCACGACGCTGGTTGTCGTGGCACTAAAATTGAGACTGTCGATTCCGCCACCCGCTTCGTTGATCGTGTCGCTGCCCAGCGTCAGGTCGGTGTCGAAAACGTAAGTGTCGTTACCCGCTCCGCCCGTCAAGACGTTGGCCAGCGAGTTCCCGGTGAGTGTGTCATGGAGTGCTCCACCGATGACGTTCTCCAGCGTGTTGCCGGCCGAGAGGGTCAGCGTCAGCCCCGTATGCACGACCTGGGCTGCGGCATTCGACAGATCAACGGTCAAGGACTGAGTCGTCGTGAGACCAAAATCGAGCGTGTCGGTCCCGCCTCCCGCTTCCACAAGCGTGTCACTGCCATGTGCCAAGTCCACATCAAAGAGGTAGATGTCGTTGCCCGCTCCGCCCGTGAACGTGTTGGCCAGCGAGTTCCCCGTGAATGAGTCATTGAGCGTTCCACCGATGACGTTTTCCAGCGTGTTGCCCGCTGAAAGGGTCAGTGTCAGTCCCAGGTTCACCACCTGTGACGTGGCTTTCGAGAGGTCCATGACGATATTGCGAGTCGTGGTCCCGCCGAGATCGAGTGTGTCCACTCCGCCTCCGGCTTCGTTGATCGTGTCGTTTCCGAGTGCAAGGTCGGTGTCGAAGACGTAGGTGTCATTGCCCGCTCCGCCCGTGAGGATGTTAGTCAGCGAGTTCCCGGTGATCGTGTCATGGAGCGTACCGCCGATGACGTTCTCCAGCGTATTGCCAGCCGAGAGTGTCAGCGTCAGCCCCGTGTTCACCACTTGGGCCGCAGCATTCGACAGGTCGATCGTCACGTCGAGCGTCGTGGTTCCGCTGAAATTGAGCACATCGGTTCCACCACCCGCTTCGTTGACGGTGTCGATTCCCAGCGCCAAGTCGGTATCGAAGAGGTAGGTGTCGTTGCCCGCCCGTCCTGTCAAGACGTTGTCCAGCGAGTTGCCGGTGAATGTGTCGTTGAGTGCTCCGCCGATGACGTTCTCGATCGTGGTTCCCGAAGAGAGAGTCAGTGTCAGCCCGGCGTTCACCACTTGTGAAGTGGCTCTGGAGAGGTCGATGACAACGTTGCGCCCTGCGGTCGCGGTGAAATCGAGTGTGTCCGTTCCACCACCCGCTTCGTTGATCGTATCGCTTCCCAGAGCGAGGTCCGAAGCAAACAGGTAGGTGTCGTTGCCGGCTCCGCCCGTCATCACGTTGGCCAGCGAGTTCCCGGTGAGCGTGTCATTCAACGCTCCGCTGATGACGTTCTCGATCGTGGTGCCCGACGTGAGAGTCAGTGTCAGCCCGGCGTTCACCACTTGTGACGTGGCGGTCGAGAGGTTGATGGCGATGTTTCGAGTCGTCGTTGCGCCGAGGTTGAGCGTATCCGTTCCGCCGCCGGCCTCATCGATCGTGTCGCTGCCCAGAGCCAAGTCGGTGTTGAAGAAGTAGGTGTCGTTGCCCGCTCCGCCCGTGAAGACGTTGGGCCGCGAGTTCCCAGTGAATGTGTCATGGAGAGTCCCGCCGACCACGTTCTCGATCGCGGTGTCCGCCGAGAGGGTCAACGTCAACCCCGTGCTCACCACTTGAGCCGTCGCATTGGACAGGTCGAGAGTGAGGGATTGAGTGGTTGTGGCACTGAAGTTGACGGTGTCCGTCCCGCCGCCCGCTTCGTCAATCGTGTCACTTCCCAGCGCGCTGTCGGTATCAAAGAAGTAGGTGTCGTTGCCCGCTCCGCCCGTCAACAGATTGTTCAGCGAGGTCCCGGTGAGAGTGTCGTTGAACGCTCCGGCAATGACGTTCTCGATTGTGGCCCCCGAGGAGAGCGTTAAAGACAGCCCCGCATTCACGATTTGCAACGCGGCTTTCGAGAGGTCAATGACAACACTGCGAGTCGTGGTTCCGGCGAGATCGAGCGTGTCCGTTCCGCCCCCTGCTTCGTTGATTGTGTCGCTTCCGAGTGCCAGGTCGCCGTCAAAGGCATAGGTGTCATTGCCCGCTCCGCCCGTCAAGACGTTGTTCAACGAGTTCCCGGTGAATGTGTCGTTGAGCGCACCGCCGAGGACATTCTCCACCGTGTTGCCAGCCGAGAGTGTCAGTGTCAGCCCCGCGTTCACCACTTGCGACGCGGCATTCGACAGGTCGATCGTCACGCCGAGCGTTGTGGTTCCACTGAAATCGAGCGAATCGGTTCCACCACCTGCTTCGTTGACAGTGTCACTTCCCAGCGTCAAGTCGGTGTCGAAGAGGTAGAGGTCGTTGCCCGATCGGCCCGTTAACACGTTGTTCAGCGAGTTGCCGGTGAACGTGTCATTGAGTGTTCCGCCAACGACGTTCTCGATCGTGGCCCCCGATGAGAGAGTCAGCGTCAATCCCGCGTTCACCACCTGGGATGTGGCTCGGGAGAGGTCAATGACGACGTTTCGTCCCGCGGTCCCACTGAAATCCAGTGTGTCGGTCCCGCCCCCCGCTTCGTTGATCGTATCGCTGCCCAGTGCCAGATCGGTGGTGAAGAGGTAAGTGTCATTGCCCGCACCACCCGTCAACACGTTGGCCAGCGAGTTGCCGGTGAACGTGTCATTCATCACTCCGCCGATCACGTTCTCGAACGTGGTGCCCGATGTGAGAGTCAGCATCAACCCGGCGTTCACCACCTGCAGCGTTGTCTTGGACAGATCGAGGACGATGTTGCGAGTCGTCGTCACTCCAAAGTCGAGCGTATCCGTTCCGCCGCCGGCCTCATCGACCGTATCGCTCCCCAGAGCCAAGTCGGTATTAAAGAGGTAGGTGTCGTTACCCGCTCCACCTGTGAAGGCGTTGGGCCTCGAGTTCCCGGTGATCGTGTCATTCAGCGCTCCGCCGACCACGTTCTCGATCGTGGTGTCTGACGAGAGGGTCAAGGTCAGCCCTGTGTTCACCACTTGGGCCGCCGCGTTGGACAGGTCGATCGTAAGGGCTTTGGTCGTCGTGGCACTGAAATTGAGGGTGTCCGTCCCGCCGCCCGCTTCGTTGATCGAGTCAGTTCCCAGCGTCAAGTCGGTGTCGAAGAAGTAGGTGTCGTTGCCCGCTCCACCCACCAGGCTGTTGTTCAGCGAGTTCCCGGTGAGCGTGTCATTGAGCGCTCCGGCAATGACGTTCTCGATCACGGCTCCCGAAGAGAGCGTTAAGGACAGCCCCGCATTCACCACTTGCAACGTGGTTTTCGAGAGGTCGATGACGACGCTGCGAGTGGCGGTCACGCCGAAATCGAGTGTATCCGTCCCACCTCCCGCTTCGTTGAGTGTATCGCTTCCGAGTGCGAGGTCCGTGTTGAAGCGGTAGGTGTCGTCGCCCGCTCCGCCCGTCAACACGTTGTTCAGCGAGTTGCCGGTGATCGTGTCATGGAGTGCTCCGCCAATGACGTTCTCCATCGTGTTGTCCGCGGAGAGTGTCAGCGTCAACCCCGCGTTGACGACCTGCGACGTGGCGGTTGCGAGGCTGATGGTGAGGTTGCGAGTCGTGGTTCCACTGAAATCGAGTTTATCTGTCCCGCCACCCGCTTCGTTGATGGTATCGCTTCCCAGCGCCAGGTCGGTGTTGAAGTTGTAGGTGTCGTTGCCCGCTCCGCCCGTCACGATGTTGTTGAGCGAGTTGCCGGTGAAGGTGTCATGAAGTGCTCCGCCGATGACGTTCTCGATCGTCGTCGCCGACGTGAGAGTCAACGTCTGCCCCGCGTTCACAACTTGTGGAGAGACGGACGAGAGATCGATGGTGACGTTTCGCGTCGTCGTCCCGCTGAAATCGACGGTGTCTGTCCCGACTCCGGATTCGTTGATCGTGTCACTTCCCAAGGCCAAGTCGGTGTCGAAGAGGTAAAGGTCGTTGCCCGCTCCACCCGTCAACACGTTGGCCAGCGAGTTCCCGGTGAATGTGTCGTTGAGTGTTCCGCCGAGGACATTCTCGATCGTCGTGGCCGATGAAAGGATCAAGGAGAGCGCCGCGTTCACCACCTGCGACGTGGCAGTCGCAAGGTTGATGGCGATGCCGCGAGTCGTCGTGGAACTGAAATCCAGCGTATCGACTCCGGCACCCGTTTCATTGATCGTGTCAATTCCCAGGTCGAAGTCCGCGTCGAAGACGTAAGTGTCGCCCCCCGCTCCGCCCGTCAGGATGTCGTTACCACCTCCGCCGACCAGTGTCACTCCCTGCGTCACGCCACTGTTCACCGTCAGCGTGTCATTGTTGTCGCCACCTTCCGCTTGCAAGGCGGTCCCCACCAGAAGGCTGTTGACCGTGATTCCGTCCGTGCCAGCGAACCCGTAGATGTTGATTTCCGTGACGGCCGCCGGCGTAAACACGGTTGACGTTCCATTGACGACGATTGTCAGCGTCGCTGTTTCCGTGACCGTGATGGTGTCGGCCAGCGGCGTTCCGTAGACATTGAGCGTTGTTCCCACCAGTTGCGCATAGCCGCCGACGGTGCGCGGAGCCAAGTTGCTCAAGTTGTTGGCGGCCTGCCCGTCGTTAAGCCGGAAGCTGACGATCCGCGCCGCGGGACTCTTGGTGATGCTGGAGTAGGTCACCGACCGCAAGGCCGCCTCGTAGTTCGCGAGAGTGTCATTCCCGGACAGAGTCAGTGTGCCGGCTTCGTTCCACACTCCGGTGATGCTGGCCGTGTTCGTAAACGAGAGAAGATCACCACTCAGATATCCGCCCGTGATCTGCACCGTCGCCCCGGTGAAGTTGGTGTTATCCACATCCGCCAGGGTCAAAGCCGAGGTGATGACCGTGGGAGCGGCACTCGGCGCATACGGCAACGGCAGCGTCTCGATGGTCGCCAGCACCGGCGCATCGTTGACCGCCGTGACATTGACGCTCATCGTCGCGACCACCGTACCGCTTTGCGTATCGTTGACCTTGAAGTCGAACGTGGTACGAGCCGATCCGTTTGCGTTCAAGTCCGGTGTGTAGATCAGAGTGGCGATCTGCGCGGCCGTAATCGTCATGCTGTCCGTCACTGCGACCGGGCCGGAGCCTTGATCGACCGTCAACGTGTCGCCGCTCGCGAGCGTCAGGTTGCTGACTGTGATCGAGACGAGGCTGTCCGCTTCGGTGTCTGTGAACTGGAAGTCCGAGGTGGCAAACGTCTTGGCGGTATCCTCATTCGTCGTCACGCTGCTGGCTTGAGCCACCGGCACATCGTTGTCCAAAGTGACGTCGATGCTCATGGTCGCGGCCGCCGTGCCGAGGTCCGCGTCGTTGACCTGGAAATCGAACGTGCTGCGAGCAGTCCCAGTCGCATTCAACGCCGGAGTGTAAATCAAAGTCGCGATCTCTGTGGCGGTGATCGTCATCCCGTTGGCCACCGTCACTGGGCCGGAACCCTGATCCACCGTCAGTGTGTCGCCGCCAACCAGAGTCAGGTTGCTGACCGTGAGCGACACGAGTGAGTTGCTTTCAACGTCGTTGAACAGGAAGTCCGATGTGGCGAACGTCTTGGCGGTGTCCTCGACCGTGGTCACGCTACTGGCTTGAGCCACCGGCGCATCGTTGACCGCCGTGACGTCGATGCTCATCGTCGCCGGCACCGTTCCGTTCTCGGCATCGTTGACCGTGTAGTCGAACGAGCTACGAGCCACACCGTTCGCATCCAGCGCCGGAGAGTAGACCAGCGTCGCAATCTGCGCGGCGGTGATCGTCATTCCGTTGGCCACTGGCCCCGGGTTGAACCCGAGATCGACCGTCAGCGTGTCAGCGCCGGTCAACGACAGTCCGCTGATCGTGATCGACACGAGACTGTCACCTTCGACGTCGTTGAACAGGAAATCCGGCACGGCAAATGTTTTGGCCGTGTCTTCATTCGTCGTCACGCTGCTGGCCTGAGCGACCGGGACGTCGTTGACCGCCGTCACGTTGAGGCTCATCGCGGCCGCAACGGTGCCGGTCCCCGCGTCGTTGACCGTGTAGTCGAACGTGCTGCGCGCCGAACCATTCGCGTTCAATGCGGGCGTGTACGTCAGCGACGGAATCTGCGCCGCCGTGACCGTCATTCCGTTCGTGACCGTCACCGGGCCAGAGCCTTGATCGACCGTCAGCGTGTCACCGCTGGCCAGCGTCAGATTGCTGATCGTGACGGACGCGAGCGAGTCGCTTTCCACATCGGCGAACAAAAAGTCTGACGCGGCAAAGAGAGGAGCCGTGTCTTCGTTCGTCGTCACGCTGTTCGCTTGCGCGACGGGCACATCGTTGACCGCGGTGACATTGATACTCATCGTCGCCGCCATCGTGCCACTGCTGGTGTCATTCGCCATGAAATCCAATGTGCTGCGAGCCGCACCGCTCGCATTCGAGACCGGTGTGTAAACCATCGTCGCAATCTGCGCGGCGGTAATCGTCATTCCGTCAGTGACGGGGATTGATCCAGAGCCTTGGTCCACGGTCAATGTGTCGCCGCTGGCCAAGTTCAGTTCGCTCACCAAAATCGACACCAAACTATTTCCCTCGGTGTCCGTGAATTGGAAATCCGACGCGGCGAAGATTCCGACAGTGTCCTCATTCAACGTCAGGCTGCTGGGCTGAGCGACCGGGATGTCGTTCACTCCGGACACGTTGATGTTCATCGTCGCGGAGACTGTTCCGGTGCCAGCATCATTGACCGTGAAATCGAACGTGCTGCGAGCCGCACCGCTCGCGTTCGCGACGGGGGTGTAGACCATCGTCGCCATCTGCGCGGCGGTGATCGTCATCCCGTTCGTGACCGCCACCGGGCCAGAACCTTGATCGACCGTCAGCGTGTCGCCAACGGCCAGCGTCACGTTGCTAACCGTGACAGAGACGAGAGCGTCACTTTCGACATCCGTGAACGTGAAGTCCGCCACGACAAACGTCTTTGTGGTGTCTTCGCTCGTCGTCGCATTGCTCGTCTGAGCCACTGGCACGTCGTTGATTCCCGTGACGTTCATGCTCATTGTCGCCGCCACCGTACCGAGATCGGCGTCGTTGCCCATGAAATCGAACGTGCTGTGAGCCGGACCTTCAACGTCTAGGGCCGGGGTGTAAACCATCGTCGCGATCTGCGCGGCGGTGATCGTCATGCCGTTCGTAACGGCCACTGCACCGGCCCCTTGGTCCACGGTCAGTGTGTCGCCGCCGACCAACGTCAGGTTGCTGACGGTGATCGATACCAGGCTGTTGCTTTCGGGGTCGGCAAATTGGAAATCTGAGGCGGCGAACGTCTTGGGTGCCTCCTCGTTCGTGGTCACGCTGCTGGCCAGAGCGACCGGCGCGTCATTGACCGCCGTGACATTGACGCTCATCGTCGCAGCCGCCGTGCCGAGATCGGCGTCATTGACCTTGAAGTCGAACGTGCTGCGAGCCGAACCATTCCCGTTCAAGGCCGGGGTGTAGATCAGCGAGGCGATCTCCGCTGAAGTGATCGTCATCCCGATCGTGACGGTCACGGGTCCGGAACCTTGATCGACCGTCAGCGTGTCGCCACTCGCCAGCGCCAGTCCGCTCATCGTCACGGAGACGAGGGCGTCCCCTTCCACTTCCGTGAATTGGAAGTCTGAAACAGCGAAAGTCTTCGGCGTGTCCTCGACCTCGGTCACGCTGCTTGTCTGAGCGACCGGCGCATCATTGACTGCCGTGACGTCGAGGCTCATCGTCGCCGTGACTGTGCCGTTGTTCGCATCGTTGACCCGGAAGTCGAACGTGCTGCGGGCCGCACCGTTTGCGTTCGAGTCCGGCGTGTAAGTCAGCGACGCCAGCTGCGCGGCGGTGATCGTCATCCCGTTCGTGACGGTGACCTGACCGGAACCTTGATCGACCGTCAGCGTGTCGCCACTCGCCAGCGTCAGGTTACTGACCGTCACCGACGCGAGGGCATTGCTTTCCGCATCCGTGAACGAGAAGTCCGACGAAGCGAACGTTTTGGCCGTGTCCTCGTTCGTCGTCGCGCTGCTGGCTTGTGCGATAGGCACGTCATTCACGGCGGTGATGGCGACAGTGCTCGTTAAGGTGCTGCTCAACTCGGTGCCGTCTTCGATGACAAAATCCACTGACCGGGTGGTCGTGGTCGGCGTGTCACTGCTGTTGGCATAGGTCACGGCTCGCAACGCCACTTGCCACTCGGCCTTGGTCGCCGTCATGCCGCTCGATTTCAGCGAGAGCACTCCGGTCGATGAGTTGAAGGACGCGGCGATGTTCCCCATCGTCGAGCCATTGTTGGTGAATGCCAACACGTCCTCGGACGAGACAAAATTCGTGATCGTCACCGTCGCACGGAACAGCGTGGTGTTGTCCGAATCGGAAACTGTGATCCCAGAGGCGATGGCCGTGGCCTAATCATTTTCGGTGTAGGTGATACTGCCGGGGGTCGCCAACACCGGTGCCGAATCAACTAGCAGTTCGCCCGCGTAAGTGCTTAGAAACAGGTCACTACCGACTTGATACAGCACCAGAACGTCTTGAAACGCCGGGTTGATCGCGACATTGGAACTGATCGCCGACCCGACCGTCACAGCGGAGCCGAAGCTGGTTCCCAGGTCTTGGCTGACCCGGTACTTCATCACGCCCCCTTCGTTGTACGAGTCGACCACGTTCCCCACCGCGTCGGCCGCGAGCGACCGACCCTGCGAGTTGCCGCTGTTGTTTCCCAAGTTGATGCTCGCCGCGGTATTCGCGTTGAGGTCGATTTTGGACGCCACATTGCCGTTGCGATGGTTGCCGCCCACGAACGCGAACTCGCCCGATGGCCCGAAAGAAAACGCCGTCGTACTGAAGAAGACAGACGGACCACCGCTCGGCGTCGAGTCAGCCGTAAACGTGGCCCCGAAGTCCGTGCTCTTGGCGACAAAGACGTCCGAGTAGTCGCCGATCGAATACACGGCACCGTCCGTGGGATCGACTTCCAGTTTCCGATTGGCGAGGGGATCCACGGCCGTCGAGGTGTAGGCCCCGATGCCATCGGTCCCGTTGTGGAAGACGGCCGAGTTATCGCCGCTCGATCCCTGAACATAGACGTCCGCATCAACGACGGCCAAATTGATGCCACGGAAAAACAGGGCGTCGGTCGTCACGGTCTGCGCTGCCGAGAACGTCGCGCCGCTGTCGGTACTGACGCTCACAAAGGCGCTCCCGCCCGAAACCCACGCCACATAAACGTTGCTCGTCCCTTGCGTTTCGACCGCCACATAAGTGGCCGGAGTATTCGCCAGCAGGACGCTCGGTTGAAAACTCGAACCACGGTCCAGGCTGGTCGCGACTCGAACTTGACTGCCGCCGTAAGCCACATGGATGTCACCATCCTTCGAGGCAGCGATGTTCTCCGACGAACTGGCCTGATCGATGGTGATCGTGCCGGAGAGATCATTTACCGAAACGCCAGCGTGTAACGCGGACAGCAGCGACCGATCTTCCAGATATTCAACGGACTCAGCCATTTGGCAGCGATATTCCCCCGATCGTCGCTGCTGACTCAACGCAGACTGTGCGAACCGGTTCATTCTCCGCTTCCGACCGACGCCAGCGAAAACTCGACTGATGACAAAGCTGCGAAATTGGGGGAACCACATGTGGCAGATCCTTCGGATAAGAATGGAACCTCGATTGGCTTGCTGAACTGCGGCAACCACCAAGGCAGGCGCGTGCCGAGTCGAGGCAGGTTCCCACCTGACACGCCGTGTCTGGTCAATCGAAGTGCGATCCGAGCACTTGCATGGACAACGAACGATTCCCGCCACGCATGTCCGACAAAGTGGTCGCGTTCCAAGAGAAGCAGTTGCGACGACTTTGCAACGGATGCAAAGCCGGTCTACTCCGCAATCTCAAATTGGAGGACCGCTACAGGCGCAAGAAGGCCTGCAAGTCCGAAAGAATTGCTGTGGCGGTGGCTTCCGCTGCTTCGCGCGTCAGCAATTCACGACGTTGTAGCCGCTGTCGAACATCTTCCATGACTTCCGGGCGGACTTCGGGCAGCGCTTGCAACTTGGTCATCAATTCCGAGGACTCGCGCGAACTCGAGGTCGTTGCTGACTTCGCGGCGGACGATGCGTCGGAGGTCCGACGACTGCCACCCGCGGCACCCGGACGAACCGGACGACGACCGAACAGCGGGGAACCGGCGGACTCACCATCAATGCGCATGATTCACTCCTCGGTTCCGCAATCCAAACGACTCAGGATTATTCTGAGGACCGTTCAATCAAGTTGCTTTATCGAAACGGCGGGGCATAGTTGCCCGATCATTCCCAACGGGTCAAGGTCAACATGTCCGCTCACGTTCAACCTCCATCGAACCCTCCCAAACAGGCGACGTCTGCCGCTTCCGCAGCGACAGCCGCGGCCGAACCCGTCAGTTCCCAGCGGAAGAATCCGTTGTTCGCGATCGCGTTGGCGATCGTGGGGACGCTGCCGCTGGGACTCGGTGTCGGTGTCGCGTGCCGAGCCAGATCGGTCGAAACAAACGAGGCCGCGGCGTGCTCGGCGCACGACGAGAGCCCGGTCCACGACCAGACCGCTTCCGCTCATGAGGCTTGGCGGAACCTGTCGCGTGCGGACGATCTGTTTCGAGCGGGAGACTTTCAACTCGCGCTACAGCTCTACCAATCGAAGGAAAACGGGGATTCCTTGCGACCATCCGCCGAACGTGTTTTGAAAATTGCCTTGTGCCGCGAAGGACTGGGACAACACGAGGAGGCTCTAACGGCGCTGGGTTCCATGACGGAGCACGCCTCCGACGAGATTCGATCCGCCGCATTGATCGCGCGGTGCCGAATTCAACTCCGTCGCCGCGAGTTCGCCAAAACCCGTGCGACACTCGGCGAACTTCTCGCGGATCAGGATCAGTCCGCCGTCGTGAAGGACGAGACTCAGTTCCTCCTGGTCATCGCGTGCCTCTTGGAGGACGAAGCGGGCCACAACGATCACGAGCACGACCGCCCCATTTCGTCTCTGGACGATGCGTTGTGGCTCGGTCCTGAGATGCTTGCCCCAGTGACACTAGAAGCGATCCGAGAACCCATTCCTGAAGTGAGCCGCAAGGCGCTAGCCGCGGGTTTTGAACGAATCCAGAACCCGCGGCTAGCGCCTTGCGGCTCACAAATACGGTTCTCGGATAGCCTCTCAGAACCGACGAACTCGGCAACCAGTTCCAGTTCGTCCGAGGAGCACGAACCGGTCGCTTCTCTTCTCACGGACGCTGCGATCGAACAGCGTCGGGAAGCCGCCGAACAACTCGCGGAACATTTGCTGGCCAGCCAGCCCACTCATCAGCTGGCGGGAATCCTGCAATTGACGCTTGGAGAGGTGTCCCATCGACGAGGGGACTTGCCTCAGGCGGCGTCTCGCTTCCGCACGGCCGTCGGCAAAGGCATCAGCATGAGATCGGTTGTCGCGGCCCACAACGAGGGAGTCACTCTCTTTCAGTTGCGAGAATACGGTGCCGCGAGCCGCGCGTTGGGACGATTCATCGACTCAGTTCCTAAGCACGCTCTGCGACCGCGAGCGTTGTTGTTGCGGGGACGAGCGTTGCTCGAACTGGGAGAGGGCGCGCTGGCGGCCTTCGATTTGAAACGGGCTGCGGATTCGCAAGGTCCCGACGAGACCAGAGCGTGGGCAACTGTGTTTATGGGGCTTGCTCACTTGCAAGCTCATCAGCCGAAGCTGGCCGCGCAAGATTTATTACTTCGTCGCGACCACGTTCAGTCGGAACCGTCTCGGACGGCAGCGGGGTTTGCCGTATCGCTCGCTCGTTTGGAAACGTTGCCGCCGGGCGAGTCGCTCGATCGCGAGACGCTCTTCATGCTGCGTGCGCTGTCCAAGTTGGACCCGCAGGCGGATTGGCTGGGAGCTGCCGGCCGAATGCTGATCGGTCGCGCGTATCAGCGTCTGAACTTGTTCGATCAAGCCGCGGAGGCATTTCAACTCGCATTGCACGGTGAAGTCTCTGAGCCATTGGCTTCGGAGATCAAACTCGCGCTGGCGGAATGCTTCTTCGCCACGGGTGATCCGACTCAAGCTCAGACGTGGCTCGCTGACGTGCGGCGGAAACATCCGGGGCCACCAGCGGTGAATGCTGGACTGCGATTGGCCCAATGGGAATTGGCGCAGGGCCATCGTGCCGAGTGCCTGGCGATCTGCCGCGAACTGTGGCAGCCGGACGCGGAACTTGCGCCGGTTCTCCGATTGATGGGCGAGGCCCATGCGCTGGCTGGCCACGATGAATTGGCCGCCGAATGCTTTGCTGGATTGCACCGACCGTAGTCCGTTGGAGTTCCGCCTTGAGGCGGTGCTGCGACCGGCTATAGCCGGGACTCCAACTCGAAGGTGCGCTGTCGGACTAGGCAACGGCGAGACACCCCCTTCCGCCGTTGAAATCGGAGTGACCCACAGCATCGTTGCCATTTCGCAACGTTGCCCGCATTCAACAATCGGCGAAGAGATCCCGGTCAAGTCGCTTTGCAGTCCCTCGATTCCATGAACGGCTGAGTCCGCATGTTGCTTTCATCGTCGGCGTGTTCGTCGGCGTGAGGAATTGAGGAGCCGATTGAATGGACCCGATGGACGACATCGTCAAAGAATTTCTCGTCGAGAGCTACGAGAATCTTGATCGGCTTGACCAGGACTTGCTGGCGCTGGAGAAGCAGCCGGATGATCGCGATCGGCTCAGCAGCGTGTTTCGGACGATCCACACGATCAAGGGGACGTCGGGGTTTCTGGCGTTTCCGAACTTGGAGCACGTCGCTCACGTCGGCGAGAACCTGTTGGTGCTGCTGCGTGACGGCAAGTTGCACCTGAACGGGCCGATTGCCAGCGGGCTGCTGACGTTGGTGGATGCGGTGCGCACGATATTGCGGGACATCGAAGCCAGTGGCGTTGAAGGGAGCAATGACTACGCCGACCTGGTGGCGCGTCTCGAACAATTGAAGGTCACGGGCGGCGAGGCCAGCGGTGCTGCGACCGTGGAGGAGGCTCAGCGAGTCGGTGAGTTGTTGGACTTCATTGATTCGGAAGTGCAGGCGGCGTGTGACGAGGCCGAGCCGGTGGCGGTCGCCACGAAGGCTCCGGCCAAGCGAAAAAGAAGTGGTGGTTCAGGGAAACCGGCCCGGCGATCGGCCGACTCCGTGGTGACTCTCAGCGTCACGGAGCCGGTCGCGCAGACAGTCATCGTGCTGCCTGGACGCGACGGTTCCCTGCCAGCGGCGGCCAGTCGCGCTCCGGCACCCGCAGCGCCGGCTCCCGCCAACGAGCATCCCGAAGAAGCGGATAAGTCGCAGTCGATCGCCGACGCCAGTGTCCGCATCAACGTCAATCTGCTCGACAAGCTGATGAATCTGGTCGGCGAACTGGTGCTGACTCGCAATCAAGTGTTGCAGTACAGCCGCACGAACGAAGACCAGACGCTGACCGCGGCCTCACAGCGACTGAACTTGATCACCTCGGAACTGCAAGAGGGGATCATGAAGACGCGCATGCAGCCGATTCACAATGCGTGGAGCAAGCTGCCGCGCGTCGTCCGCGATCTCGCGTTGTCGTGTGGCAAGCAAGTCCAGGTCAAAATGGAGGGAGCCGAGACCGAGCTCGACAAGACGATCCTCGAAGCGATCAAAGACCCGCTGACACACATCGTCCGCAACTCGGTCGATCACGGGATCGAACCGACCGACGTGCGACTCGCCGCCGGCAAACCGGCCGAGGGACCGTTGTGGCTGCGAGCCTTCCACGAAGGGGGCCAAGTCAACATTGAAGTTTGTGATGACGGCGGCGGCATCAATCTGGAGCGGGTCAAACAGAAGGCGCTCAGCCAGCGGCAGATCACGGACGAGCAAGCGGCGACCATGAGCGACCGCGAACTGACCTCGCTAATCCTGCTGCCCGGCTTTTCCACGGCCGAGAAAGTGACCAACGTTTCCGGCCGCGGCGTCGGC